>Ga0247611_10003088_pt1 | contig 25314 bp, 30 predicted proteins | sample 177DNAGHGhighgp2_FD_192422 | JGI IMG/M metagenome (GOLD analysis project Ga0247611, IMG submission 192422) | Sheep rumen microbial communities from Palmerston North, Manawatu-Wanganui, New Zealand - 1770 DNA GHGhigh gp2 | ecosystem: Host-associated > Mammals > Digestive system > Stomach > Rumen... | reverse complement strand
CTGGAGCAGGTTGTACTGCAACTTGAACAGGTAATTATTCACCAAGTTGTACATATGCAAATTCTGGTTCTGATAGAATAATTACAGTAAATGGTTTACCTTCTTGGGGAAACGTTACTTTAATAAGCTTAACAAGGATAACATAAAAAATTATAGCATTATATACTAAAAATTTTACTAGACCAACTTCTGCATTTACTTTATAGCCAACTTATTGTTGGCTTTTTATCTGCTCGCGGCGCCAAGGGGCGAGCCCAACCGTGGCCGGGGATGAAAATGCTTGTAGGAATTTTTTAGACCAAAAGATACGATTGGGTAAAAACTAGAAAAAGAATGTAGTATCGTAGAATATAATTGAGTATGGCCGCAATTAATAAATTAAATATAGCAGGAACTATTTATGATATAAATGCTATTCAAACAAATAATAGTGATACGATAGATAATTGGCATAATTATTATTTTTATAATGAGATGTTTGGCTCAAGATGGTATCATTTGAATATGACTAATACCAGTAGTAGTTTAGCAGGTTATTATAAAATTGCGGACATAAAAATGCAGTCTGGATATGGAAGTTATACAGCAGCAAAAATTATAGGATATTACTATGACCACCAAGGAAATTGAGAGCAATCCGAAACATTAAAAATACCATTTCAATGTATAGTTAATATAACAGGTGATGGCGCTGCCTTATATACAGAAAAAACCTATGGAACTACTCAACGAATAAGACTTGTTAAATTAGATACTAGACATTATGAGCTTCAAGCTGGTTTTTATGCAAATCACTGTGATTATGATGTATTCTTTCAAGTGGTAAGTGGTAATGGTGTTACGCCGCATGATACTTTGGTATCTGGCAGTACCACGGGTACAGTATTAACTAATAGACCTTTAACATGTTGAGATGATTGCAATAGTTTTTCTACTACTGAAATACCTATTGGAACTTGGATTGACGGTAAAACTATATACAGAAAAGTTTTCACTTTAATCTCATCTACTACCACCTGAGGCGCCGGGACAATAAAGACAATTAATTGCGGAACTAATTTAGATACTATTATTAAATGTGATGTAATAACGTCTGGTAATAACAATACAAATAAAGAAGTTAATAAGTATATATATGCTGAAAGATATAGTAAAACTAGTGGCACTTATGAATTTAATTGTAGTAGTGGTTACAGTATACAACATGCATACGTAATATTAGAATATACAAAAGATTAAAAAAACAGGTAGCAAGCCTGTTTTTATTATTTATATTTTAGTATAATATATTATGTAAAGGAGTTTAAAAAATGAAAATCAATATTGTTGCTTTTAATTTACGAGTTCGTAAAAATCACACTACCTCATCTGATTCTCTTGGTTATGCTCCTCCTGGCGTATATGATGTTTTAGAAACTTATAATGGTTTAGATTATAAATGATATAAAATTGATTTAGGCTGGGTCGCGGGCGTTCCGGACGCTGTAACAGTAGATGTTTCTATAGTTCCAGCAGAGCCGGATAAAACAAAAAACCAAATTTACATTGGCACATCTTGGCTACGCATACGTGATAATAACTCAACTGCGTCAAATGCTATTGGTTTTTGTCAAGAAAATAAGTATTATGATGTATTTGATACTTACAAGGATAATTACTATACTTGATACAAAATTGGCGAAAATGCTTGGTGCGCTCAAGTTTCTGGTGTAGAATATCATGCTGCTAATAGCTGGATTGAACCAAAACCAGTAGAAGTAGATACTTCTAAAAATCAAGTGTACATTGGTGATATTTCACTTAGAATTAGACAATCAGCATCAATTGCTAGCAGCCAGATGGGCGTTTGCGTTAAAAACGCAAATTATGACGTTTTTGAGGTCGCCTATAAATCAGATTATACTTGATATAAGATTGGTGATGATTCTTGAATTGCTGGGGTAGATAAAAACGTAATTTATTATCCAGCAGGCTCATCCCGTTTAGGTCCAGAATTGGCTAATAAAATAACTGCTTTGGCTTCAAATTTGGAAACCGCTATTAAAGTTATAAATAAAAATGATAAACAAGAATACTATGAATTACTTTTATCTAAAGTAGATGACTTAAATAATTTAATTACAACTAATTTTGACCCATTTGATTATGATTTGGTTGATGAAAAAGAATATAATGAAATTGATTTACTTTACACAACTGATGTTCATGGTGCGTGGGTTGATTATGATTTAGATGGTAACTACTTAACCCCAGTATTCAGTTATGATGATGTTGGTAAATATAGAGATAAACTAGAAAAACAGGGCATAAAAACCTTATTGGTCGATTGCGGAGACTGGTCTAGACCTTGTAAAGCCTATAATGATTATCTAAATACAGGAATTATGTATCCAGCAGAGCAAATGAAAAAGCAAAAGTACTTTGCCAGCACTTATGGTAATCACGAATGGCGTTGGTCTCAATATGGCGAAGCCGATACTAAATCTATTTTAGATAAACTGGGTTGTATGACTGCTTGTAATTTATTTTATAAAAAATCTAACAAATTGGTTTATCCGCCTTATAGAACAGCAAAAATTGGCTCTAAAAAGATAGCTGTTATAGGTATTGGCTATCCTTCTGCTAATGGTGATGGTGAATATAGTGATGGCGTTTGGACTTTTGGTGATTACGTTTTCTATGATGACACAGAATTATTCAACCAAGTTCAAAGACATATAAACACTCTTAAAGCAAATGGCTTTGATTATATCGTAGCAATTTGTCATATGTGTAAATCAACTTACGAGTCCGATAAACGCTATAAAGCAAGAACTGATAGTTTGATTCAAAATACTAAAGGTTTAACCGCAGTTCTACAAGGACACTATAATTTTGCTACTAATGCCGAAATTATTAAAGATAAAGACAATAATAATGTTTTATTAGCTCACGAAGCGGGAGCTAACTTAAATAGTTTTGGCAGATTAAGATTAAAAAATAATAATATATCATCTTATCTATTGGATGATAGAGGCGATTTATCAACGATTTAGGAGGAAAATATGAACGAAAAATGTGCGATTTGTGGCAAACCAGCCAAATATGTTTCAGCAAAGTTTATTTCCCCATTGTGTGAAGATTGTGCTAAGAAACAAGCCATTGAAATTGGAGTAGCTCGTGGGATTAGACGAGAGTTTGTTGAAGTAGAAGATTATTACGCTGAGCCATGTGAAGAAATGAAAAATGTAGTTAAATCATTCTCAGTTTCAACAAATGATGTAGGATAAAAGCCATTGCAAAATGGCTTTTTATTTTACAATTTTAAAAAATAATGATATAATAATAATGAAAGGTAAGGGATAAAGATGAATAAAATAGCCGATATAGAACTTTACAATGACCAAATGTCGCACTCGATTGAAGACAAGTTATTCTTTTTAGATACTTTAAAAGCAAATGACTTTGATACAATCGTGGATTTTGGTTGTGCTAATGGTGAGCTATTAAAACAAGTCCATAGACCTTGCCTTAAGTTTGGTGTAGATAATAATGAGGAAATGTTAAAGGCGGCAAAATTAAACTGCGAATCAGGACATTTTGTTAAGTCTTTAGATGATTTAAAAGATTTAGATAAAAGTGAGGCAGTATTAAATATGTCAAGCGTTCTTCACGAAGTCTATTCTTATCTACCAAGAGAAGATGTAAACCATTTTTGGGATACTGTATTCAATTCTGGATATAAATATATTGTAATTAGAGATATGATGGTTTCAAGCCATACAAACAGAGATATGGAACTTGAAGATTTAAAAGTTATAACTAAAAATCCAGAATATAAGGTTTTATTTCAAGACTTTCATAAAGTTTTCCCAGAGTGGCGAATTAGAGATTTACTTCATTTCTTAATGAAATATAGATATGTAGAAAATTGGAAAAGAGAAAGAGATGAAAATTATTTTCCAATTACAGTAGAAGAACTGATGGGAATAATTCCAAAAGATAAATACAAGATTGTACATTGGGAACCATACACACTAAAATGGGTAAAATTTAGGGTGTTTAAAGATTTTAAATATGAAATTAAAGATAATACTCATATAAAGGTAATATTAGAAAGGACGAAATAAAAATGGCAGACGTGTTTGAATTATATCATCGTGATAGTGAAAAAGTTGTTTTAAAAGTTAATGCTAATGACCCTCTTACTGTAGCACTTCATCCTTATGTGTCAAGCGATATGGAGTATATTACAGTGACTCGTGGTAATAAACATACATTAACCGTAGTAAAGAAAGATGGTAAAACTTTTAGCTTTAATTGGGGCGAAGGTGGATATACTTTAATTAGTGAAAATCTTGAAACTTTAAAGAGAAAGGTTATTTCTTTTATTGAAAATGATAATCATATCCTATTAGAATGGAATGATAGTCAACCAGTAGAAGCCACCATCTTTTATAATCACAATTATAAATTATGGCAATTAACCCTCAGAGGAAGGGGAAGACTTTGCGCCCACTGGTGGAGTAAAGATGCAACCTCTTGGGAAGATATGGCTACTGAGGTAATTCCATATGTCCATGCTTGCGGTTGGGAACATTATATAGCTACTACTGGTATTGATTGTTGGGGGGCTATATTATAATGAATATAGATAAACTTGTAGAATTACACGACGCCATTGAAGATTATATTAGTGTCGCAGATTTTATAGATGAAACCATTGAAAAGAAAGAACTTTATTTATGTTCGCCTTTAGACGAAAAATCTGTAGCTTCGGTTCGTATATCTAATATGGAAGATGCTAAAGCGGTATATGCTATACTAGACGCAATGGAGCAACATCAATATGTAGATTTGATAGATAAATTATCCGCTGTAGTAAATGACCTTACTCATAAAGAATAAGGTCTTTTTATTGTATTTTTTTTAAAAATATGTTATAATATAAGTATGGAAAAGGTAAATTTAAGAATAGCCTTAGGATTTGGTGAAAAAGGCTATATCACAATTTTCAAAGGAGATACAGATTTCTACGATGATTGGTTTAGAAAAAGCCCAGCACGTTATACTGTACGTTGGGGTTGGTATATACCATCAGATGTAGAAGTTCCTAACCCATTACCAGTAGGTATTGAACCTATTGTTTTGAAATGGGATGAAATTGCTAACGGCGACATTTTAATTCCAGAAGAACAATTAAAGGAAAAAATAAATAGCTTATTATATGACAAATCAAGCTCTGAATACATTGGGGCTATTGGTGATAGATATGCAGATGAAGTTGTAGTAGTTAGTGCTTATCCATACGAAAGTCAATATGGTATTTCTACTATTCATGTATTTGAAGATACAAGGGGTAACCAACTTGTCTGGAACACAACTGCAAAACAACTTGCCGTTGGTGGATGTTATATTTTAACCGGCACAATAAAAGACCACCGAAATTTTAAGAATGTTCATCAAACTGTACTTACTCGATGTAAGGTAGAAGAAATATAAACAAGATGACAGAACGCAGAGCCATCATCAATAATGATGCTGTCTCTCGTATGATAAATGGGATGAATAATGGTGGTTTTAATATAAGATTATCAGATGAAGAAATGCGTGCTTTATTAGAACATAAATGTGTTGCTATAAATGTAGAAGGAGAATACGTATTGTTTCTATATAATAATTGTGCCATAGATAAGGATATAATTGACAAGATATATCCAGAAGAAACTTAATTTGACTTTCATAAAAAATTAGTGTAAAATTTTATTACACACAAACAAAAAATATTTAAGTAAAAAAGCAAGGATAAAAGAGTCTTTGCTTTTTTATTTTAAAAAATTATGATATAATAATAATGGAAAAGGAGAAAAGATAAAATGTTAAATCCTTCACATGGTTTAGGCAGAATTGTTTATCAGGCTCTTGGTGAGTTTGATACTCGTTCTCAAAAAATAGATGATTTAGTTGATTACATAAATACTCATTCTGACAATGAGGTTTTTGATTATATTCAAAAGTTTGTTGAAAGAAATGGTTTGTTTACACAAAAAGAAATAAATTATATAGAACATAATACTCGTATAACTTTAACAAAAAGATAATCTGGACTATGCTCGCATAGAGTCCAACTTGAATTTTATAAAAATTTATGATATAATTATTATGTAAGGTAAAGAAAGAAGAGGTATTATATATGAATTTATTTAATAAACTTTCAGACACTGATAAATATGCTATCAACTCTTACATCAATGCTAATGTTGAAGAATGTAAGGGCGAGCGTGCGGATTTATCTTATTTATTACGTTATTGGGATGAAAACAAATCAGCATTTTTATACAAATTACTTGGTGAAAAGTTCATCGTAGAAAAAGATGTTCTTGTAACTAAATCATCAGCTCTCTTAGAAGAGGAAATGGGTGATGCTTTATACAACGGTCCAATCAGACGTTTTAAACAGAATGTTTTACGCTTTTTTGAAAGCGGTAGATATGTAGCTCCAGCAAACCTTCCGGGCGTCTTAAGTTCTGAAGCATATTATTATGTTCAAGGTTTATTTGGTACTAAAAATTTAGTAAGAAATGAATATAGTGGTGAAAACTTCACTCTTTATACTCCAGACAATCATAAGATTGCGATTGTTGCAGGTTGCCGTCCAGTTAAGATGTTAGGTAAAATTGCTTCTGCGTTTGATATTGAAGGTTATGAAGAATTTAGATTAGCTCATTCTTTAATTACAAATCAGAAGACTTTAAAAGGTAAATTATGTTTATCTATTCACCCATTAGATTTTATGACCATGAGTGATAATGATTGTGACTGGGATAGCTGTATGTCTTGGATTCATAGAGGTTGTTACCGTAGAGGTACAGTTGAAATGATGAACTCTGATTGTGTCTTAGTTGCTTACTTATCAGCAGAAGACCCATTCGTAATAAATGGCTTTAAATGGTCAAATAAGAAATGGCGTATTTTAGTGAATGTCACTAAAGATTTTATCATGACAATTAAAGGTTATCCTTATCAGAGCGATGAATTATCAAATCTTGTTCTTGATATGATTAAAGATTTAGCTAAAGATAATCTTGATTATTACTATGATGATAATTTCTCTTTTGAACATGAAACTAGATTTACTTTTAAAGACGAAGATTATTTCGTTTCTATGTCAACTGATACAATGTATAATGACTGTGGAACTTGTATTCACCATGGTTGTTTCAATAAGTCTTTAACTAAAGATAAGAAATGTTCACCTAACACTACTAAATGGAGTGATTATCATAATGCTTACAAATATTCTTGTAATTATTCTGGTGTAGCTACTTGTATGTGGTGTGGTGAAACTTATGGTGATTACGAAGATGAAGGTCAGCTTTGTTGTAATTCATGTTACAGTGCCGTTTATTGCTATAACTGCGGTGATGCAATTGATGAAGATGACGCCCTTGAATTAGACGGTGAATTATATTGTAGATATTGCTACGATGAATACGCATCTTATGACCCAATTGATGATGAATATCATCACAGAGACAACTTTACAAATGTATATGTAGTACCAGATGGTTATGTAGAAGCTTGTAAAGCTATTGGTAAATCTCCAAATTTTGCTCAGTTTGGTGTAATTCCAATTTACAGATATCATATTAACTATTGTGACTCAGCAACTGCTAGATACTTTGGTTGTGATAGAGAATATGCAGATACATTATTCAAAGAATATGTAAATACATCAGTTTGGTATCACCCTACTTTTGTATATATTAACTTCTCTGATATCAATGATTCTATTGTTGATGAATTAAATGGTACATATACTTATAAAGAGATTGAAGACAGGGTTAAAAATGCCTGTGTGGGTGACGAAAATGACTAAAAAAGAATACTTTATAGAGATTATGAATTATCTCAAAGCTTCTAAAGATGCTAAGTTACAGGACTATATCAATTTTTTACAAAAGGAAATTGATGGTTTAGATAGAAAAACAGCAGCAGCAAGGGCAAAGGCTGAAAGAACTAGAGCAGATGCAGATGCTTTAACTGATGCCCTAGCCGATGTTGTTCCAGATACATTTACAACCATCCCAGATATTATTGCTTTACTCAACTTACCAGAAGTAACGCCAGCAAAAGCAACGTATAGATTAAATGCTCTAGTTGCTGATGGTATTCTTGAGAAAGGTAAGATGGAAGTAAATAAGAAAGAATATGTAGTATATAAACATTGTTAAGCAAGATTTAATCTTGCTTTTCATCTTATATTTTAGTATAATATAATTATGATTAAATATTGTTTGTCAAGTAGACAGGAAAAATCGTTTCTAGAAATGGCTGACGAAATTTATGTAAATTATAGAGATAAATCTCAGATTTTAGATTTAGTTACAGATTATCCAAAAGCTACTATAATTTTAGAAATTCCATTAGGGCAATCAGATTTTACGATAAAAGAAGCATTGAATTATAAAACTTTAACTAAAGAAAAAATAATTTTTATGCTTAATGATATTACTCTGATTACTCCTTTTATAGTTAATAAAATACCCTACTTTTTAACTTATAGAGCAAGGTCATTTTATGAACTAAATGCTTTAAAAGATTTAGGGGTGCAATATGCTTATATTGATGCTCCAGCGTTCTTTAATATGCCAGCAGTACAAGAGTTGGGTGTTCCAATTAGATTAACACCTCAAAAAGCTAATAATACATTACTTCAGCACAAAGATGGTGTATGCGGAACATGGGTAAGACCAGAAGATATAGAATATTATGACCCTTGTACTATAGATTTATATATGGAATTGCCAGATAAAGAACAAAGTCTATATAATATTTATGCGGTTGAGCAAAAATGGGATGGTGAATTAGGACTAATAGTTGAAGATTTAAACTATTTAGGAAATAATAGACTTATAGGCGACCAATATATTACTCGTAGACTTACTTGTGGTCAATCGTGCCAGCAGAACGGTAGATGTAGATTATGTTATACATTACTGGATTTGGCAAATCCTCAAAAATTAAGAGAATATAGAGATGAAAAATCAATGACTAATGAAACATAGCATTGATTTTTTTTAATTTTTATGATATAATTATTATGTAAGGAAAAAAAGGAGGTTAAATATAGTGAGAACATTAACGAATAGCGAATATTGCTTAATGGAAAAGTTAATTGGATTCTCGCAACATCAGTTATCAGATTTTTTATATAGTTTTTTGAAATCAAAGTATAGTAATGTTACAAAGACAAAAGATTATATTTATGCTATTGGCGACATTCCTGTAGCTTTATTAGCTCATATGGATACGGTTTTTAAGGCGCCAGCGACAGAATTATATTATGATACTAGAAAAAATTTGATGTGGTCTCCGACAGGAGCCGGTTTTGATGATAGAGCGGGAGTATTTAGTATCATTCAGATTATTAAAGCAGGTTTTAAACCGCATATTATTTTCACAACTGATGAAGAAGTTGGCGGTTTAGGGTCTCAAGCATTATCGCACATAGCATGTCCTTTTAAAGAGTTAAGTTATATGATTCAGCTTGATAGAAGAGGCACAAACGATTGTGTATTTTATGATTGTGATAATGAAGATTTTGTAAAATATATTGAACATTTTGGTTTTACTGAAGCATGGGGTTCATTTACGGATATTTGTTGGTTATGTCCAGCTTGGGGAGTAGCAGGAGTTAATCTTTCTATTGGTTATAGAGATGAACATACATCAAGTGAAGTTTTATTTGTCGGACCAATGTTATCAACAATTAAAAAGACAATTAAGATTTTATCACAAAAAGAATTTCCGAAATTTGAATATATCCCTTTTGTATGGCACAGCAATGGTCTATACGGAAAGTATTACGACGATTATTTCGACCCATACTCAAAGTATTACGATGGCTATGGAGCTTATCAAGACGATTATTATGAAAAATGGTACTCTGATGTTGACGATTGCTGTGATTGTTGCGGTAAACCAGTTGGTCGAGATGATTTATTAGAGGTTGAGCGTAAAGACGGAAGTGTTGGTTTTTATTGCTTAGATTGTATAGAAAAGCACGCCGAATTCTGTGTAAGATGTGGCAATGCTTTTGAAATTGATGAAAATAATGTACACGAAAATATGTGTTATCGTTGTAGAAGAGAATTAGATAGGGAAGAGAAACATGATAGAGTACGCAAATATCCAAAAGCAATTTAATGATGTAATCTCTTATTCTCAGGAATATACTGATTTACATACCGATGCCCTACTTAGAACTTGGGCAGAGAAAAAAGAAAAATTTTACCATATGTTCGGTGATAAATTAATTTATGACGCTGGACCTATTGTATTACATTTACAACCAGAAGTAAAACGAAGAAAAGTAAATGACTTTTTAGAGAAATGTAATTATGATTATAAGTATATAAATGGCAATGAAGCTTCAAATGTAAATAAACTTGCCGAATTTGTATCTTATAATAGAGAAAGTTTCTTTGATAATGTCGTATCCATAAGTTTTATTGCCCCAGATGGAACTACTATTTCTCCGGGCATGAAATTAACTAGAGCTTTTAAGTATTTTATCTCTGATAAAGACTTGTTAGATATTATTCAGACAGAAGCCAGCAGAGTAATACAAGAAGATAGAATTGAAGGTAACTTATGCTTTTCAATTCACCCATTAGATTTTTTATCATCTTCTGAAAATACTTATAATTGGCGTAGTTGTCATGCTCTTGATGGCGAATACCGCAGTGGAAATTTATCTTATATGGTAGATAGCTGTACTGTTATCACTTATGTTAGAGGTGATGATGGTGTAAAATTACCTAATTTCCCTACTAGTGTCCCTTGGAACTCAAAGAAATGGAGAATGTTATTATTCATTTCTCAAAACCAGACTTGTTTATTCGCAGGGCGTCAATACCCTATGGATTTGGGATATGGTATTTTAGATATTCTTTTATCTAACTTTACTAGAATGACAGGTTCTTCTCCTAGCTATTGGAGTAATTGGCACGATGATAAGATAACTGAATTTACTTATAAGAACGATATTGGATATAGAGATAGTGGTACCATTACACCTCACGTCATTATCAATGGATACATTTATAAGATGACAAGATTAATCAAAGATGTTAAGGGTAGTAAACACTTTAATGATTTATTACATTCAAGTTGTTATACTGCTAGATACTGTTGGTTAAAAGGTTCAAACTTTATTCCAGAGTTTAACATTGGCGGACCAATTCCTTGTCCAAAGTGTGGTAATAATAATGTTGATTATCAAGACATTATGTTGTGTGGTGAATGTGCCGATACTTATGGTTATGGCGATAACTATACAACTTGTTATGACTGTGGTAGAAGAATTCATATGGATGATGCATACTGGGTTGATTGCATTGGCGCATATGTTTGTTATTCTTGCTATAATCATAATTATTTCACTTGTGATAGATGTGGTGATATCTATCCTAATGATGACAGAGTAGAAGATGATAATGGCAGCTATTATTGTAGAAGTTGCGCTAGTCATCTAGGCATAGAATATTAAGGACTATCTGGCTCAATCTTGGGTCAGATAGTTTTATAATTATTACAAGTTATAACTTATTGTAGTTTATTATCTTTGGAGGTAATAGTATGATTAGTTATTATGCTTGAATTATATTTATTAGTTTTATCTTTGCTTTTGGTTTTGGGTGTTCAATGATTGTATTTAATAAATACTTAGCACTTGAAGCTTATTGTCGTAGATTGATAAAACAAAGAGACCTATTACAAGAGGAGTTAAATAAATATATTCAAACGGAATAGTTTAGTCATTATTTAATGACAAAGAAGTTATACTACAAGAATTAAACTTAAAGTTCCTAACAACGTATGGACGATTTTATCCATACAAAATAAGACGATTTTCAGGTATTTTTGAGGAGGGAATAAATATGCTTGAAAAATACAAGAAAAAGCGTCTAAGTGCACTAAATATTAAAGGCTATCTTAGCGATGATGATAGCACCACTTCAATAAGTTTAACTAAACAACTAACTCTTAGTAATTTTAAAGCTTTATTACAAAAAGATTATGGGGGGTTAGGTGATTGTACTTTAACAAGTATGACCGCTTCAATTTTATGGGAATTACCAGGAACTAATATCCAAGAAATATATGATGAAGTTGAAAGAAATGCTAAGAAATTCCTCTATAATGAGAAAAAAGGCACTTTCCCTTTATTTATAAAGGCGATTTATAATCGTTCTCGTAAATTTTTTGGTCTTTCTGATAATACCAAAGCTAAATATATTAAAGGACTTTGTTGAAATTTCAATGATGTTGTTAATATAGTAAATTCAAATAAGCCAGTAATTCTATCTATCAATAACGATGGACGTAATTATTATAAAAATCACACTATTACAATTATTGGCTATGCAGTTTATAATGTTAAAGGAACTGAAAGACATATTTTACAAGTTTATGACAACTGGGTTAAAGCAATATCATTAATAGACTACGATATTCTTCCAGCCTGGTCTTGTATCAACTTCTAAAGGCCCCAATTCCAGTAATCCACTTCTAGATGCCAAGTGGCTTGGGGATGGCACTGTTTCCATATATATTATGGAACAAAAGATGCGGCAAGGGTAGGTCTTTTACGCCAGGACTAGTTCCCCGATTTTCTCCACCTTGTTAATATATACTGTATTATGTCAGCAATGCTGGCTTTTTTTATACATTTATTAAAAAAATTTAGTATAATATATATAGACGATAGAAAAGGAATATCGTCAGTTAATACAATAGGAGGTATTAAAATGAAGTATTATTCAGAAGTAACTAAAAAGATGTATGACTCAGTAAACGATTTAGAGTCAGCAGAAAAAACCCTGGTCGCAAAACAGAAAGCCGAAGAAGAAGCTGCTTTGAAATTGAAGGAAGAACGCAAACTTCGTTCAAAAGAAGTAGAAGATGCTCGTAAGGCCGCAGCAGATGCTAACAAACATTATCGCGATTTGCTTGCTAAATTCTGCAAAGATTATGGCGCTTATCATGCTAGCTATAAATCAGATGATATTGACGATATCTTTGATTTGTTCTTCAGTAATCTATTTGATTAAGTAAAGGGTAGTTCCAGCAGGAACTACTTTTTATTTGTGTTTATAATAAACTTTTTCCTATAATATCTATATGGGTAAATATTAGTAAAACAAAATATTATAATCATAAATTATATGATAAGGTCTCAGGAGGAAATGGAGAATGGCTAACGAGAAGATATTAAATACCGAATTACAAAATTGATATACAACCGTTAATAGTGTAGCCACTAACTATGGTGGAGGTATAACCACTTTAACAACTCCTACAGCTAATAAAAAAGCAGAAGCAACAGATATTAATAATTTAGTAACAAAGATTACTCAATTTAAAAATGATAGTTATTTAGGAACTCAACCACAATTATATAATGATTTACCAACTTCAGTGGCAGCAGGCGCTTATATCCAACAGAATTTACAATCTGGTATGGTAACAACTATTGAAAATTTAAGTCTTATTAAATGCCGTAATGCCGCTACTAATAATAATACTTGCTACCAACAATACACAGTAGCTGCTTATGGTACAAATAATTATACAGCAGCTTATGGTACAAACAACTTTGTTCCAGGGTCTGGAACAAATAACTATACGGCAGCTTATGGTTGTAATAATTGCTCTGAGGGTGGTTGTTATAATACCTACTGTAGTGAAGGTGGATGTTTTAACTGTTATGTAGCAGATACTTGTTCTAATAATGGATGTTATGTTTCAGCAGGATATTTTACTTGCTATGGCTATGGTTCTTACTATTGCTCTAATTGTTACAATATTCAATGTAGTGATTACTATTATAATAGTTATTGTGGAGATTATCATGCCGCATCTGGATGTACAAATTATAAAGCACCTAGTGGATGTACTAATTATCATGCTGCGACTGGTTGTACAAATTATCATGCCGCATATACAGCATATCATACTGCAGCTTGTAGCTTTGGTACAACAATAGATATTTTGTGTGCTAATACTACCTGGCCAAGATAAAGGATTATAATATGAATGAAAAATTAAGAAACATGAGTACCGCTGTAGTTTTTTCATGCGGTACTTGTAATTTGAATTGTAGATATTGTGCTATTGATAAAAATCCCGCTTTAAAAGATGTAGATAATTTATTAGAAGAAAGTTTTAAAAATGATTATTATATTGAGAAAATTAGAAAGTATTTCCCAGATAAAAATCAACTAATGAGATTGGAAACTTGGGGCGGTGAGCCAATCTACAAAATAGAGAGAATATTTCCTCTATTGGATAAAATTGTAAAAGAATTTCCAAACTTTAATTCTTATTTTTCATCTACTAATTTTTCGTATCCAGAATGACCAGATAAAATTATTGCTTTAATAAATCAATTCAAAAAATATACACCTTTAAGAAAATTTCAAATCGAAATACAATTATCTATGGATGGTCCAGAATGAATTAACGACGATAATCGTGGTAAAGGTGTTACTCAAAGATGTTTAAATAATTTTCATACTTTAATTGAGCGTCTTAAAGATATAGAAGTGCCAAGAAATATTTCTATATTTTTTTGTTTAAAGCAGACACTTGATATTGAATCAATAAAAAAATTACAAGAGAAAGATAAAATAATAGAGTATTATCAATTCTTTGAAAAGAATTATCATAAACCAATAGAAGCATTAAATAAAGATAATATTACTATGGGAATTAACTTACCTAACACTGCAGTTCCTTCCCCTATTACAAAACAAAATGGTATTGAATTTGCTAATTTATGTAGATTATCTTATGAAATAGAATGTGAAAATAAAACACAGCACTATTTTGATTATTTTACACAAATAGTGCCTTTCACTGGCTACAACAATCCTTTGCCAGAAAACGAATATTTGCAAGTTGGTCCAAAAGGCTGCGGAACTGGCGTATCTAATATATCATTTTTACCTAATAATTTATTTTGTACTTGCCATTTAAGTTATATGGAATTTATAGACAAATATAAACAATATGTTTCTGATGGTAAACGTCAAAATAAAGTTATTGATTTAGATAAATTTATGTTAGAAACAAGATTTAATACTTGTATGACCGAGGAACAATATGATGCCTTTATGGATGACATAAATAACCCAATGGTAGATTTTAGTACTTGTAGACTAAATAATATGTACTCTATTATTTCAATTTTGGCTCTGGCGCATCAAATAGATGAAAAATATTTAGACCAAGAGGAAGCAGCAAAAGCCGCAAGATTAGTACAAAATCATACCTCATATTGTATAAACGATAACGCAAATGTTAATGGTAGTATGACTTTACAGCCTGTCGGTTTATTTAAACAATTATTAAATGGTGCGATGGATTATATTTTAAAATCAGACGAGGAGAATCCAAGACATGTTGAATAGTTTTCAAGAAGAACAAAATCAAGTATTAAAACTTATTCTAAATGAAAGATTTTTCCAAGTTTGAAAAAACAAAGAATTATATATTGATAATGAATTGGAAAAAGATTATTCATTATGGAATAATAGTGGTTTAGAATTATATCTTACAAATAAATGTACTCAGCAATGTAAGTATTGCTATTTAGTTAAACACCCAGAATTATATCCAGCAGGCATAGATAATTCACAAATCTTAAATAATTTACATTTAATTTATCAATGAATTTTGGATAATGATTTTCATATTCCTTGAATAGAATTATTTAGTGGTGAAATATGGCATTTAGAATTTGGAATAGAAGTTTTAAATATCACTTTAGAATATATTAAAAAAGGAATGAAAGTAGATAACTTTATCATTCCAACTAATGGTCAATTTTTATACGATACAGCACAAACTATTTTAATCCAACAATTAATTATTGAGTTCTTACAGAATGGCTCAAAAATTACTATATCATTTTCTTGTGATGGTAAAATAGTTGATAGTGATAATCGTTTAAGACCACAAGAGTATACAGATGATTTTTATAATAAGTTGTGTTTCTTTGCTAAAATAAATAACTTTTTCATTCAAAGCATGTTAACTCCAAACACAGTTTCACAATGGAAAGAAAATTATCTTTGGTGGGAAAAGCAATGTGCCGAATTTGATATGTCGGTTGAAAGCACTGTTAAGATTTTAGAAGAAAGAAACAATGATTGGGATGATGAAAGCGTACATGCTTTAAATGATTTCTTAGATTTCAGAATACGTAATTATATTGATAAATATTGCAATGGAGATATAGAACTTTTTACTAGACAATTATTTAATTTAGATAACGAAATTTCACCTTGAAATGATTATCTAATGTTTGAATTAAATAATGATAATAATACACCTGCTTGTACAATTAGCCAAGCGTTATTTATTAGAGTCGGTGATTTAAGTATTATTCCTTGTCATAGACTAGCATATGATAGATATTTATATGGTAAATTAGTAGTTAATGACAATAAAATTGTTGATATAACAGAAAATAATCTTGGAGTTGCAATTAGAATCTTAGCCCAGAGCAATATAATGGGGTCTATGAAATGTGATATTTGTAAATACAAAGATTATTGTATTAAAGGCTGTTTTGGCCAGCAATATGAAGAAAAGAAAGACCCGTTCTTACCAGTTAATGGTGTATGCAATTTAATGTCTGGTAAATATTCATTTTTAATTTCTTTATATAAAGAACTTGGTGTATTTGAATATTTAAAACAATATAGATATTTGCCAAGAATCAATAAATTATTTGATTTCGCAAAGGAGATAGGAAATGCCATCTAAATACGAAATTAAGTTAGCAAGCAATATGCTTGAAAATGTAATAGAAATTCAAGACAATAAAATAAATTATTTGTATAATATATATAAGGATACTAATGAAAATAAACATTTTGCAAATAGTTTTTTTCAAAGGGTGTTAAATAAAGTGTTAAAGGAGAATAAAGATGATAGACGTCATAATTAGAACAAATACAGATTATAAAGAAGAAGATTTAATGACAACATTAAATTCTTTAGAAGGAAATAAAAATATTAATATTACTCGCCTATCAAAAGGGGAAACCGAGCAAGATGGTATTTATAAATCTATGTGTGATGTTATCACTTTTATGTCTCCTGGTGACACGATAGATGATATAAATGAATTAAATAGAATAGAAGATTTATTTTTACAATGTAGTTTAAATGTTTTAAGCACCCCAATTAGAATTAATGGTGAAGAAATTTCTCCTACTAACAATATTTTATTTGGTAAGTTTATAAATAGAAACTGTTTAAAAATGTATGACGTTGATTTTGAAACAGCAGATGGCTTTATTTCAAAATTACAATTATTATGTGGTTGATTAGCAAATAACTCTTACGCAGCAATAACAGATTTACCTGTTTTGGGAGAAACGCAAATCAAACCAGTAGAAGATATAGTAGATACATATATTAGAGGTTATATTAAAGTAACTGAAGAAGTATTAAAGTTTATTAAAGATTTAGATATTGAAGATAATATGTATAATAATACAATTTACGAATCTATTGGTACTTTATATTTCTTATTTAACGCAATTTTAAATACAGATGAGTCTAAAGCAGATGAAGCTATGGACGAGATTAAACGATTTGTACTGAATAAACTTAATAGTATATGAAACGAGTTTGATGTAAATGAAATGTTAAAGTGGTATAATATTTCTATGGCGAATAGCTTAGCATCTTCTGGTTTTGTAAGTAATGCTTTTTCTAAATTTATTACTTTTACTTTTGTAGATTTTTTAGGCGTCGTTAACGCGCAGGAGGGAAATAATGAACGATAAATTAATTTTGACTGAGGCTCAAAAGAATTTCTTATTTAAAATCTTTAGAACTATGGCAAATGCTGGTGAAGGATTACGTGTTTGCGAAACTTGTATTCGTTATATTGAGCAAGGCAGTTTTGATGACAATGATATTGCTGTCTTAGAAGAAATTTTAGCAGATGTATTCGCTAGTAATAATGTAAATTTATCTGAAGTTAATAACTAATGAACTGTTACACTTCATTTGTATCTGGCGAAATTTACTTTTGAAGTGCTTGTTGTTTATTTTATAGTTTAACTAAAGTTAAATCAAAATATCCTTTTGTAATGATGGTAGATGAAAATCTACCATTTAATCTAAAGGAAATAGCTTTAGATTTACAGGATAAAAATGAAAACTTTTTTGTAGAATTTATAAAGTTAGATTATTTTGAAAAAATATCTGATATGGATACAAGATATTTAATAACTATAAATAAATTACAAGGTCTTAAATTAAAAAAATATAATCGTGTTGTATTTTTAGACGCAGATTGTTTAATTATTAAAAATATAGATTATGTATTTGAAAGTGATTTACCTTATTTAGTAATAAAATCTCCACGTATAGAACAAAAATTAGATTGGTGTCCTTATGGAGTAGTGTATATGTTATTTCCAGCAGACATAGATTATTCATTAGATGTATTATCTCAAAGAGATAAATTTAGTGATGATGAACCATTAGTAAAAGAAATTTTACTTAATAAGTATGGGGACGTTACGCCAGATAAAAGTTTTATTTTAGATTGTATATTACATTTTCCAAATCAACAATTATATTCATATTATGATTTTAACTCATGGGAAGATTGTAAATATTTCGTTGATATGGTGGTAGAGTTGAGGTGATAAAATGAAAAAATATGCTTATACAACTTTAGTTGCTGGGGATGTTTTTTTCCTTGAGGCTTGTTGCCTTTATTTTGGTTTGCAAGCAGTTAAGACTAAATATCCTATTATTTTTATGATAACTGAACCAACTTCGCAAGATAATATTAATTTTATTAAAGAGTTTGCGAAAGATAATGATAAACTTATCATAAAAGAAATAGAGCCAGCATATTTTAATAACGATGGTAGCTATTATGATATTACTTTAAGTAAGTTTGCCTTTTTTGATTTTAAAGAGTATGATAAAATTATGTTTTTAGATTCTGACACATTACCAGACTCTAACATTGATAGTTTGTTTGACTCAGACTTACCAATGGTTGCTAGTTGGTATGATGATACTGAAGACAGTGGTAAAGCTGGTGTGTGAGGTGGGTGTTTTGTCTTAAACCCTAAAGATTTTGATTATCAAACAATTAAAGATAGATATACTAAAGCCGCCACGGAAGATGAAGTAATTTTATTAGATATAATTAATAAGTTATACGAAAATCCAGAAGAGGTGTGCGAATTATTTAATGAGTCTATAAAACGAAAGATTTGCCACAATAAATATAGCAGAATCTTTAATATAACAGATTTTAATGAGTGCGAGGCGTTCGTTGGAACTAAAGTTTGAAGATTAATGCAAGATATTCCAGAAATGCAAAGAGAGATTATGCGTCCTAAGGACTAAAATCTCTCTTTTTGTTTTTATAAATAAAATATAGTAAAATATTTATAGATTTAAGGAGTTTAAAAATGAATATTCTAATAAATAGTTACTGTAATTTGAATTGCCCGTATTGTTTTGCAAATACGACAATGGAAGATAAAGGTGCTCAAAATATGAGTATTGAAAATTTCAAAATCGCTATTGATTGGTGTAAAAAATTAAATCAGCATCAAATGAGATTAATTGGCGGAGAGCCTACTTTATGTCCTAATTTTGGTGCTTTTTTAGATATGACAGTAAAAGACCCCTGGTTTGATACTATTTTGATTTTTAGTAATTTAACTTTTGAAAAAGAAATTGCTCAAAAGATAGCAGAAATTGATAGAATTGTTCCTGTCCATATGTTGCCTAATATAAATGAATTTCATTTATTATTACCAAAGTATAAAAAGAATATTTTATACAATATTAGCTATCTATCTCAAAATTTAGTTAGTTTTGGTGAAATTGGTATCAATATTTATAGACCAGATATGGATTTAAGTCAATGGGAACAAATCATGAGAGATTTCCCAAGAATTAGAACTGTAAGATATTCAATTGCAATTCCTACAAAGCAAACCTTGAACGACCCAAGTTTTGATTATTATAATTATTATCATCAATTCCAACCATTGTTATTACAGTTAAATGATATAGCAGTAAGATATAATGCTGCCCTATTATGTGATTGTAATAATTTACCTTTATGTTGTTTTGATGATTGGGCTGTTAAAGAATTTATCAAAGGTTCAGCATTTGATTTATTTGCTTGTATGATTGATGATGGCTATTTACATAGAGATAAAGGTATTTTCCATTGTGGATATCCTGTAATTGATTTACGTCCAGATTTAACTTTAGCAGGATGTTTTGGTTTAGACCCTAAACAAAGAGTAGAAATTGTTGATTTTGCTTCTGTTGAAGAATTAATGGATTGGATTTATAGAGATGGCGATAGAAGCGATTATATAGCAAGAAAAGAATGTTTAACTTGTTCTCGTTATTTAAGAACAGGAAAATCTTGTGGTTGTAGAAGTTGCCATATGATTAAAAAAGAGGATATTATAAATGATAAAGTGGATAGTACCAGATAGCGACGAATTAAGACACCTTAATATGTGGATGCTTGACTATAACAAAATGTTTAAGCAAAACTTTTGGGATAATTCTTGTATCTTTGCAGTTTATGGCGTTTTACATGATACTGTTTTCTCTGGTGGTCGTGTTACTTCCAGGGAAACAAAATTAAGCACTGAGTATGGTATGAGAAACGCTTTAGAACAGTATATTAGTAGAGGGTGTGAATACAGATTTGTATTTACCCAAGGTGCTTTAAAACCAGAAATGTTATATGATTTTTGGGGAAATTTACAATTAAAATTAGCAGAAGAATATGACTGTAAAGTTATCGTTGCTTCTGATATTCTTGAAAATTATATAAGAGAAAAATATCCTAAGATTGGATTAGTATCATCAACTACTAAAATGATAGGTGGTAGTGGTTCAGAAGAGCAAGCTATTATAGATGAATTTAACAAAGATTATGATACGGTTGTTCTTAATACAAGATATAATTTTAATTATGATTTTATACCAGTAGAATTAAGACACAAAGCAGAAGTTTTAATCAATGATTGCTGTCCTCCTTTCTGTGTTAGACGTAAATATTGTTATAATAAAACTATGCTACATAATATAGGACAGGAATGGAGACCACCAGGAGACCATTGCAATAATGACTCCAAAAAAGATTTCCTAAGTTTTGCGGGAGATGGTATTCCAAGATATACTGATTTAGCAAGAAGTTATTTATGTCATTATTCAATAGATGATATTTTTAAAGCACATGAAGCAGGAATTGAAAAATTCAAATTTGGCGGTAGAGAATTATCTAATATCGCTAATTTATTAGAACGTGCAGAATATATGGTAAAGCCAGAAGCAAAAGCAGATTTTATTGTTCATGGCATTGTGCAGACAAAAATGTTAAATGAGAAAAATCAGCAGATGGCTGTATACGTAGGTGATTAAATGAAAACAATATTAACAATAGATTTTAATATCATAATGGCTCCATGTATCGACTTATATAATCATCTTATTAATGAATTTGATAATTTACATGATAGGATTGGTTCAGAAAGTTTAGTGTGGCATGGCCAGGCCGCAATGGATATTTATAGTAAGCTTACAAATGAAATTATTTTAGATAAGTTCCTTGAAGTTGATAAAGATAATATTCATTTTTTACACGGACAAGAAGACGTTTTACATTTCTTAGATAAAAATGAAGATAATCATGTTTATAATATAGATTTTTATTCAGATACTCATGAGTATAATGGCACAATTGATAATAGAAATTGGGTTACTTATGGTTTAAATAATGGCTATATTAAAAATTATGAATGGATTAAAGCTTTAAATTCTCCTATTGTAGAAGGAGTTGAAACTCCTGTCACGGTTGAAAAAGCAGAATTAACTTTACTTCCTAACATAGACCAAATTTTTATAGCAAGTTCAGAAGAATGGATTTTACCGCAGTATATGCCATTATTTGACTTATGGTTGATGATAAGTCGTAAAATATTAGGTAAGAATGTAAATATGGAAGATTATTATCAACTTAGAGGAGAATATTAATGAGTTTTCAAGATAAATTCAAAAGTAGAAAGCCAGAAGAAACTATACAGATAGTAAAAGATTTTTTCTATGACCGTGGTTTTGAATTAGTCATTTGTGCTATTACAAGTGAAATTGATACTTGAAGTTATCATATAGTTTTATCATATAATGGTGAAGAAATTCTATTCAGTAACGGTAAAGGAATGACCCAGCAGTTTGCTTTAGCTTCTGGATTAGCAGAATTGTATGAAAGATTTTGTACTGTCAATGTATTTTATGATGGTAAATTGGAATATATAAAAATGTTAGAACTATTTGGTGATGAAATGCCAGATTATGATGCTAATTTATCATTAGATATTCCTATCATTAATGATGTTAAAGTTCAACATTTGTGTAACGGGGATAGAGAGCTAGCAGAAAAATTATTATCATATTTCTTATATCGTCCTTATGGTGAGATTTATAAGAATGTAGTAACTGGCGAACAGTTAATGATAGATAGACGTATTACTTTTGCACAAGATGGTACTAATGGAATGGCAGCAGGAAATGACTTTAAGGAAGCTTTTAGCCAAGGATTTTCTGAAGTTATGGAGCGTTGGGCAATGCAGCAATTTTGTTACCAATATGATAAAACCCCATATGTTATTCCTAATGATAAAATTACAAACCCAGAATTAAAAAAGAAAATTGATTATTTAACAGAACATAACCAAGATGTTTATATTCTTGATTTAGGATATAATTTTGGCGTGCCAACGGTATATGTTTTAGTATATGATAAATCGGCGCATAGAACAAGAGTAAGTTTTGGAGCTTTCCCAGTGTTTGATATTGCTCTTGAAAGATGTTTAACAGAGATGTATCAAAATGTTAGACAAGTAAATAAAATTAATGTAAATTCTTTACAGGTGCCTTTTAAGCACGAAGAACCTCGCTTTATGTTGATAGATAAATGCTTCAACAGTACAGTAGATTATCATTATGTTAGAGAAGATTTAATTGATAATATTGTGTATGTTGATGGGCCTTGTAAAGACGTATATGCAGATGAAAATACAGACACCTACCAATATTGGATTGATAAAATCATAAAAAATAATTGGCATGTATACGTATTAGATACCTCTTTATCTTCTAAGATGACTGCAATTAAAATCTTTGTTCAAGATTTTATGACTGGTTCATATGATTTACATGAAGAGAGAGGTGATAAATTAAATTGGCGTATTGTTTTAGATATAGCCGATAATTGTAGTAAAATGATTGATTCATTGATTGGTGAAAAATATGATTTTACTACATTTTATAGTCACTATAAAAGAATATGGTCTTTCTATGATAAATGACTAACAGAAGTACAATATACTTTAGTTAGATTATTTGGTGGAGGGCCAACAGTACTTAGCAAACGTATTAGCCCATTATTTGATGATTTGTATGATTGGCAAGAACTTGTTAATAGGGGCGATATGTTAAATAAGATGACCCCAGATAATATTGTTAGAGAATATTCATATATTGTTAAGTATGTTCTACTAGGTAGATATAAGTTCTTTGGTAAATATAGTGATGAAGAAATTATAAAGGTATTAAAAGATTTAGGTGTAGAATATACAAAAGAAGATTTTGAACATTACACCGAAAAAGAATATTTGATAGAAAATATTTTCTATAAGCCACTTTGGAATTATTACCGTAGTGACGCTTTTAAGAAATTAGTTACTAATTTCTATAAAAAGGATTAAATATGGAACATTATAATTTTTGAACAAAATTTAAAGAGAATACTCCAAAAAAGTCAATAAAGAATTTTATTGACTTTTTTGAAAGTCGTGGCTTTAGAGTAAAGATTTTAGTAACAAGAAGCGAGATTGATACTTATAGTACAATTACACGATTATATTATAAAGATAAATTAGTGCGTGAAGCTTATGGTAAAGGAATGACAGAAGATTTTGCTAAAGCTTCCGGGCTTGGGGAATTATATGAGGACGTGTGCAATAATATCGCTTATAATGATAATATGTTGTTCGCTAGAAAGTTTAATGAATTAAGTTTAAAAGAGCGAGGTTATTGTATTCAACCAACAGAAAAAGAATTAACCCCAAAAGAAATCTTAAAACATCGCCCAGTTAAAGATGAAATTTTAGATACAATAGCAGATGGTAATTATGAGTTAGCAAAAGATATAGTAAATATGATAACTGATAATCATCCTATTGGTCTTGAATATACGAATGTTTTAACTGGAGAAAAAACTTATGCCGATAAAAGAATAAGTTTTTTCATTGATGGCTCAAATGGCTCAGCAGGAGGAAATGATTACTACGAGGCCTTTAATCAAGGTTTCAGTGAAATTATAGAAAGGATGCATCAGATTCCTTTCTTTGAATCTCCTAATTTTCCCCATACTATACTAACCAAAGAAGCGATTAAAAATCCTAAATTAATAGAGCTTTATGACAAGATAGAAGCACTTGGAAATAAAGTTTATGTTATTGATTGCTCTTATTTGTTAAATTTACCTGTTATGGCTGTATTGATTGTAGATTTATACAATCATAGAACAGTTATGGATTTTGGGTGCTTCCCAATCTTTGATATTGCTTTAGAAAGATGTTTCACTGAAATTTATCAAGGCTCGGGAAAATTACACGAAAACTTAATAGGGCAAATACAAGTTCCTTATAGAACTATTAACCCAGAGCAAAGAGTTACTACGCATTTCTTAGTTAAAACAGAAAACTTTACTTGCCATCCATACGAGTTCTTTAAAAATTTAAAATATACTTCAGATAGTCCAAACTGGAATGTATTTTTAAAGGATACAGGTGAATTAAATAATTTAACTATTTATAATTATTATATGCGTTTGATTGAGGCTTGTGGTTGGAATGTATATGTTAATAATATGTCTTTAAGCAAAAATTTAGCAGCAGTACATATTTTATTTGATAGTTTTAAAGTTACAGGTTCAAGAAAGCATTTCTTTGATTTAAAACAAATGAACTGGGACGCAGTAAAGACTATTTATCAAATGGGTTTAAAGATGGCAGATAACTTTACCTCAGAAGATTATTCGTATGATAAAATTAAGGAAATTTATAATTTAGCATATATTAAGTATTATCCAATGGAAACTGGCTTCATCTATGGCTCATGTTTTCCTACTGGTCCACTAGCAGTATTAGGGCCAAATGACTAATTTAGTATATTAGAAAA
>Ga0247611_10003087_pt1 | contig 25336 bp, 21 predicted proteins | sample 177DNAGHGhighgp2_FD_192422 | JGI IMG/M metagenome (GOLD analysis project Ga0247611, IMG submission 192422) | Sheep rumen microbial communities from Palmerston North, Manawatu-Wanganui, New Zealand - 1770 DNA GHGhigh gp2 | ecosystem: Host-associated > Mammals > Digestive system > Stomach > Rumen... | reverse complement strand
AGCGAGAAGTTAAGATCAAGGTGGGCGCCAACAGCGCCGCCGATGTCTGGCAGATGCCCACCGCACAGCTGCTGGCCGAAGCCGGCATCACGGCCGACAAAGCCATCATCCACGCTGCGTTCAGCCTGGGCAGCGGCTCATCGGCTGCCACTTATGCCAACAACTACATCCTCGTATATCCCAAGGACTTAAAGCTGCTCCCGACGAAGGTGGAGACGAAGGTGGAGGGTTACAACATCGAGGTCACTTCCGACCGCTACGCCCGCAGCGTCTTCCTCAGCCTCGACGGCGACCCCGACCACCATTTCTCGGACAACTACTTCGACCTGCTGCCCGGCGAGGTACGCACCATCAGCGTGGCTACGACCATGCCCGCAGCCGATGTGCAGCGTCATTTACACGTCATGGTATATCGTTAATCTGCTCATGTATAGATTTGCCACCGCATCCTTGCTGTTTCTCTTCGCGCTTCCCTCCTCATGGGCTGCGCGCTCTGTTCCCATGTCCGACACCGACGGCCGCATCGAAGTCAGCGAATTTGAACCTACCGGCACGCCCGGCGGCGGCTTCCTCACCGATCTGCTCAACAACAGTCTGGAACGGGCAGCAGCCCGCGATGCCGACAGCAGCCAGGCACGCCCCCCTTTGGGCCGACGCCTCACCGACTACGTCAGTGTCCCCAAATTCGGTGCCTATTTCATCGGGAAATATGCTTATAGTGATCGCGAGGGAGCACACGGTGGCGACGGTTTCAGCCAACGTTTCATCCGCGCGTATGTTGACGGCACCATCCTCGGCGATTTCCACTACCGCCTGCAGGCACAGGTCAACAACAGCAGCTTCCACATGAAGGACTACTTTCTCGAATGGTGCCATTGGAAAGAGCTGGCCGTGAAAGTGGGGCAGTTCAAGCGCGCATTCCTCTTTGAAAACCCTTACAATCCGTGGGACGTAGGCCTGGGCGACTACTCTTTGATAGCACGGCACCTCGCCGGCATCGCCGACAAGGACGGCAGCGTGAGCAACGGAGGGCGCGACCAAGGCCTGCAGATCCAGGGCGACCTCTTCCCAAGCCGTAAGGACGGCCACCGCTACCTCCACTACCAGCTGCAGCTGATGAACGGGCAGGGCATCAACGCCGGCGATGCCAACCGCCGCAAAGACTTGATCGGGACGTTGCAGGTGCAGCCCGTCACAGGACTACGCCTCGGACTGTTCGCCTGGAACGGCAATTATGTCAGCGAGGGCATCACGGTCGATCGCAAGCGATGGGCCGTTGCCGTCAACTACGAACATAATGGTTGGAGCGCGCGAGCCGAATACGCTCATTCCAAAGGCCATCAGGTCAGCGACTACGACAAGACCACCGACACATGGAAAGGCACAGGACACGCCGACGGCTGGTATGCTGCCGCTGGTGTGCCCTGCACGTCATGGTTGAAAATCTATTTACGTTATGATGCCTATCGCAGCCAGAAGACGTGGCAGTCGCTGAAGACTATCTATAGCCTCTGCCCCAACATTCAGCTCCACAAGAACCTACTCATCCAGCTGCAGTACAATCACGTTCACGACCGCCAACTCACCCACGCCGACTACAACGAGTTGTGGGGCGAACTGTACGTGAGATTCTGAATCACCCCTCACTGATGACGGTACTTCAGACAACGAATTTTACGGATTAAACGAATTATGAAAGCTGAACAAGGGACACCAAATTCGTTTAATTCGTAAAATTCGTTGTCTAAAAGAAGATCTGTGCCAGGTTATTTCACCTCCCAGATGTCATTTGTTTCGAGCAGTTCGGCGAAGTTGTGGTATTTCTTTGCAGCCTTCACTTCGTTGATCTGTGCCTCGACAGCCTCGTCGTAGGTGGGAGCTGCCACGTCGCGAATCACACCGAGGGCGATGGGGAAGCCGTCGCCGTCGCCCATGAGAGCGAGCTTCAGCTGTAGGGTGTTGTCCTCGCAGTGAGCGTCGTGCACGAGGATGTCATCCATCGTGTAGCCGTCCTTGCCGATCTCCACGACCTTAAGGCCGAAGCCTTGCTGCACGAGGCCGAACTCGTTGTTTTCGCCGAAGACGAGCTTCTCGCCGTGGCGCACATAGATGGCGTTCTTCTTGCGGCCTTCCTTGTCATAGACACTGTCGTGCGTGCCGTTGTTGAAGATGACGCAGTTCTGAAGGATCTCAGTGACGGAGGCTCCCTTGTGGTCGTGGGCTGCCTTCAGCACCTCGATGGTACCGGGGGCGTCGGTAGCCACGGCACGTGCGAAGAAATGACCGCGAGCGCCGAAGCAGAGTTCAGCAGGACGGAACGGATCCTCGACGGTGCCATAGGGGCTCGACTTCGACACGAAGCCACGAGGCGAGGTCGGCGAGTACTGTCCCTTTGTCAGACCGTAGATACGGTTGTTCAGCAGGATCATGTTCAGGTCGATGTTCCTGCGGTTGGCGTGAATGAAATGGTTACCGCCGATGGCGAGGCCGTCGCCGTCGCCGCTCACCTGCCATACATCCAACTTAGGATTCGTCACCTTAGCGCCGGTGGCGATGGCAGCAGCACGACCATGAATGGTATTCATGCCGTAGGTAGCCATGTAATGGGGCAGACGGCTGGAACAGCCGATACCGCTGATGACGGCGATGTCCTTGGGTGCCACACCTATCTCTGCCAGCGCCTTATGCAGACTGGCCAGGAAGAAATGGTCGCCGCAACCAGGGCACCAACGCGGCTGACCTTTCTTATAATCTGAAGCTGACCATACAGTGGCCCCCCCTTCAGCCCCCGAGGGGGCTACGTTTGTTTTAGATATATTATTCATATAGATTATCTTTAATTGTTTCTAATACTTTATCTACATTATTGAATAATTCTTCGTTGGTGAATCTTAGGACTCTATAGCCTCTACGCTCTAACCATTCTGTACGTTGCTCATCACTTATCTGCTGTTGTTCCAATTGGTGGTATTCACCATCAAGTTCAATGATTAACCTTGAGGTCAAACAGACAAAATCTACGATATAATCGCCAATGACATGTTGTCGTTTGAAGGTAACACCGAGTTCATCTGCATTTAAAAATTCCCAAAGCAGCGCTTCTGCTTCTGTGGGATGATTCCTGTTGTATGCAGCATGTTCACGCAAAATGTGATATAGAGCAGGGTCAGCAGTTTGGTAGTCGTAGCTCATTATTCATCCAATATCTTTTTGAACGCTTCTACCAATTCACTGACTACGAAAGGCTGTCCCTTTACTTGGTTGAACTGGGCAGGTACGAAGTTGTCGACTTTCATGCGGAGATAGGCGGCAAGTTGGCCCATGTTCTGCTCTGCCACTACAACCTTCGGGTATTTCTTCAGCACATCAGCCGTATTAGCGGGTAAGGGATTTAAATATCTAAACTGAGCCAGTGCAACCTTATACCCTGAGGACTTAGGTGCCGTAGCCCCCTCGGGGGCCGAATGGGGGGCCACCCCTTCGCCTTTTCTCAGTTCATCCATCGCTGCATGCAGATGTCCGTAGGTGCTGCCGAAGCCTACGATGAGGAGGTCGGCGTCATTGACGTCACCTTCCACTTCGAGGTCGGGGACTTCAATCTTAGCCACCTTCTCGGCACGCAGACGCGTCATCAGGTCGTGGTTCTCGGGATTCGTGGAGATGGCACCTGTCTTGTTGTCCTTCTCCAGTCCGCCGAGGATATGCTCGAAGCCCTCGCGACCCGGCACAGCCCAGTAGCGTGTGCCGTTCTCGGCGCGCATATATGGTGTCCATGTGCCGCGCAGCTCCTCAGGAACGTATGGCGGATTGATGGCAGGCATCTTGTTGAGGTCGGGAAGCTTGAAGGCACCCGAGCCGTTGGCGATGAAGGCATCGGTCAGAAGTACGACAGGTGTCATGTGTTCAAGCGCCATCTTCGAGGCCTCGTAAGCGGCGGCAAAGCAGTCGGTGGGCGACAGGGCTGCCATCACGGGCATCGGGCTCTCGCCGTTACGGCCGAAGAGGACCTGTAACAGGTCTGTCTGCTCCGACTTCGTGGGCAGACCTGTGGCGGGACCGCCGCGCTGGACGTCGAGCACCACGATAGGCAGCTCCATGATGACGGCCAGGTTCATGGCTTCGCTCTTCAGGCAGATACCGGGGCCCGAGGTGGAAGTGACGGCCAAGGCACCGGCAAACGAGGCACCTACTGCGCTGGCAGCACCCGAGATCTCGTCCTCGCATTGCACCGTCTTCACGCCAAGGCTCTTATGCTTCGACAGTTCGTGCAGCACATCCGTAGCAGGCGTGATAGGATAGGAACCGAGGTAGAGCTGCAGACCAGCCTTCTCGGCGGCGGCAATGAAGCCGTAAGCCGTGGCCTTATTGCCCGTGATGTCCATATATCGTCCGGGCTCCTTCACCTTCGATTCGATGCGATAGACATTCATTGCCGACGAGTGCGTGTTGTGGCCATAGTCGTAGCCTGCCTGGATCACCTTGATATTAGCCTCGGCGATGGCCGGTTTCTTGGCAAACTTCTCGCGCAGGAAGTTGAAAGCCACATCCAGGTCGCGGCTGAAGAGCCAGCACACCAGACCCAGCGCAAACATATTGCGGCACTTGAGTGCGGTTTTCAAGTCCACGAGGCCCACTCCCTGCCCCTCCCCAAGGGAGGGGTGAACATTTCCGCTGGCTTCCATAGGACTTGAGTTCCCCTCCCTTGGGGAGGGGTTAGGGGTGGGCCTGCCCACTCCCAACGCATCTTTTACCATCGTCGTTATAGGACAAGCTATAACGCGGTCTGGATCTACGCCCATCTCTGCAATATAATCATCGGTCTTGAACTCAGCTTTCTCGAGGTCTTTCTTGCCGAACGAGTCCGTGTCGATGATGATGGTGGCATTGGGCTTAGCGTAGCGCAGCTGCGTCTTGAAGGCAGCAGCGTTCATGGCCACGAGCACGTCGCACAGGTCACCGGGAGTATAGACCTTGCCGGCACCGATGTGCACCTGGAAGCCGCTCACACCCGTCAGTGAGCCCTGCGGGGCGCGGATGTCGGCGGGATAGTCGGGGAACGTAGAGATACTGTTGCCCACGGTGGCAGACACCGTGGAGAAGATGTTGCCGGCGAGCTGCATTCCGTCGCCGCTGTCGCCGGAGAAGCGGACCACCACTTGCTCCAGCTCTTGGATGTCTAATTGTTCTGACATGATTCCTTTAAAGGATGTTTGATGAAATATTTAGTTATACTTTTGATATTCTTGTGAACTAGATGTTCGCTTGTGCGTACTTTTTGGGCGCAAAGGTAGTAAAAAGTTGAAAGTTGAAAGTTGAAAGTTGAAAGTTTTTGCCTTTTTATGCCTCATTTTGCGCTTTTTCATTCATCATTCATCAATCATCAATATAAAATCTGTATCTTTGCACCCCGAAACCAATTCATCATTCATCATTCTTCACTCTTCATTATTTTATTTTTCACTTTTCACTCTTTCACTTTTCATTCATCAATGAACCCCATCACTCCCGACATTCGCTATATCGGCGTCGATGACCCCGAACAGCACCTCTTTGAAAGCCAGTACGTCACGCCCGAAGGCATGTGCTACAACTCCTACGTCATCCTCGACGACAAGATTGCCGTCATGGACACCTCCGACAGCCACACCCTTGATGCGTGGAAGCACAACCTCGCTGCTGCCCTCGACGGTCGGCAGCCCGACTACCTCATCGTACACCACCTCGAGCCCGACCACGCCAGCGGCATCGCCGAACTCTGCAACCTCTATCCCGACATGCAAGTCGTCTGCTCAGCCAAGGCCAAACAAATGATGCCACAATACTTCGAGGGCAATGACTTAGACGCACGCATCATCACCGTCAAGGAAGGCGACACACTCTCACTCGGACACCACACACTCCGCTTCATCATGGCTCCCATGGTCCACTGGCCCGAGGTGATGGTCACCTACGACCAAGCCGACCGCGTCCTCTTCTCGGCCGACGGCTTCGGCAAGTTCGGCGTCTATGATGCCGACCCCGACGATTGGGCGTGCGAAGCACGACGCTACTACTTTAATATCTGCGGCAAGTACGGCACACCCGTCAGCACACTGCTGAAGAAAGCCGCTGCCCTCGACATCCAAAAGATCCTGCCCCTCCACGGACCCGTCCTCGAAGGCGAGAAGATGGCCGAGGCACTCCGACTCTACACCATCTGGAGCGCCTACGACGTCGAAACCGAAGGCGTGTTCATCGCACATGCCAGCATACACGGCAACACAGCCGCTGCAGCACAGCGTCTCGTGGAGATCCTCAAGGCTAAAGGCTGCCCCAAGGTGGCCATCACAGACCTCTGCCGCGACGACCTCGGCGAAGCCATCGAGGACGCCTTCCGCTACGGCAAGATGATATGCATGGCAAGCAGCTACGATGCCGGCGTCTTCCCACCCATGTACGACTTCCTACACCACCTCGACATCAAAACCTACCAGCGACGCCGCGTAGCGCTCGTCGAGAACGGCTCATGGGCACCCAGCGCTGCCAAAACCATGCGCCCCATGCTCGAAGCAATGAAGCAGGTCGAGATCGTCGAACCAATCGTCACACTACGCGGACGCATGAAGGACACCGACATACCGCAGCTCGAAGCGCTCGCCGACGCCATCTTGAGCTGACGGCAGTTGCACAAGGGCTTAACAAAACGTATTTCGTTAGTAAACCAGCGGAAACTATACATTATTTCTACTTTCCGCTGGTTTACTCACGAAATAATACTATCTTTGTGGCGCTTCGCCTTTAGTGCGAAGAGCCTCATATTGTATGGCAAAAGCATCTCACATCATCCGCGGTCAGTGGCGGATGATAGCCTAAGCGACGAAGAGAACCTTTATTAGGTAAAGACAGAGGGAACGGTGTTCTGCCGTTTAACATGCAGTTGTATAGCCTATCATGAAGATTGGTCTGCAGGATAGGCTATCGAAAGCCATGAATAATCTTCTAACGGTGTAGGTCGTTCGCTCGCGACCGAACAACCTACACCATTGAACGTTCAAGCTGCGACGTTAAGACGTTCCGGCACCGACGGCTGTTCGTGATGGCAGCACACGCTGGCCGTGATGGCAGCACACGCTGGCCATGATGGCAGCATCCGCTGGACGTGTTGGCAGCACCCGTCGTTCGTGCTAACTTATCACTTTTTTCTTCGTTACATACGTAAATAAGATGAAAATCTATACACTTTTACACCTTTCTATGCTTAACAAACTGTATATTAGCACTCTGACACCGAAAATTTTAGTGTATTTTGAGTGTATTTTTGAGTGTATAAGTGTATTTTTCCATAATTATACTCATAAATACACACAAGATACACATAAGATACACACGATTTTTTACTGGCAACTCAAGTTTCGGAAGTTAAAGAAGCTCTTGAAGTATGAAGCGTCGCAAGCGCCGAGCGGAGCGTAGCGACCATCCCTGAATGCATGACAGAATCGTTACTCAAGGACTCGCGATTACCTAATGAATGTTAAAAGAAGGGCTCCACTGTAATGATTGCGACGATATGCGTGTACATGTAAGTAGAAAAGGTTATTTATCACATCTCAAAAACAACGATTATGAAAAGGAATCTGTTTTTAGCAGCCTCAATTTAGTACGTACTAAATGATAAACTAAACGAGAACATCTACTTATCAAATTTATTATAAGAGCCTTATGAAGAAAAATGCCTTTTTTATCGTATGCTGTCTTGCTTGTTTGCTTTGTCAATCATGCAAGAATGAAGAATCCGAGCCCATAGCAGGACCCGCTCCTTCGTTAGAGGGAACGCTACTTGATGGTGGTGAGATAGCCGGTATCAGTCTGTTTTGTATAGAAAACAACAAATCCATGAATGGCGAACCGTGGTATGAGTATTATCCCAAAACTAAGACCGTAGCAGATTATGACTCTTTCAGGTTGATCCTGATGCTCAACAGAAACGCAACGATCCCCCTGCCTGACGACACCAATGAAAGTAATGCTATTGCTAAATTAGAAGAGGAGTATGACCGGGAGAAATCTCTATTTCTCGTGGAGTACCGTAGAAAATATATGCAAGACCATCAGATAGAACTACCATGGCCAGCTCTCTTCACCGCATATACCAATGGTGACCTGTCTATAACATGCGATAAAATTCTCTTTAACCAGCAGCCTGGAACAAACTTGAGTTCATACTTCGCCGTTTCGTCACAAAGTCCCTATATCCCTGTTGGAGCACAGTCCCCAGAAATCCTTTATCTATATGATTTCAGAGAACCAATGACGATAGAAGCACCTAAACTTTTTGTGAAAGAGACGTGGCTGCAACCTGAATATGGATTGACGTTTGCTAAACAGCCTGACGAGAAATACGAGGAGTTGACTTTGCACATCACATTACCTGTACTCAAAGAACATGTAAGAGACGTTGCCGTATCAAAATATAAAGGAAACGGCAGCAGCCAAAAGTTTACAGAAGCTGTATTTACCTCCGAGTGTCTAATCAAGTTCAATTGGAAGTAAAGCATACAAGACGAAGATTCTTGAAGGCGCGGCAATGGCTACGCTTGACGCTTCAAGAATCTTCGTCAGTTTATTCGTCAACCATCATCGGGATCAGATCATCGAATAGACGACGTCCATGATGTCCTTGCCGATCTGGTCGGCAGCTTCCATCGTGGCGGCCTCGGAATAGACGCGGATGATGGGCTCGGTGTTGGACTTGCGCAGATGCACCCATTTGTCGGGGAAGTCGATCTTCACGCCGTCGATGTCGTTGACCTCCTCGTTCTTGTAGAGTTCCTTGACCTTGGCGAGGATGGCATCGACGTCGGTGTCGGGCGTCAGGTCGATGCGGTTCTTCGCGATGCAGTAGGGCGGATAGGTGGCACGCAGCTCACTGGTCTTCATGCCCTTCTTGGCCAGGTAGGTGAGGATGAGGGCGATGCCGACGAGGGCGTCGCGGCCATAGTGGGCAGCGGGATAGATGACGCCGCCGTTGCCTTCGCCGCCGATGACGGCGTTGGTGGCCTTCATCTTGGTGACGACGTTGACCTCGCCCACGGCAGCGGCGTTGTACTCGCAGCCATACTTACGGGTGACATCGCGCAGGGCACGTGTCGAGGAGAGGTTCGAGACGGTGTTGCCGGGCGTGTGCTGGAGGATGTAGTCGGCCACGGTGACGAGCGTATATTCCTCGCCGTACATGGTGCCGTCCTCGCAGAAGAGGGCGAGGCGATCGACGTCGGGATCGACGACGAAGGCGATGTCATAGCCGCCCTTCTGCATGAGCGCCTTGATGTCGCCAAGGTTCTTCTCCAGCGGTTCGGGGTTGTGCTGGAAATCACCCGTGGGCTCGCCATAGAGGCAGGTGACGGTCTCCACGCCGAGCTGCTCGAGCAGCTTGGGAAGGATGATGCCGCCGACGGAGTTCACGGTGTCGAGGGCTACGCGGAACTTACGGGCCTTGATGGCCTCGACATCGACGAGGTCGAGGTTCTTGACGAGGTCGATGTGGCGCTGGTCGTAGGTGTCGTCCTCGCGATATTTGCCGAGGTGGTCAACATCGGCATACTCGAAGTCCTCGGCGGCAGCGATGCGCAGCACCTCGGCACCTTCGGCAGCATTGAGGAACTCGCCGTCGCTGTTGAGCAGCTTCAGGGCATTCCATTGGCGGGGGTTATGCGAGGCGGTAAGGATGATGCCGCCGCAGGCCTTCTCCATGGTCACGGCCAGCTCGGTGGTCGGCGTGGTGGCGAGGCCGATGTTGACGACGTCGAAGCCCATACCCATGAGCGTACCGCAGACGACGTTCTTCACCATCTCGCCGGAGATGCGGGCGTCGCGGCCCACGACAATCTTGTTCGAGCCAATCTTGTCGGTCTTGCGGATGAGCGTGGCATAAGCGGACACGAACTTAACGATGTCCAACGGATTCAGGGTGTCACCTGCGCGGCCACCAATGGTGCCGCGGATGCCGGAAATAGATTTGATGAGCGTCATAGGAGATGATAGTTGAGAGTTAGGTTGGTTTCTGCGTGCAAAGGTAGTGTTTTTCGTTGGAATAAAAATAATAATAAATAAAAAATAATAAATAATGAGGGGAAAAGGCAAAAACTTTCAACTTTCAACTTTCAACTTTCAACTTTTTACTACCTTTGCAGCGAAAAAGCATCCAATAAATCCTATGAAGCGCTTATATCTGCTCTTTGCATCTCTCATCTTCAGTATTACCGTTCTTGCACAGGCTCCCGTTCAGTTGCCGACGACGCTGGAAGGTTGGGCCGACCGCCTCAGCCGTTTCGGTCAGGCCATACCCCAGGAGAAAGTGTTCGTGCACATGGACAATACCTGCTATTTCCTCGGCGACACCATCTGGTACAAGGCCTTCACGCGTCGCACCGACAAGGATATCCCGTCGAATGTCAGCCGCGTGCTGTATGTCGAGCTGTTCAACCAGGAAGGCTATCTCATGGAGCGGCAGCTCGTGGAGATGATCAACGGCGAAGGCCACGGCTCGTTTGCGCTGGCCGACACGCTCTACGGCGGTTTCTACGAGCTGCGGGCTTATACGCGCTGGCAGCTCAATTGGGGTGTCATCGAGAAAGAGCACACGTCGTATGCCGAGGAATGGTTTTTCTCGAAGGCCTTGGCCAAAGAGTTCTACCGCGACTACGAGAAGCTCTACTCGCGCGTCTTCCCGGTCTATGACAAACCCAAGACGCCCGGCGAATTCTTCCACGATATGACATCCCGCCCCCTGCGCCGCTACTTCAAGAGCAGCGCCACGGAGCCTCAGCTGACGCTCACCCTCTACCCTGAGGGCGGACACTTCGTCGCCGGCGTGCCTTGCCGCGTGGCGTTTGAGGCGGTGGACGAGACCGGGAAATGGCTGGAGGGCAAGCTTAGCCTGCAAACGGGCAATCAGCCGCTGACCGTGAAGAACGACCGCGACGAGGAGGTGACGGAAGTGGCAGCAGGGCTACGCGGACGAGGCAGCTTCACGTTCACGCCGCAAACGGGACAGCACTACACGGCGCTCTTCACAAACGCAGATGGCCAGACGGTGAAGACGGACATCAAGAGTGTCGAGGACGACGGCGTCGCCATGCAGGTTAGGCGCGACGGCAACGATTTCGTGTTCAACATCAGCCCGCAAGGTGCCGCCGCGAAGCCTTTAGGCATCACCGTGCAGCACGAAGGCAAGGTGGTGCTCTTCAAGGAATTGGAGAATGGGAAATGGACGATGGACAAGGTTTCCGTTTCCGATCTCCCTGCCGGCGTGAATCAGCTCACCGTCTTCGATGCCGACGGCCGCATCTGGGCCGACCGCCTCTTCTTCGTTGTTACGCCGCAGCTCATGCAGCCTTCGCTCATCATCAGCGGCATCAAAGAAGACTATCAGCCCTACGAACAAGTGGATTTACAAGTCACCGCTCCCTACCTCGCGGGAAAAAACGGAGGCGGGTCTTTATCCCTCGCCGTGCGTGATGCCTCCACGAGCGACTACATTTACGACAGCGGTAATATCCTGACCGAGATGCTGCTCGCCTCCGAGATCCGCGGCTTCGTGCCGCAGCCCCAATACTTCTTCGAGGCCGACGACGAGGAGCACCGCACGGCTCTCGACCTGCTCATGATGACGCAGGGCTGGCGCCGCTTCGACTGGAAGGCGATGGCCACGCCCGGAGCCTTCGAACTGACGCAGCCCGCCGAGTCGCAGACACGCATTCTCCGCGGCGAGGTGCTGAACTATCAGGCACGCATCCTGCAGGACGACGTGACACGTTTCGACGATGTCGCACGTCCCTACGAGCTGGAGGTGAGTGCCAGCCATATTCTTCCCGGCGAAGAACAGGACTTCATCAAATCGCTGCGCGACAGTATGCCTTCGCCCATCGATACCTACGAGGATGCCGGCTTAGGAGAGATCATCGAAACGATCATCGCCGAGGCGGACGCCAAGGGTCGTGCCTTCCCCGCCGGCAGCTACCAGATGCGTGCCCCCATCGCCACAGCACGCTACAACGCCAACGAGTCGCCGCTGAAGAATGAGGTGCGCGTTCATGCCGAATTTGCACAGGAGGGCAGCGAGGCCATCATCGGCGACGTGGAGACGCGCAAGTCGCTCTTCAACATTCCTTCGCCCTATTTCCAAGGCTACTGCGTCTTCTTCCTCGCCGCCAGCGACACCACGAAATGGAAGGACGAGCGCCACACCTGGATCTCAATGGACGAGACGCAAGATGCGGAGTTCTACGTCCGTCTGTCGTGGCCCTACCCACGCTTCACGAAGATCTACAACCACTACCAGACCTCCTACCGCGAGGCGCCCGCCGATGCGCCGCAAGCTACACAGACGTCGTTCTTCAACCCCAAGACCTTCGAGACGCAGATGGGCGGCCTTACCGTCAGGGCCAAACGCGGCGGCCTGCGACGCTTCGACCCCTCGCACCCCGCCATGGTCATCGACGCCTACGAGGCCTACAACGAAGCCTGCGACGCGGGACTGGCCGACGGCAACTACGGAGGGCGCATTCATTTCATCAACAACGTCGCCCGCACTTTCGTCGGCGACATGAACACGCAGCACGCCTATCTGCTGGAGCCGCGTTACGACGGACGCAACATTTCGTACAACAGGTCTCCGGCGAAGATAAACGCTTACAACCAACTCACCAACCTCGACAGCGTAGCCATATACACCGACTTCAACCCCCGTTACGGCGGCGACCCTCGGGCCACCGAGGACAACATCGAGCGCGTGAGCATCGACGTGCGGCGTATGCCGGACGAGGGCAGCCGCGTCACCTATCGCGACCGCCGCTATATCCTGCAAGGCTTCAACGTAGCCGAGGACTTCTATCATCCCAACTACAGCCTGCATCCCCTGCCCGAGGGGCAGCAGGACTATCGACGCACGCTCTATTGGAACCCCGACCTGAAGCTCGACGACGAAGGCCGCGCCACCGTCACCTTCTTCACGGGCAGCAGGCCGACAACCATTGCCGTGGATGCCAACGGGCAGGCGGCAGATGGAACCTTGCTGTCTAATTAGCAGAAAAAAGAGACCCTCCCCTCACCCTCCCTTTAGGGAGGGAGTGGTCACTTAACAAGAAGAGGGGACAAACTCTCAACTTGTCAACTTGTCAACTATCAACTCGTCAACTTGTCAACTTGTCAACTCGTCAACTTGTCCACTTTAAACTTTAAACTTTAAACTTTATAAATCATGAACGAAAAACTGCTTACCATTGTCAATCAGTTTGCCATCCAAGGCACGGTCGCAGAAATCAAGCCCCTCGGCGAGGGACTCATCAACGACACCTTGCTCGTGAAAACCGCAGAGGCGGAAGCGCCCAACTACGTCCTTCAGCGCGTCAACACCAACGTCTTCCCCGACGTGGATATGCTGATGAACAACATCCATGCCGTGACAACCCACATTCGCAAGAAGCTGGAGGCACGCGGCGAGGACGACATCGACCGAAAGGTCCTCACCTTTGTACCCTTGAAGGCCGACTCTTCCAAGCTCTACACTTGGGCACCTCTGCCTGATAGTGACGAAGCCCACTCTGGCGCCACCTATCCCTGGCGACTCATGGTCTTCATCAACGACGCCGTGACCAAGCAGGCCGTGAACCCCGAGTCGAGCGAAGCTGCCGGTGAGGCCTTCGGCGACTTCCAGGCCATGCTCGCCGACATCCCCGTGGAGCTGGGCGAGACCATCAAGGACTTCCACAACATGGAGTTCCGCCTCGAACAGCTGAAGGAGGTGATTGCGCGTGACCCCGCAGGCCGCGTAGCCTCGGTGCAACCCATCATCGACGAGCTCTTCTCCTATGCCGACGAGATGACCCTCGCCGAGCGCCTCGGACGCGAGGGCAAGCTGCCCAAGCGCATCTGCCACTGCGACACGAAGGTCAACAACATGATGTTCGACAAGCAGGACCGCGTGCTCTGCGTCATCGACCTCGACACGGTGATGCCCAACTTCATCTTCTCGGACTACGGCGACTTCCTGCGCACCGCCGCCAACTTCACCGCTGAGGACGATCCCAACCTCTCGAAGGTGGGCTTCAACATGGAAATCTTCAAGGCCTTCACCCGCGGCTACCTGCGCTCGGCCAAGAGCTTCCTGACGCCGACGGAGAAAGAGCTGCTGCCCTACGCCGCCACCCTCTTCCCCTACATGCAGGCCGTTCGCTTCCTCTGGGACTACATCAGCGGCGACAAGTACTGGAAGTGCAAATACCCCGAACACAACCTCGACCGCGTGAAGAACCAGCTCGCACTCTTCAAGAGCGCATACGCCCTGAAACCCGAGATGGCCAAATTCATCGCCGAGCAATAAACAACTTGACCGGCGTCACGCATTGACGTAAACGAGAACACGCATAGACGCAATCATGGCACCACGTCTATGCGTGTTTTTGCGCCTTTTTTCGCTGAAATAGTCCGTAATTATATGAAAGTTTGCTAAGGCAAGGCAGAAAAACGGGCGATTTTTTGGTAAAGCAATAGGTTTGCTGTAACTTTGCAGCCAAAATGCGTATAATACAATTTATAAACCTTTACCAAAATGCGTAAGATTACAATTCTTTCCCTGGCTGCCGTCGGCGTGCTCGCGCTGGCATCGTGCAGCAAGTTCAAGGCCATCAGCGCCGACAACGTTAACGTCACCCCCACTCCCCTGGAGGCCATCGGTGGCGAAGTGCCCGCAACCATCAGCATCAAGTTCCCCGAGAAGTACATGAAGAAGAAGGTGTCGCTCAACCTGACACCTGTGCTCAAATACCAAGGCGGCGAATCGACCTCCGAGGGTACCACCTTCCAGGGTGAGAGCGTGCTGGGCAACGGCACCACCGTGCCCTACAAGCAGGGCGGCAACTACACCATGCGCGCCAGCTTCCCCTTCATCGAGGCCATGCAGCAGAGCGAGCTCTACCTCCGTTCCTACGCCAAGAAGGGCAACAAGACCATCGAACTGCCTGACGTGAAGATCAGCTACGGCGTCAACGCCACCAGCGACCTGCTCCGCGGCACCGTTGGCAGCGTGAATCCCGCTCTCGCTCCCGACGCTTACCAGCGCATCATTCGTCAGAAGCAGGAGGCACAGATCAAGTACCTGGTCAACCAGGCCAACGTTCGTGCCAGCGAGCTCAACACCACGAGCATCAAGGACTTCGTGAAGATCCTCAAGGAAATCAACGACCACCAGGAGACACTGAAGCTCCAGAACATCGAGGTCAGCGCCTACGCTTCGCCCGAAGGACGCTACGACTTCAACGCCCAGCTGGCCGAGAAGCGTCAGAACACCTCCAGCGCATACGTCAACGAACAGCTGAAGAAGAACAAGATGTCGGCTGACGTCGATACGAAGTTCACGGCTGAGGACTGGGACGGCTTCCAGCAGCTCGTCGGTCAGAGCAATATTCAGGACAAGGATGTCATCCTCCGCGTGCTCTCGATGTACAGCGATCCCGCCGAGCGCGAACAGCAGATCCGCAACATGAGCGTAGTCTATGACGAACTGGCCAAGGGCATCCTGCCCGAGCTGCGTCGTGCTCGCCTCATCGCCAACTACGACGTCATCGGACGCAGCGACGAGCAGATTGTCGCTCAGTTCAACACCGACGCCCGTCAGCTCAGCGTCGAGGAAGTGCTCTACGGTGCTGCCCTCCAGGACGAGGCTACCGCCAAGAAGACCTGGTACGAGAAAGCTGCCCAGTTGTTCCCCACCGACGCACGCGCCTTCAACAACCTCGCCAACCTCGCTTACCGCAATGGTGACCTGGCTTCCGCTGCCAGCTACATCGCCAAGGCTAAGAGCCTGAACCCCAACAGCGCAGAAGCTGCCACGAACGAAGCCCTGCTGGCGCTGGCCAAGGGACAGTACGCCGAAGCTGAGACGCTGCTGGCCAAGGGCACCGGTGCCGACAGCTACAGCGAAGTGCTCGGCAACCTCAACCTCGCCAAGGGCAACTACGCTGCCGCTGCCGCTAACCTCGCCGGCGTGAAGTCCAACAGCGCCCTGCTGGCACAGATCCTGAACAAGGATTATGTGGCTGCTGCCGCTACGCTTGCCGGCATCAAGAATGCCGATGCCTACACGGCTTACCTCAAGGCCATCCTCGGTGCACGCCAGGGCAACGCCGACGCTGTCGTCAGCGGCCTGACCAGCGCCATCCAGCAGAATCCTTCGCTGGCTGCACGCGCTGCCAAGGACCTCGAGTTCGCCAAGTATGCCAGCCAGATTGCAAGCCTGCTGAGATAATTAACAATAGACCCACCCCCCTGCCCCTCCCTGTGATGGAGGGGAGTAGTCACCTGCAAGGATGAATCAAATTGTTCGCTTGTTCTCAAAAGTATCTACTCCCCTCCCTCGCAGGGAGGGGCAGGGGGGTGGGTCTCTTCTTGTCCTTCTTTTTTTCCTCCTATCTTCCTGCAACGACCCCTACTCCTTCCGCATCAAGGGCGAAATCAGCAACATACAGCAAGCCGATTTCCTCATTTATAGTCTCGATGGCGGATTGAATGAAGTAGATACACTCCACGTGAAGGAAGGCAGTTTCGACTGGCGCACGCCGCTCACCGAGGAAGCCACCTTCCACATCGTGTTCCCCAACCTCAGCGAACTCATCGTCTTCGGCCACCCCGGCGAAAAAGTCAAGGTGGAAGGCGATGCCAACGAGCTGAGAGCCATGCGCGTCAGCGGCACCGACGACAACGAGCAGTACACGGAGTTCCGAACGGCTCACCTCAACGTCTCGGCACGAGAGCTGACGCAAGCCATGGAAGCCTTCATCAAGGAGAATCCCGAAAGCAATATCAGCACCCTGCTGCAGCGACAGCTGACGCTGCAGGACATCGGCTATTCGCGCTTGAAGCGAGGCGACAAGCTCCCAAAGATCGTGCTGCCGCCCGACGGCCTCACCTCGACAACCGACACGCTCACCTTCAAAGCCGGCCAACCCGTGCTGCTCATCTTCTGGGCTTCGTGGAACCGCGAAAGCACCGGCAATTTCTTCGACATCCTACGCCTGCGACGCCAAGTGGCAAACCTACCCTTGGAGCGTAAGATACGCCCCGTCAGCATCAGCCTTGACCTCGAACCTCAAGACTACACGTCCACCTGCCGCTACGATTCCGTCGTTTGGGAATCACGTTGCTACCGCCAGTCGTGGAGCACTCCCGTCGTGGAGCAGTTAGGCATCCGCGAACTACCTTATTATATCCTCACCGACGACAAACAACGCGTTGTCGCCCAAGGCACCGACTGGAAGAACCATATCCAGGAAGCCGCCTTCAACATCATCCATCCTTAACTTCGCTAAACATAGTGCGCAACCACGATGGCTGCGCACTATGTTTGTAGTAAGCAATGGGTGTTCAGCGTACCACGACCTTATTGCCGTTCACGATATAAAGCCCTTTGTGCATAGGATTGGAGGCCAAGGGGCTGGAGGATGTACAGCGACGGACCTGACGACCAGCGAGGTCGAACACGCCGGTACTGTTTCCTGCGTGAAGTGAGGCACTGGTTGCACCCTCGTCCGGCTGGCTGACGGCACCTATTCCGTCTGCTTTATTGTCGCCGAGTCGCAACAGACGCACACCATGACTGGGAACGCTCAGGGTGATGCTGCCGGCGGCTGTTCCCAGGTCTGCCTTCTGCCAGATATCATAGACGGGCACGGATTCGTCTGGAGCATAACCCAGCGTGGTGAGGTCAAAGGCGTAAGGCTCCTCCTTGACCACGCTGATGATGAACTCCATCGTCGTGCCGCTGGCAGAAGTGTTATCCCTGTCGCAACTGGAATCATAGCCACAGAGCGCCCGGAAGGTCTTGAAGGAGTGGCCGGCAGGAAGGTCATAGACGAGCGTACATCGGGCGTTCATCCCGAGTCCCTTCTGGTATGTCATGCCATCCACTTGCAGCGGGCCGTTCTCCACGTTGTGATTCACGTGCAGCGAGCCCCACTCCGAAGAGTAGGAAGACGGAGTGAGCGTAGTCAGCGAGACCTCGTTGCCCTCGCCATCGATAAGCACGGGGTTGATGAGGTCGGCGCGGTCGTAGGCGAAGCCGTCGTCCCAGTTGCTGACAACAATCTGCAGCTTCCCGGCACCTTCGATGTTGGCCTCCAGGAGTTTGGACTTCGTGCCGGTGCGTGAGATGAGTCCTGAACGAGCTACGGCGTTATCCTGTTCACCTGCCAGCGGGTTCTGGTCGAAGACAAAGAAACGAATACTCGTGGTGGCACCGGACTGGCCGATTCCCGAGTCGTCGGCAGCTGCCAGGGCACGGAAACGGACGACATCCAGTTCATCAGGAATCTGGAAGAAAATGGCGGCATTGGCGTCTGTGCTGAAGCCGCGGTCGTAGCTGCGACCCATCACCTTCATCTTACCGCCGTTGTCAACGTTGGCGTTCTCGCGCACGCGGTTGAAATAGGATTGGGTGTAGTCGCGCGTTTTGTAGGTGCCGGTCAGGGCAACTTCAGTGCCGTCGCGCAGCACGAGAGTGGGGTTAATCCAATCGCCGTGGTCATAGTTGAAGTTGTCGCCACCGTCGTCCACTACGAGCACAAGCGTTTTGCTACCTTCAGGCCAAGGGATATCCACCTCCACGGCATGCCCGTCGGTAGTGTAAGCTACGGTCTCGGAGCGATATAGCGCTTTCTGTCCCACGATCCATCGTGTGTTGTTGCGCTGGAAGAGTGCCAGATAGCGATTGCCCGTGGCAGGATCCACGGAGGTCCAGACCGTGTGTCCGTTCTCCTCGTCGGCCAGCACTTGATGCGCATCCTGCCCGTACTTGTGCATCTGGTGGTACTCTTCGTTGGTCATCAGCGAGAGGGTGAAATCATCGTTCTTGGTCATCTCGCCGCCGAAGAAGAGGGGCGAGTGGCAGATGCCCCAGAGGGTCATCATCGTGAGTTGTTCGTTCTGCGTAAGTTGGGTCCAATGGCCGGGGTCGGCGTTCGTGTAGCCTGGGTCAGCCACGGTGGCTGCGATGTGCCCCAAGGGCAGCATGTCGCAGTCGGCATAGTTACCCGGCCGAGCATACTGGCTCCAGAAGTGTGCCTCGGGGAAGACGGCATCCACGGCGCTCCAGTTGTCCCAGAGGTCATCCATCATGCGCCACATGTTGGCATTCTGCAGGCAGGCTTCGGCACAGCTGTACTGCGTCTTGCCGGGGCTGAGCGAGAGCACGATGGGACGACCCGTCTGGTCGATGGCACGCCGGATCATCTGTACCTCGTCGGTGTAGAAGGGGCGTGAGAGGTCGTCGATCTTCAGGAAATCCACACCCCACTCGGCGTAGAGATCCATGATGCTGTTGTAGTACAGCTGACCATATTCATTATCGCGCACGCGTAAGTTGTCGCCCAACCAAGCGCAAGGCGAGGTGGTGCCATTGTAAACTTGAGTCCAGGATGTCTGCTCGCTGCCCTTGAGTTTATAGTTGCTACCCACGACCACCTTGGGCACGCCACGCATGAGGTGAATGCCGAATTTCAGGCCCATGGCGTGCAGCTTGTCGGCCAGCGCCTTGAAGCCCTGGTTCTTGCCATCGACCATACAGGAAGGGAAGCGGGTGGGCGAAGGCAGATAACGGCCATACTCATCCAGCACGTAGTCCTGCGTGCCTTGTTGGTTGTACCATCCCCCGCCCAGCGAGGGGTGGTTGCAGTACCATCGGATATCGATGACCACGTACTCCCATCCGTGGCGCACGAGGTCGTTGTCCACCAGATACTGCGCATTCTGCATCACCTCCTTCTCGGTGACGGAGGAATAATAGCAATCCCATGAGTTCCATCCCATGGGAGGCGTCATAGCCCACGTGCGGAACGTGGCGATATCGTCCTGAGCCGGAACCGAAAGGACACACAGGACAAAAGTGCATAGCAATAACAATCTGGAGCGTTTCATAAGCATTTTTCGGTGGGTTGTCAATCAAGTTCGTTGCAAAAGTACTAAAAATCGTTCGTGCGACAAAAGAAATCACGGATAAATCTATCAAAATATTCAGTATTCTTTGTACACTTGCGGCGAAAATCAAACAACTAACGATGATGAACATCAAAAGTTTGTGAAATATTAAAGCAACAAGGATACAACTATGCTAGGAAACTTTTCTTATTACAACCCCACCAAACTGTATTTTGGTGATGAGTCACTGAACTTTCTCAAGCTGGTCTGCAGGCCCTGAAAGCCTGGATGCAAGAGATAGGTCTGCCGCTGACCATCAGCGAACTAGGTGCCACCGCCGAGATGATTCCCGGCATCACCGAGGGCACCGTGGTCTATCCAGCCGGCTATCTGAATCTGACGAAAGAGGACGTGACAGAGATTCTGAAGGAGAGTATGTAAGAATACTCTCGCCACATTCAGCCTATCGTTTCTTCAGATACTCGCTGGGCGAGAGGCCGAAGTGGCGTTTGAACGTGCGCGTGAAATGCTGGGGATAGTCGAACCCCAGGGATACGCACATCAAGGCATGGCGTTTCAGGACGTATTGCAGTTGTCCGTACGACAGGTCTTCCAGTTCCTCATCACCTATAAACATACCATACACATCGTAGTTGTTGAGCGAGTGATGGCAATGCTCCAGCTCGTCGTAGTGGATGACAGAGACGAGCGGATGCAACTCCGGCGCACCGATGTATCGGGCATAGTCGTGGACGTGATGTACTCTTAATATCTTCTCCATAACGGGGGCGAAATTACACATTTTTTTCGACATAAAAGCGAAAAATCTGCCAAATCCGTAAAATGGGTTGAATTATCTGCAAATCGGTTAGGCTATGTATGACTATTTCACCATACCTTTGCAGTCGAAATAATAAACAAACTTTAAAAACTGTCGCCTACGGAGAGAAGCGGATAATAGAATAAAAGGATCGATTTAGATGAGCGAAGATGGCAAATTGGCGCATCTTCGCCCGCTTTTCATATCTTTTACGGGCAAAAGGAACTATAATTGAAAGAAAATGCGTATATTTGCACCGTCAAAACGATTAAAAACAGGAAGATTATGCCCAAGATATTCGAATATTTCGGTTTCATATTTTATTTCTATTCCAACGAGCACGAGCCTATACACGTCCACGTGTTGCATGGAGGGAAGGAGAGCATCTTCGACCTGATCATGATGAACGGTGAGCTGGATGTAATTCGTGTGCGCGAGAAGCACGGAGCCGAGCCGCTGCCAGAGAAGGACAAACACACTGCAGAGGCTTTCATCCGCAAGTACCACAAGAACATCATCGACAAGTGGGTGAAGTTCTTCGTCCTGAAACAGAGCGTCCGCAGTACGAACATCAAAAAGAAACTATAAGGAGGAACAGACATGGAGAGACTTTTCATCACTAAGGCAGAGAACAGGGGCAACCTGACCGTCAGCCTGACATTCAGCGACAACACTGTGCGGACGGTGGACATCGGCGACTTCATCCGCCGCCACCCCCATCCGCAGTACAACAAGTATCTCGACCCACGCAAGTTCAGCCGCTTCACCATTGAAAACGGCAACATCGTGTGGGGCAAGAACTGGGATCTGATTTTTCCCGTCGAGCATTTGTATGCTGGGAGATTGTAAACGAAACAACGATATACGGCATAAGCGGATAGACCGACCGGCTGGCGAGGCTATCCGCTTTTTCAATAAAAAAGAGAACGAGTGGCCGGAAAAGAGACTCGGGAGACTGGCACTGGCGATACAGCGGCGGTCTCCCGAATGCTAATTGCACAAGTTCTCATTCTAAACCATTGAACACATCTATCATTTGGCGGGTAATTTTCGGTAGAGATTCCATTAGGCTGTCCAAATCATTATCTTCAAGGAAGAATATCAACACCTCGCTTTCCTTCGTGGCTCTATTCTCAACCTTTCCGGGATGTAAGGCTGGCATGGTAGCGACAAATTCGTTAGCCTCCCTACGCAGTATCTCCAACCGGTGCATCTTGTAGGCAACTTCCTCTTCTGCTGGTTCCGCATACTGATTTAGTCGGATATAGAACTTCCCCGAGCGAATATCCACCCGCCAGAATAAGCCTTCCCAGTAACCATTCTCCTTCCTCGCAATGTCTATCTGCGTCCATGGCCGTCCAAAACTGGTATCGTTTCTAATTTCAAGATACGGAACACCCTGTTTCGTCATGTTCTCCACGATGGCATCGCATAGGTATTTCTGAGCATCTGCACTCCAAAGGACATTATAGTCATGCTTCACGAAGATTCTCTCATGATAGGAATTGATTTCCTGCACAAACGTGACGGTGATATACTCGTAGTACATCTTTATCAGCGGGTGCAAGCCGACCATCTTTTCCAACGTGGCCGACATCATGTCGGCATTGATGATCTCATACCTTTCACGGGATACCTCCTGCTCCTCCTGTGAATTCACATACGCCAGTTTGTAGTAGAAGTAGCGGTAGCAGTTGGGGTAGGTTTCCTTGTATCGGGCTAATTGTCCGCTATGCGGCATGCTCCAAGTTTTGTCCTCAAACAATACCGACTGTTGTTCGTCATTGTCCTCAAAACGGAATGTCAGTAGTACATCAACATTATTCTCTTGACGTTTCAATTCAACAGGGCCAATAGCCCTGCCACAATCCTCTTTCTTCAATATCAAACTATCGAAGAAAGTCTGCTTATAAACCATGTATTCCTTATCAGAGTCAAGGAAATAAATGAGCCATACAAGGAAAGCATCTGTTGTCAGTTCCTTTGGGGCATGAAAGAATATATTTGTCTTTGTTTCCATATTTGTCTATTTTAGTATGTAATTAATCCTTTGCCTGTCTCCAAAGCCTCGGCAATAGCTTCGGATATTTTCAGGCCCGTTTCTAATTCAATCCATAGCCATTGACCATTGGGATTACATTCCAAGAACACATATTCTCCTGGTGGAGTAACGATGAAATCAAAAGCGCCAAAGTTGAGTTTCATCAGACGAAGGAATTGCAAACATTTTTGGGTAATATCGTCGGGAAGCGTAAAGGGAGAATATTTCAATCCCTTATCATCCCCTTGGCGCCAATCAATTTTCCCACAATCATCAGACAAATGCTGAGATTCTATTTTACAACAGAACACTTTTCCTGCAACAACAGTCACCCGGAGTTCATATGCTTTAGGAATGTAATTCTGCACAAAAGAAACCGTCTGCGTGAATGCTTCTTTGGGTGCACTCATGATGGCCTCCGAAGATACTTTCTGAGTGTAGAACACATATTCTTGCTCCTCTTCCTCATTCCAAACCCCGTTGCTGTCTATGGGCTTCAAGACCAGTTCGTCAAATTGCTTTGCCAGAGCAATTATATTCTCCTTACAATTTGAGAAGCAAGTATTTGGCACATTCAGACCAACATGTAAGGCAATGCGCATTTGTTCCATCTTAGAACTGGCGAGACCATCGAACTTGATACTCCCAAGGGATGGTTTATTAGCGATGTAAGAACGAAGGAATCGGAGAAATCCTACTGCCTCTTCAAGATTATGCTTGTTGATGGCTTCAGTTCCATTGATTGGCAGTTCGCTTGGCTTTTCTGGCCGTCTGTCCCAAACTGTAGTCAGATTCACCTCGTCTAATCGCAAACCTGTTTGCCTGTTCGTTATATAGAAATGGGTATTGTCGCTGTCATTCCACCAGCAGAATTCATAGTCCGTTAAGAGCGATTCTGTGTTTAAGCGGAACACTGGGATGCTCCGCTTATTCAAGATTTCAATAACGGGTGTGGGATGAACGTCCTTCTTATTTGTTATAATAAGGATCATTACACATTTCTTTTGTCATCTATTACATTCTTTTTGTCAGGAATACTACTAGTACCGAGTTTCTTTCCACTAGGCGATTTAACTTGAGTTCCACTATATTTAAGACTCTTTGTACCCACAGTTCCACATTCCATAGAAACTGTTTGTGACACGGGGTCATACACAACTTTCGTTTCACACTCTACTGTCTCAATTGCTGTCGGCTTTGTGCAACCCATCAGCAACGGCATTGGAACGCCGTTCATTCTTGTTTGATTGTAAGTCATAATTTTGAAAGTTTAATGTTAAACATATTGTCATTTACTCAAAGAGAAAGAATGAAAACATTTCTATTTCCCAATCTTTTTTAATATCTCATGACCGATTTTCCTTTCAAGCCCTCCCTGCGTCGTCGGGATGCCTGTCTTTTTGGCAATAGACTGCTTTACGCCTGTTATGCCAATTGCCCTTTTGAGTGAAAAAGATAATCCCTTTGTCAGTTTCATAATTAATATGGTAAGTTAATGATAAATATTTCAAAAAGTATTTTCTCTATCAATTGATAGATTACATAGATTAAAACTAATAGCAGCACTACACAGGCTGACATTCCGACGCAACCTGAGTTCATTATAGACTCTACTACGCCACGTAAGAAAAATAGTGGCACACATATCACAACAATGACAATCAAGGCAACAAGTAAACTCATAGAGTCAAAGATGCCTAAGGAGAAGAAAGCACTCTCCTTAACCGACATGTTTGCTGTATAGATATATCCCGCTTGTACTTTGCTTTCATTGTTGACCTGATAGCAACGAGACCAACCTTTCCCATCATCCTCAATCAGAATATCCTCACCCTTTTCCAGCTTCCCAATTATACGAGAACCTTTTCCTGCTCCAGCACGGATATTCATCCTTTCAACATTTTCTTCACTAATACTGGCCAATCGTAATTTCTCAGTATTGATATCAGGACTTCCCCAATTAAAGGAGAAGCAATCTCCATCCAAAGTTTCTTTTACTCTTATCGTATCAACGAGCACATCATTTTCGTTCAAAGGCTTGCCAATGTTAGCGAAGTAATTTCTGAGAAACTCGTTGGCATTCTTCCATTTCAATGTGGCAACGACATAATCATCTTTAGTTTCGCTATCCTCAATTTCTATGAAGGCGTTCGGAACCTTTTCCCTCACTTCATTGGCGAAAAAAGCCAGATGCATTCTTTCATCAGGGTAAATGTAGGTTGAAGCGCATGCATATTCCTCGGCATTGAAGCGAGAAACGAATTTCTTTAGCTGCCTATCATTGTTGAAACTGGTACATGAACATAATGAAAGTAAAACAATGGCAAGTAATCCGAAAAACTTCAAATTCATTCTCATATGCATTTACATTTGCGCCCTCCAACCACCAAAAGGGCTATTAAACGTTAGAAGCGTGGAGCTGATTTACCACGTCTTCTAATGGAGGCTGTGAGAATTGCCCTTGTAATGTAGATGCAGTAATCAGTCCACGCTATACAGCGCGAACCGTTATCACTGTCCTTGCATTACAA
>Ga0247611_10003086_pt1 | contig 25336 bp, 20 predicted proteins | sample 177DNAGHGhighgp2_FD_192422 | JGI IMG/M metagenome (GOLD analysis project Ga0247611, IMG submission 192422) | Sheep rumen microbial communities from Palmerston North, Manawatu-Wanganui, New Zealand - 1770 DNA GHGhigh gp2 | ecosystem: Host-associated > Mammals > Digestive system > Stomach > Rumen... | reverse complement strand
CACGAGATTGATGCTCTCCGTCGTGCCGCGAGTGAAGACAATCTCGTTGCTGCTACGGGCATTGATGAAAGCCTGCACCTGACGACGCACGCCCTCGTACCGCTCCGTAGCCTGAGCCGCCAGATAGTGGGCGCCGCGGTGAATGTTGCTGTTAAGTGTCAGATAGTAGTTAGTCAGCGTTTCAATCACTGCACGTGGTTTCTGGGTGGTGGCGGCATTGTCCAGATAAACCAGCCTATGATTGTATACCTGTGTATCGAGTATAGGAAAATCCATCATGTTATTCATTTATTATCAACATATCGTATCGAAACTTGAACCTCAGCTTACAAGCGTATTCATGTTCGATTTATAAAATACATACATTACCACAAGCCCCAGCGTCAGAAGGCCAAGGAAGATGAAGAACGCCCAGCTGCAACCGCGTTTAGGTAGGGGGCGGTCCTTCCTCATGAATAGACGCGCTATCTCTATTTTCCTGTCGATGTCGGAACCGTTCTCATTCATATCCATATTCCTTTTTGAATTAAGCGCTTCAAGTTTCAACTATTATCTTTCACCATCTACGTTGTCGGCCTTACTCTTTTGCTTTCTCTTCTTTACAAGGGCACGCACCACAAGGAACAATACCACCAGGACGAAAAGCACAACAATCCCTATCGAGAGCTGATGGCTGTACTTCTCAATCACCGAGGGGTCGGCAGCCTGATAGGCCAACCATCCCAGCAACGCAAGCACGCAGTTCCACACTCCCGCACCGAGGAAGGTAAAGAGCGAGAATGCTGCGAGATTCATCTTGGAAAGACCCGCAGGAATGGAGATAAGCTGCCGGATGACCGGTATCAGTCGACCGACAAGGGTGGAGATACTGCCGTGGTCGTTGAAATAGACTTCTGCACGCTGAACCTTCTCTTTGGAGAGACTGAGCAGGTGTCCCACCTTGCTCTCGGCAAAAGCATAGATGATCGGACGGCCTAACCAACGTGAGAGGAAATAGTTAATATAAGCACCTATCAAAGCACCCAAAGTTCCTATCAGCACGATCAGCCATAACGTCATGCCGCTTCGCGAGTCGGGATTGCAGGCCACATACACTGCTGGCGGAATCACCACCTCCGAAGGGAACGGGACAAAAGAGCTCTCCAAAGCCATCAACAGCCCCACAGTGGTATAGTTCATGTGGGCATCGTACCATGTCAGCACATCGGCCACAAATCCAGATGAGGTACTGTCGGTGCCACGCACCTGCTCGGCAATGGTGGTGTGAGGTACCGACTCCTGCGCAAAGGTCCATCCACCGATGGTAACCATCAACAGGAAGAACATCACTCGTTTCTTAATAGTATTACTCATATCCATATCATTTTACATTATGCAATCATTTTTCCTCATTCTTGTATTTTTGGAAGACGAGAGCGGCTATCTCGGGGTCGGCACCCATGTCTGAGTAGTACGACAACATGTCGACATACAACATGGGGTCATCTTCATGGGGGGTGTTAATCATCTCCTTGACTTGCTCACGTTTTCCCAAACGGAACAGACAATAGCAAAGCCGCATATCAAAATCCGAAAGGCATTCGGCTTCGTGCCTGCCACTCTGCAACAAACTCAGTGCTTCGGCAAAACGGTTTTGGGATATATACAGGTCGGCAAGGCTTAGCCAGTTGACATCATTATCAGGGTTGACATCAATCGCACGCCGATAATACCCTGCTGCCTCGTCGGTATAGCCCAGTCGTTCCGAGCAGAGCCCCAAATAACGCCATGCACTACTGTAACAGGCATCCTCCTTGAGCGACTTTTGGAAATAGACAGAGGCAGTATGGTAGTTAGCATCATCAAAAAAGAGACTCCCTATACAGAAGAGCACATAGGCACGGTCGTCGGCCACCTCCAGCCAGTCGCGCAGTGCCTGGGCAGCCCTGCCTCTCTGTCCCAGCGAGGCATAGCTTTTCGACAATCCCTCATAGGCTTCTCCCAGTGTGCGGTCGATAGCAATGGCAAACTCAAAAGCATCGGCAGCCCGCTCGTAAAGCTCTCGCCACTCGTACAGGCATCCGAGACTATACCAAGCCCATTTGCTGTAGGGGTGCTGTTCAACCACCTCTTTCAGATAGTCCACGCCTTTGTCTCCCTCACCGTTCTCTTCAAGCGAACAAGCTAGGTTGAAAAGCGACCGACGCTCGTCGGGATTCACGGCTATCGCCTTACGATAGTAGTGTATGGCTTTGTCGCGCTGACCAAGTTTATAATACTCATCGCCGACGTTGCCATAAATCATATCCAATTCATACCCGTCAGCGGCAGCACGCAGATAGCACTGGATAGCCTTCTCCGACTGGTCCATCATGCTGTATACAGCTCCCTTGGCATAGCTCACATCGGTGTTGTCGGGTTCGGTCTGCTCCAGCTCCTGCAGCATCTTCATCGACTCGGCATAACGGCCTTCTATGCTCAATAAATGTGCCCTGCGCAGTTTCACCTCCACATTGGATGGATAAAGCCCTTCGGCACAGACCACCGCAGCCTCAAGCCCTTCCAAGTCTTGCACCTCAAGATAGTAATCTATTATCATCAAGAGTTCCTCCACGTCGAAGAAAGTGCCTGCCCCGTCACGTCCTTTCTCAAAACGGAGCACTGCATCGCGTACATCGCGGTCGAAATCCTTAAAACGATCCATCTTCATATCTCTCAAAAACTAAATCTAACAGTTATGCCTCCCTTGGTAGTAGAGTTGGGATAGGCGTTGCGGATATACGGGTTATTGATATTCGTCTGGAAGAAGGCACGCAGTGTCAAGGTGGTAGAAAGCGCATATTCCGCCGACAGCTCTGCCATCCACACTTCGCTTCCCGAAGACACCTGACTGAAATTCTGGTTAATCTTCCGGATATTGGTTTTGTTGCTGTTGTATGTCAGATTCAACTGCAGGACAATATCGCTCTTGAGGTGCTGCACATTCTCGCCCACCTTCACGTCAAAGGCCACATCCTTAAAGCGGTAGCCTCCACCGAAGGTGATACCATTACGGGTGGTCTCGGTAAGCTGGTTATTGGCGAAGCTGAGACTCAACGTGCGGTTGCGCTGCATGGAGAAGTTCAACTGCACACTGTTTTTCATACTCACCGAAAGACGGATGAGGGGATTGAACTGCTCGCTAATCTGGACCGACTCCATGCTCAGCGGTGCAATAAAATCATCGCTGCCATTCAACACCGTCTCTTTACCATAGTCGTAGCCGTTGCGTCCCGAGATGGCAGCATCGGTGTAGTAATTACCCACGCTATAGGTGGAGGAATAGCGGTGTGAAAGCGAGATGTTGTTGAACCATTTCTTCAGCCATTCTATCTTATTCAACCCATTGTAGTTTACCGACCAGTTGGGGAGCGGCATTTTCATGAAGGGCGAGAAAGGATAATTCGAAACATCCTTCCCCAGATAGGCGGCAAGGAAACTGGTCAACAGCACAGTTTGTTGGTTGGCGCCATAGCCGAAGGGATAGAGTTCACCGGTCATGGTGTCGAGCACCATTTCCCGGCATCGGGGGTCGCTGTTGGCCTCGGCCAACCGGTTTGCCACTATGGAACGATACGACAGGAAGGTCTTATACAGGTCATCCGGCGAAATGAAAGCCGTGGCCATGCTCCAGCAGGTGTTGTTGAACGACCCGGCCATCACATAGCTCAGAGGTCCCTCTATGTCGTCCAGCTGGCTCATGAACTTATAGTAATACTCTTCATGCGACTGGGAATTCTGCGAGGCGGTAAACTCTATCCTGAAATCACGTATTGGCTCCACCGTTGCCTGGAACGATAGCGACCGTGTGAGGGTGTTCTTGTGTGCGCTGTTCATCAAGGTATCGGTACTCAATAGTCGGTTTTCTCGCAGCCGCTCCACAAGGCCGTCGTTATAGCCCGCCACAAATGCCAGTCCTGGCTGCCAGCCATTCCTCGGGTCCATACCAAGAATTCTGGCCGACCCCATGTATCCAGGCAGTACCGAGCCGGCATTGTTGGAAAATTGTACGGAGAAACTCTTGAGACCCGTGACCATCCTGATGGCAAAGTTTCCTATCTCGGAGAGCGTCTCCATCATCTCCGCCCTGCGCACCGAATCGGGGTTCTTTACACGGGCTATGGAGTCCTGCATGGCTTTCTCGCGTTCTTTCTTGGTCATACGCTTGGGGTCCTTCGGTTGGACAGAGGGCTTCTGCTTATAGGCATTCTTGATGAACGGGAACCTGTTGTACAACGTCTGCATTGAGCCCGACACAGAGGCCTGGAATTGGCCAGAGCTGTTCAATGTACTACCCATCGAGGCCAAGGCTTGCGTGGTGCCCATGAAGTTGTAGGTGGCCCTGTAGCTGACCGGGACGCGCAGGAAGTCGAGATAGGGCAGTTTGCTGATAGGAAGTTCCCACGTGGCATTCAATGTCTGCTGATAATTCTGCATCGTGCCGCCTTGCATCAGCGAACTGCGTATGGCCTCCCTGCTTTCGCGGGTATCCACCCGGCCCACGGGCTCGTCAATTCGGGCATTGGCGGTAGCATTGTACTGCAGATGCAGACTCCTGCTTATATCCCATTGCAGACCGTACTCGCGCCGCCATGTGAATTGCTTGTAGTATGTGGGCTTCATAATCACCAGCGCCGCACCCTTCTTCCTCAACAAGGTCTCTTCGTAGTCGCGATACACCTCGGTACTGAACGAGAAGTTCTTCGGCTTGTAGTAGAGGTTGAAATCCTTGATGAACTTTCCGTTCTTGCTATTGATAAACTTCGACGACGACTTCTCGAAAGGTGCAAACAAGCCAGGCTCCTTGGGGGTGAAGGCATAGGTGAAACTGCCGCGGTGCTGGTCCTTGTTATAGTGGCTCAACTCGTCATTCGAAGAGCGCTCACGGCTGTAGGCATAGGAGAAGGTGAAGTTCTCGATGTCGTAGAAATGGGGTTTCAATGCCGACTTTCCCGTGCGGTCTTTTCGGATGTTGGTCAGCGTGATATTGGTAGTAGTGTGTCGTTCCTGCGCGATGGCACGTACGCTGTCGCGGTCGGCCTGGGTGGGATAGGTCTGCAAATCGTTGTACAGGCGCACATCGGGGTCCAAGGGGTTGTATTCGGGGCTGCCCACCTGCTTGTTGTAGTCAAGGTAGAAGGGGATGTGTACACCCCATTTCTCGGGGAGGAATTTACCCAGCTCCAAATCCATCGTGCTCTGCAGTTGGAGGGTGTTGACCAGTTCAAGCGACGTTGGCTTCTCTTCCAGATTGCCGAATCCTGATGTACGGTACGAGCCGTAAAGCGATAGGTTGCCCAAGTCGGCCAAGTTGGTGCGTGCCAACGCCATGGCAGCCCATCCACCCCGGTTGCTGAAATCGGTTAGGCGCAATTCATTCAGCCACACTATACACGACTTCGGGAGCATGTCGTTACCATCATCCAGTGCCTCCTTTTTAGGATTGCGGACACCCACCATGATGACTTTTACCTTCCCGAGATTGGGTGTGCCCAGCACAGTGTATTTACGGCCATCGGCATACTCGCTGTAAAGCAACTGGCTGCTGTAAGCAAGGTCGCCATTGCGGATAAGGCGGTTCCTGTTGGTCTTGATGTCAACCAGCTTGGCGAGGTCTATCTCTACATTGTTCGCTAAAGGCCAGATGGCATACGGGTCGTCGCGACTGACTCCCCAGTCGGTGAACTGCAGGGGAACCTCATATTCATAGTAGTTGTTGGTATAGTCGCTACCTAGACGGACAAAGAGCACCAGATCGCCGTCCTTCATGGGGTCGGAGATGTTCTTCTTCTCGGCATGGACAAACATCTTAAGTTTTCCATAGTTGCGCAGGTCATACTGGGTGCTCCTGTATACGGCGCGTGCATCGCCCGAGGCGAGGTCGCTGATGTCCATCGACAGCGCCTGCTCATTCAGCTTGATGGCCACTGACGACGAGCTGTACCATTCCTCGCGCTCAATGCCTGGAGGCAAGACATAGGGTACCGGGTACCGGCTTCCGTTCTCCTCGATATTGACGGTACTGATGCTGAACGACGTGTTGGACCCGGTGCCAGTGGGATAGTCTCCCGGCTGCAACAGGTTCTCGGTGTACTTCCGCCACGTGGCATACACCAACTCAAGGGTAGCGAAACGCAGAATGATGGGTTCCTCGAAATCGCTCAGGAACATACGCATGAATCGTATCGAATGGAATCCGTTCAACTTACCCACCAACTGGTTGTACTCGCGGATTGGGATACGGAACTGATACCACTTGCAGGAGGTGGTGCTGCCATTGGGCAACATGATATTGGTGGCTTCTTGTATGTCGACAATGTGGTTCTTGCCAATCTCCATGTGGGCGGGGTCAAGTTCTATCAGATACTGGTAGTAGTTCTCTCCCTCACTGAGGGTATTGTCCTTGTTGATGTCCTCGACATTGGGGTAGATGGATGCCGCCGTGGTATACGACTCGGGGTTGTCGGCATCCACGGTAGAGTTGCCTTCGGGGTTGTTGTAGTACTTGTAACGGTCGTTGATTTTCACATCAGCCTCGTCATAGTCTGTCCCGCGGTAATAGTGGAAGTCATCGGCCGACGGGTCGGTATTGGCCAGCAGGTAGGCAGGTGATTCCGTGCCCAGTTCCATGGCAACCCGGTCCAGATAGTCGGAGAAGAAGCTCTGTTCATCGTTGGAGCCGTATGTGCTGCTGAGTCCGTCGTAGCCAACGTCCTGATACTTACGCGAAGCTTCGTCGCCCGAGAAGGCATTGACAATGGGCTGGGTGTTGGGCACCCGTCCCCATATCGTAGTGTCCACACCTGTAATCACGGTGCTGGTGGGCAGGCCGTTCTCGAAGCCCTTGCGACCGTCGCGGAGAATATCCTCACTGATGTCGCCAAGGTTGATATACAGTTTACCGCCCGAATGGTTGGGGTTCTCAATGAAGGGGTCCATCAACCAGAATTCGATGGTCTCGATATTCTGTGTCTCGAAGTCGGTGTAGTCGAGCGGACGCATGATGCCGCCCCAGCGGCTGGCGGGTTGCGCCAGTGTTCCATCTGGGTTGAGACCGGCACTGTAAGGAGAGGGCGCCACATCGTAGTTGTAGGGTCCGCGCTCCGAGGGATAGTAAGCCAGATTCAGCTCGTAGATATTAGTCAGCTCACCCTGTGCCAACTGCTTGTTGGGGAACACTTCGCGCTCGGCGATGCGTCGGGCATAGGGCTTGGAGCGGTCGTCGGGGGTGATATTGCGGGGGCTGTCGCTGTTATAGAAGATGTTGTCTATACGGTACCAGGCCAGTTTCGCCCTGTTGAAACCATAGGCCAGCCCTGTGGAGGGTGCCGTCTCGGGGAATTGAGGCAGGGACAGCTTGTAGTCCTGTGGTGTAGAGGCAAGATGCCAGAACATTACGCCCTTCAGGTCGATGCTGCTCTCAGCGCCCTCAAAGTCGTCGACATACGTGACGCTGCCCTCTTTACTGCCCGTGCGGGAGATGCCGGGGATAAACTGTGCAAACTCGGCAGAAAGGGTGAGGTTGGACGGAGCCTTGGTGTCGATACCGGGCAGCATGTCCACCAACTTGGTGATGAAAGGTGCCTCGTGCTTGTAGCTCAAGTCGAAGCCGTATATGCTGTTGCTGGTAGGCTCCTCACCGAAGTTGTTCTTCTGGGTCAACGGCTTCTCATGCAGGTTCATGAAGGTGGCACCCACATTGAAGTCGGGTTCAATCTCGTAGTTGACATGGGCGCCCGTCATGGTCTTGGTCATCATGCTGAACGAATTATTCTCGCTGCTGACACTGATTGGGGTGCCACTGCTTAGGATACTCTCGTTCACAATGCGTACCGTTCCCATGGTGTAGTCGACGGTGTAGTCTACATTTTCTATCAGGGGCACACCGCCCGCAGTGACGGTCACCGACCCCGGCGAGACGCTGTAGCCCAGCGATATTTCTCCACTCACCGTGGAGGAGTAATAGCCCTCTATATAGAACTTGTTCTTGTCGGCATATTGCTGTGCAAGGGTGCGCGTCATGGTGTAGAGCGAGTCGAAACAGTATTCCTGCGCAAACTCGTCGTCCCCTATCAACCCGCGCAGGTCGCGACCGAAGGGCTCCACATAGGGGAAGAAAATGCGGCCGGTGCTGGCCTGGATAATACCTCCTTTGAAGGCGGCACTGTCGAACCAGTCGAACACACCGTCGGCGTAATAATAGTTCTGCGAAGCATCCATCCTGTCAAGCCCGAAGAGCTCGATAAGGGGGATGCCCTCTTTTGGACCGGATGTGAAGTAGCCAATGCCCACGCCTCCTTCACGGCTCTCGTAGAGGATGTTCAGGCGGAAATTCTCACGCCCTATCTGTGTACTACGCAGGAAATAGACATTCTTCATCATCAACTTCCACAGCGGACTGCGGGTGTCCACGCCAGCACCTTTAATCAGTTTCACCACCAAGGTGTTGGGGTCGTTCACACCGTCGGTAGTCAACTCTCCCACCTGATAGACTGTCGTGTCGCCGATCACCTGATACTGGAAAGCCACGGCCAGCACCTGGTCGGCACTCAGCGGCTGGCTCAAGGTGATGAATCCCAGTTGCGCGTTGAACGTATACTCACTGCTGTTCAGCAGGCGGGCACTCTCCACTTTCTCGTAGTCGGCTCCGGCCGTGAACCCGGCTCCCTGCATATAGGAGGTGATATTGTCCACACTGCGGATGGCACTGGGGTTGATGACCTCAAAGATATTGTTACTTCCATTGGTAGGACGAACCGAACGGCCACCGATAAGACGATTGCTCGACGGGTAGTTCTCGCCAAGGTCGGTCAAGGCAAGAATGTTCCTGTTATTGGTCACCGCAGCACCCACATTGGTACGCCATACCTCCATCCTGATGATACGGATAGGGGTATTGGGTGTGGGGAGCGTGGACATCGCCTTGTTGTAATTATCATAGAAATACTGCGATATGAAGTAGTGTCGGTTTTCCTCATACTCGTCGGCACGGATCTGGAACTCACGTGTCGAGGCACCGCCCTGCACACGCATGTTTTCGGTACTGGTCTCTTTCTGCGACCACACGGCATCCACCGTCAGCTTGCCGAACTTCAGCTTGGTATGTATGCCGAACAGCTCCTGGCTGCCGTGGATAAGGGTGGTGTTCAGGGGGAAGGAGATATTGGCCGCCTCGAACAGCTGGATAATATCGTCCTCCTTGCCCTCATATTTCAGCTTTATCTTGTTCTCGAAGTCGAATGTGGCCTGGGTGTTCCAGTTGATGTCAAAATCGAAGAGGTCGCCAATCTTGGCATTCATATTCACCTGTATGTTCTCGTCGAAATCGAAGGTGGTCACACTGCGGCGGTCGGCATCGATATTGTAGTCATCGCGGAAGTTGTTCACTATCTGGAACGTCAAATCAGCACTGCCCGAAGGGTTGATGCTGATATTGGGTATTTGCAGCAAGCCGTCCACCTTCTTACTGATCTCGCTGAAACCGGGGATACGGCTCAGCAAGCCGTCGTCCGAGGCCGTGTCGGCAGTTGCCGACCGCTCGTTCCAGTATTTCTTCATCAGCTGGTCCAGCTGGTAGTTCTGATACTCGTCAAAGGTCATATACTCGCGGTTGATGACCATGTCGCCCAACCGCGTCACCTTCACATACGAGCCGGTCTGGGCATCATACTCCACGGTGGTCACGGGGCCACTGTCGGGAGTCTGGGCATACGCTGTGCTTCCAGCTCCCGCTATCAGCAGAACCAGCAGCAGGCACACCATCATCCTCACCGGACGGCGGGACGGCGTGTACCCGAATATCGTATGTCTATGCAATGCCAAGCTCAAACCTTTGATAACTTAAACCCTTATAGTCTTAAATCCTTCTCAATCCTTCCTTAATCATCTCCTCCACTGTCATGCTGTTGTCCAACGCCATGACCACCTTCTCTGCGGCGGTCTTCGGGAATCCCAGCATCACCAAGGCGCTCACCGCCTCTTCCTTCTTCACCGAAGCGGTGCCAGCCATAGCTGCCGACGCCTGGGGCAGACCGGCACCCATGGCAGTGTCTCCCACCTTGTCCTGAAGTTCCAGCACGATACGCTGCGCTGTCTTGGCGCCCACACCCTTCACCCGCTGCACCGTCTTGGCGTCACCTCCGGCAATGGCATTCGTAAGTTCTTCCACCGAGAGCGAAGAGAGCATCATCCGCGCAGTGGCGGCACCCACTCCGTTCACCCCCAACAGCAGCCGGAACATGGTCCGCTCCTGCGTGGAGAAAAAACCATACAGCAGGTGTGCATCTTCTCTTATCACCTCATGCACCCACAATTTCACCTCACTGCTTTCCTGTATGGCGCTGTAGGTGTTCAGCGTTATCTCAAGCAGATACCCCACCCCGCAGCAGTCTACCACCGCATTGGCGGGCGTTATCGACGACAGTCTTCCTGATATATATTCGTACATGTTTCTCTCGTTTTCAGCTTATTATTTACTTACCTTGTAACGGGTTGGATGGGCCGTGGCAGACAACGGCAGCCACCTTCCCGAGCCGCCGAAGTCCTGCGGAGGCTCGCTTTCAGCGTATTGGTATCCTATGCCTATGGCCGGCGATTCGGGCTGGAGGTGGAAGTCCCCCTCGTAGGGGTCGACAAACATGGGGTCTTCGTCCCACTCGCCGCCGCGCACCAGGCAATGTTCGATTACCAGCGATGCACCGCCGCGTTCATCCAAATCCACATACATCTCGCCGTCGGCTCGGCTGCCGTAGATGATGCAATCCCCCAGTCGGGCCTGCATCGGCCACACATACAGCGTGCCCCTGTACTCCATCGTGTTGGTGACAAACACACTGCCCACCTTCCTGTTGTCGTAACGCCAGTAGTCGGCAAAGGTGCAGCGGCTGAAAGCATAGTTGCCGCCATACTGCATGGCCACAGTGGCCACACCGCAGTTATACACGAGCAGGTTATCACCTGCCACGGCGGCCGTCTGGCACAGCAATCCCGCCAGTACGTGGTTGGCCACCTGTGTGTTGCTCACCGTCAGTGTGGGGCGGTCGCTGGCGCAGCTGTCCACCCGCAGCCCCACATAGGCATTCTCTATCCGTGCATGGTCAATCACATTGTCGCGGCTGCCTGCCGACAGCCACACATAGCCCCACTGCCCGGGCAAGGTCTTGTACCGGCCGTCCTGCCGCACCGAGGTGAAGAGCACAGGCTGCTCCTCAGTCCCCTGCACGTCCAGCGTCGCGCTATCGTACACCCACAGCACAGCATCGTTATAGAAATAGAGCTCGTCGCCTGCCTGCAGATGCAGCGTTTGCCGCGAGTCCACCACGGCATACCCCACAATCACATGCGGCAGGTCATGCCGCCACCCCTCGCAGTCTATCACGCTATAGGCGTAAGGCTTTCCGAAGGTAGAGTCTATCAACGGTGTGCCGTCGGCATAGTGTATCGTGTCCGTCGGCACATGGTATATCGCATTGCGCCCATAAGCCGTCAAGGGCAGCCGGCGGACGTTGCCGCCACTGCGGAGCAACATGGCGTCCTCTATTAAGAAAGGCTCTGTTGCCACATTCGGCTTGATGTTGGCACGGACAAACACAAAGATGCTGTCGCCTGCGGCAATGGTCACATCCTTTGCCACCATGCTCGTGTCCCCGTCCACATTCAGGCGGAAACGCGAGCCATACCCCGTCGCCAATGTCACAGACTCCAGACGCACTGCCTCGTCGCCACGGTTATACACTTTCAGCTGGCGTGTGGTGGTGCCCATCTGGGTGAACACCGTATCAAACGCCATTGTGTCGCACGAGAATTCCAGCGCGTCCAGACTTCCGGCATACCGCTCTTCCTTCTGGCACGACACCAACATTCCCGGCAGCAACACTGCCACAGTCAGGACTATAAAGAATAACCTTCTAAGCATTCTGTTCCTATTAACGCAAAAGCCCCCCGATTATTATTATAACACCTTTTTTTTTCTTCGCGGCGGCGACCAGCCTCCGCAGCCACCCCGGCCGTGCGGCCACTCACCAGTGGAACCCCTCCAAGAGAGCAAGTCCCTTCAATATTGCATCCTTACTGCTTCGTAATAGTATCGTTGTCCGATCAGGCAACGGCTAACGAGGCTGCAACGATTCTGAAAGGATGCCGGATTGAAGGACGCTACTGCTACGGGGGACCATCTCGACCTGCCGCTATTTGACATAGAGGTCGAACACCTGGTTGAGCCGGAAGCTGCACACGGGGCAGAACGGGGCATAGTCGCGCATCATGCAGCGCATGGTGGGGCGGTAGATGCCTTTGCTGTGATAGCCTGCACCCTCGTAGACTCCTAGGGGGCCGTTCTTTCCGCGGGGGACACTATTGTCCGGCGGGGTGGGTACAGGTGTGCCCGCAGGGAGCATGGACTGCCATTTGGAGGCAAAGTCGACCAGCGTGGTGATATTGGGCTCAATGGGTTCCTGGTCAATGAGGTGGATGTCGCCATAGCTGAGATCCTCATCGACATACTCGTCGGCAAGGCCGCCGATGGAGTGCCCCAACTCATGGGGAAGTACCACGTAGGCCATCTGGTTGAGGGAACTCATGGCGTAGAAGTTGTAGATGGCCCCACCGCCGTAGGTGGTGCTGTTGGCCATGATGATGATATGGTCGCAAGGAGTGGCGCCAATGGCGTCATGCAGCTGGAAGAGATGCATGGTCATGAGGTAGCGGTCGGCTCCAAAGGTGTTGTAGCTGGAGCCCACAAGGCTGTTGACGCGGATGCCCTTGCCGGGGTCGGTGATGCCGGAGGCCTCACCCATGAGGGGGATGCCCCAGACGTTGAAGTCGTCCGAGCGGCTGCTGAAAGGTTCCTGCCCCAGCAGGTACTTGCAGAAGGTGTGCATGTCGCGCATCATCTTGAGACTGTCGGCAGGGCCGTAGCCCTCGGGCACTATCACCACATCCATTTTGCGGTGTGGGTCGCCTTTGTACTGAAGCCTGACGGGGTCCGCCGTACGGTGCAACACCGAACTGCGCCGAAGCTGGGCCATGGCCGAGTCGGGGTCGAAACGATAGCTGCATTGGAGATGCATACGCTGGTCGCTGCCGCGCTGGAGGAAACAGATGTCGACAGGCCGTTTGGGCCACGGCACCCGCACTACCTCCTCGAACCCGGCAACGCTGTCGGCACCCTGGGGGGTGTCGCGATACTCGTGGAAGAGCGAGTTGTAGCCACGGCTGTAGAGTTCACGACCCGAAAGCGGGTCTTTGACCGCTATGCAGTAGGCCCCGTTGTCGAAAGGGTCGAGCAGTTGCGTGAGCGAACCCGCCCAACAGCCGATACACTCGTGCGACTGCAGCTGCACAGTGTCGTGCTGACGGTTGCCGACACGGAGGTAGTTTATGCGCAGGGTGCTATCGCTGAAATAGTCGTTGAACTTTACGTTTTGAGCCTGGAGAGCGCTGTCCGCCACAAGGGCGGAAAAGAGCAGGATGGATGCAATTATAATCTTCATATCGATACTAAAAACGCAAAAACGGGCTAAATAGTATAAAAAAACCGTTTATGTACAAAAAAGTTTGTATTTTTGCACCCCGAAAATGATAACAAGAATCTATACAGACAATCCCAACCAACGGGATGTGCGGCGGGTGGCAGACCTGCTGCAGCAAGGCGGCATCGTGGTGCTGCCTACAGACACGCTGTATGCCTTTGCTTGCAGCATGGAGTTTAAACGCTCGGTGGAGACCATTGCCCAGCTCAAAGGGTTCTCGCTGAAAAAGGCGAAGTATTCGATGCTGTGCAGTTCGTTGAGCATGGTGTCGGAGTATGTGAGGCCGATGGACAAGGATTTGTTCGGCCTGCTGAAAGGCTGCCTGCCCGGCCCCTACACGTTCATTATGGACGCCAACAACAATGTGCCGCGCAATTACCTTAACCCCAACAAAACCATCGGGGTGCGCGTGCCGGCCAACAGCATCCTGCAGGCTGTGGTGGAGGCTGTGGGGTGCCCGCTGATAGGCACATCAGTGCGGCGCGTGGACCAGGAGACGGAGACAGAATACCTGACCGACCCCGAGCTGATTCACGAGACCTGGGGACACCGCGTGGACCTGGTGGTGGACGGCGGCATGGGCGAGGACGAGCCCAGCACGGTGCTGAACTGCGCCGGCGGCGAAATAGAGATTATGCGCCACGGCAAGAGCACCCCGGAAGGCGAACGCCTGCTACAAGATTTGTAACAGAATTGGGTGGGCTCGGAAACGCTTCCGTCCCATTCATACCCTAACCTTCCAATACGCAACACCGATTATCCGTAATACCTTTAGCAACCAAAGCTTGAAATAAACAATCAACAAGATGAAGATAACGATAGGCGACGGCCGAAACCTCTATAGCGGACCCTGGGGCTTTGTAGCCCAAGTGGTGGTGATGACGTTGGCCACCATCCTGGCCGCCTACCTGCTGCCCGGGGTGCATGTGGACACCGTGGGCGCGGCCATCCTGACGGCAGCAGTCATCGCTTTGCTCAATAACTTTATCCGCCCCATCCTGATTGTGCTCACACTACCCTTCACACTGGTGAGCATGGGACTCTTCCTGCTGGTCATCAATGCTTTCATCATCCTGATGGCGGCAGGGCTGGTGCCGCATTTCCATGTGAACGGTTTCTGGAATGCACTGCTTTTCAGCCTGCTGCTGACGGGCATCAATTACCTGCTGGAGATTCCCAACAGGCTGGAACGCCGACCGAAATACCAACCCTCCGACCAGCACCGGAACGACTACCACACCGACACCGACGAGGAGGGCTTCACCCCTTACGAGGAAATTACCGACGACAATAAATAATAACAATCATGAATACTGTAACAACTGTGGCTGCACTGACCGCAGCCATCAATCAAGCAAAACAAGACAAAAAAAGCATAGGACTGGTCCCCACCATGGGAGCCCTGCACGAGGGACACCTGTCGCTGGTGCGCCGCGCCCGCGCCGAGAACGATGTGGTGGTGGTGAGCGTGTTCGTCAACCCCATTCAGTTCAACAACAAGGAGGACTTGGCCAAATATCCCCGCACGGTGGAGCAGGACTGCAAGCTGCTGGCCGAGGCGGGAGCGGACATCGCCTTTGTTCCTTCGGTGGAGGAGATGTATCCCGAACCCGTGAACACGGTGTATCACTTCGGACCCCTTGAAGAGGTGATGGAGGGACCGCGCCGTCCCGGCCACTTCAGCGGTGTGGCAGTGGTGGTGCGCCGCCTCTTCGACCTGGCTCAGCCTACACGCGCCTATTTCGGCGAGAAGGACTTTCAGCAAATTGCCATCATCCGCAATCTGCTGGAACAGATACAATACCCCATCGAGCTGGTGCCCTGCCCCATTGTCCGCGCCGACGACGGCCTGGCTTTGAGCAGCCGCAATATGCGCCTCAGCAAAGAGGCCCGCGAGGTGGCCCCTAACATCTACGCCACGCTGGTGCAGGCCGTGGAGATGTCGGAGTTTGAGGACGTGGAGAGCGTGAAACTGTGGGTGATGGATACCCTCAGCTCGTTCCACGAGGTGAACGGACTGGACGAGAGCCTCCGTTTCGAGCCCGAATATTTCGAGATAGTGAACGACGTCACCCTCCAGCCTATCGAGGACTGGGGAGACAGCGAAGGCGTGGTGGGCTGCATTGCCGTATGGCTGGACGGCGTACGCCTTATCGACGTCATCCGCTTCCGCCCCGAAGAGGAGGAGTGATTGCGTCCCCATCGCCTACCCTATTTTGATTAATACCCACTAAACACATGAAGAGAATCCTGTTGATGCTTCTCCTTCCGCTGGTTGCGTGGGGATGCACGAAGCCTGTGCCTGAGAGCCCTGTCGACCCGCCTGTGGTAGACACCATAAAGTACTATGAGCAATGCCTGTTCCGTCCCGGCGACTACGGCAGCACCAACTGGCGCATTCCGGCCATCTGCTGCCTGCCCGACGGCTCACTGCTCATCATTTGCGACCGCCGAAAATACAACGAGTCCGACCTGCCCGAGGACATCGACATCGTGTCGCGCCGCAGCACCGACAACGGCCGCATCTGGAGCGAACCCGTCACCATTGCCCAAGGGACAGGCCGCAAGCACGGCTTCGGCGATGCCGCCTTGGTGGTGTGCTAAAACGGCGACGTGGTATGTGTGTTTGTAGGCGGGAACGGCCTCTTCGCCTCGTCCGAGTCCGACCCCATCAGCAGCTATGTGTGCCGCAGCACCGACGGTGGACAGACCTGGTCTACACCCGAGAACATCACCGCACAGCTTTGGGGAAGCCAGGCCACCAATACGGTCTGCCGCAACTACCGCGCCTCGTTCTTCGGCTCGGGCAACGGCCTCCGGCTGACACGCGGAGAGCATGCCGGCCGCATCATGTTTGCCGCCGCCATGTGCCGCAACGGCAACAATACGTTGGATAACTTTGTGGTCTACAGCGACGATAACGGCCACACATGGCAGGTGTCCGACCGCGCCTATAGCGGCGGGGACGAGGCCAAACTGATGGAACTGACCGACGGCCGAGTGCTTATCAGCGTCCGCCAGAGCGGGGCGCGCGGCTACAACCACTCCGCCGACGGCGGTAAGACATGGGGCACCCAAGGACGATGGGAGAGCATGAAGACCAACGCCTGCAACGGCGACATCCTCCGACTGGCAGCCACCGACCGTGGCGACAGCCGCAACATTCTTCTGCACAGCATACCCAATTCGATGGAACGGCGCAACGTGAGCATCTTCGTCAGCTACGACGAAGGCGACACATGGCAAGACCCTGTGCTGCTCTTCGATGGTCCTTCGGTCTACTCCTCCATGACCCTGCTGAAAAACGGCAGCGTGGGTGTCTTCCTCGAAGAGAACCCAAACGGCGCCTGCGAGCTATGGTACCAGAACTGGCCCGTGGACAGCCTCATCCGGCAATAATACTCGCCACATACAGCACCCTACAATCCAAGCGAAACCAAAATGTTTCGCTTGATTTTTTGTATAAAAAGGACTATTTCAAAATAATACAATATTTGTACCTATCTTACAACACATGAATCAGATATATATTATTAAGTTATAATTGTTTACAAAAATAGTATTTTAAAATACGGTATTTCAAAAGACCAAAGATCGCAACTTGCAGACCCACTTAAACATACAACATCCCTACAACAGATAAGTCCGAAGGACTGTCAGATTACAGGCGGGGGTGCAACCCCCGTTCGCCAATGCGACAAACAAAGCCCCGAAAGGGCGACAGACTACCTACACGGCATGAAGTGTCACCCCTTCGGGGTTCCGTTTAACCCAAATCGGTCGATGGAATATACCTATTCGAAATCTCCGATGGAGAAATATCCTATCTATCAACTTGGTATGCTACTAAGCGAAAGCCCCTACGGGGCAGGGATATTCCCCATGCATTGCACGATTCGGCAGGTGCTCCGTAGGAGCTCTCGCTTAATAGCCAACGTCATACCCCTCTCAAATTATACTCCGTAGGAGTTTTCGGTTTCCTAATGACCGATTTGGGTTTAATCACAACCATTTGTGCAGGGGTTTACTCCCCTGCCTGTGGTCTGCCGTCCCCGTCGGGGACTTTTTTAATAAGCACTATATCTTTATTGGCCTGCGAGAAAAACAGAATCCACAAAAGTTTAAACATTTGTGGATTTCATTCCACGAATGTAGCAACTTTTGTGGATTTCAATATTGAACCAAAATAGTCCTCCGCCGCCATGTCTGGATAGGAACAACCGAACTTCCCGACACAACAACACCAGCACCTCCACCCTGTTAGTCATTTGCAAAGTACACTCCTGCCCCATAAAGGGGTACATTAGTCATTCTCTCCTGCTCACGGTACGGACTCATCGAGAAGCGGACACCGTGCATATTCTCATGTTGTTGGAGGAACACACTCAACGATTTTGATTTTAGATTTTCTTCTGACTTTACTTCGATAAGGACTATATTAGTTCCATGCTGTATCATGAAATCAATCTCCATTGGACTATTATCCTTACTATAATAAAAAATGGACTGCTCAATACTCGCTGCCAGATGAGTACAGACAAAATTTTCCGTGAACATGCCCTTACCTTCTTTCATATCGTTAGGAAGAATCAGGGTGGCCGGGTCAACTTCTGCCATTGCTCCGAGCAGGCCTACATCCAGTAGATATAGTTTGAAGGCTGATAAATCCTCATACACTTTCAATGGCATCGTTGGACTGCTCGCTCGACCCACTCTAATAACGAGCCCCGCATCTATGAGCCATTGTATTGCCACCTCAAACTCCTTTGCCCGGCCACCTTTCTTGGCAACTCCATAGATAAACTTCTTGTTTTCCTTCGACAACTGTGATGGCATAGAACGCCACACTATTCCTATACGTTTCGACTCCTCATCTGTAGTATGTTTGGCAATGTCATTACGGTACGCAATCAGAATCTTATTTTGGACTTTTCTTACCGAATTTGGGTCATTTGTTTTCAAATATGTCTTTACAACTTCCGGCATTCCTCCGACCAAATAGTACTCACGTAGCATTTGAACGAGGGTCAGGTGCAGACCTGTCAACATATACCAGTTTTTTTTCTGCAATTGCTCTGCCATCAAATTCCTCCCTCGCGCAATAAGAAACTCTGTAAACGACATGGGGAACATCCTTATCATATCGACCTTCCCAACAGGAAACGACTCACCGTGCCGCAGCGTGATGCCAAGCAACGAGCCAGCAACACATACATGATATTCAGGGGCATTCTCACAAAAATATTTCAATGAAGCCAAACCCTTTTGTAATTCTTGTATTTCGTCCAGAATGATTAGCGTATCACCGGGCACAACTGGCACACCCGCAATGGCAGCAATGGCAAAAAGAACCCTCTCCATGTTGTAGTCCTGCACAAAGAGATTCTTGGCCTGCTCGTTTTCATCACAGTTGATATATGCAACATACTTATAGTGCTGTTTCCCGAAGTCAAGCAGACTATATGTTTTGCCAACCTGTCGAGCCCCAAGCACAATAAGCGGCTTCCTCTCATCCGATTCTTTCCATTCAATCAGTTGATTTACAACACTTCTATACATCTTTCTTATAATATTTCACAATGCAAATATACAAAAAAATGAACGAATAATCACGTATTAACTACAAAAAAATGAACGAAAACCTGTTCACTGATTACATTTTTATGAACATGTGTCTACTTTTCATTGACTTTCCCTGGAATTGGTTGACAGATTTGGGATGGTTAAACCGAATCGGTTTACATTGTTTCGTCCATATCCCTAATCTGGTTTACACCATCACGGATTCGGTTTACATTTTTCGGTTCTTTCGCCTGTTTGGGTTTACAATTACACTGAGCAGGATTTACTTTATGTTCCTGTTTTTATGACCATGCTCCTATAAATAGAACCCCGAAGGGGCGACAGACTGCCAACACGGCATGAAGTGTCACCCCTTCGGGGTTCCGTTTAATCACAACCATTTGTGCAGGGGGTTACACCCCTGCCTGTGTTCTGCCGTCCCCGTCGGGGACTTTTTTAATAAGCGCTACATCTTTATTGACATGCGCAAAAAACAGAATCCACAAAAGTTTAAACATTTGTGGATTTGATTCCACGAATGTAGCAACTTTTGTGGATTTCAATGTCAAATTCTTTCAACTTGTGACATGTTGAAACTATACCTCATTCCACAACAATTGGGTGTCGTTTTCAAGCTAGTTGCACCACTTAATACTGAGTAATAACATCATCTGCAAACTCTTCTAAACTCTTATTATGCGAGATAATAATAAGTGCTTTGTTTCTTATCTTCTGCTTAATTTCACTGATAACCTTATATTCTGTGACAGAATCCATAGCAGAAGTTGCTTCATCCAATATCAAAATTGAAGGATTTCTCACTATGGTTCTTGCTAGTGCGACACATTGCTTTTGCCCTCCAGACAATATAGACCCGCCTTCTCCTAATACTGTATTGTATTTATTAGGCAGGCTCATGACAAAATCGTGAATATTAGCAATCTTAGCTGCTCCTATTACTTGTTCCATGGTTATTTCTTCATTCTCCAAAGTAATATTATTCAAAACAGTATCATTTAATATAATTGTATCTTGATTTGCATAGCCTATTATCTTTCTAAGTTCTTTAGTGGAAACATTTTCCACATTCATCCCAAGAACTTTTATCTCTCCACTATCAACTTTGTATAGTTTCATTATCAAGTCCATCATAGTCGTTTTTCCAGAGCCCATTTTCCCCGAGATAACAACCGTTTGGTTTTTATACACTTTAAAACTAACAGCTTTTAATACCTCATGACTACTCTGATATGAGAAAGAGACATCCTTTAATTCCAAAACAGGCTCAGACACACCTATATTTGACATTGATAACTTCACATCCATCTCACTTGGCTTTTCTTCAACGGAATCAATTACTAATATTTTACTTATTCGTTCTACTGAAGCGATTGATTTCTGTATGGCAAATGTTGACTTCATGAAGGAACGCACAGGCCGTATCATAGAATGAAACACAATGATGTAATAAATAAAGACCGAAGTATCCAAAAAGAATGTGCCATGAAGGACAGCCCTTCCTCCAAACCACATCAAAAATGCAGTCACAACTGTTAATAACAAATCTGTTAATGGGAAGGCAATGGAATATTGTCTATTTAAATGATTAAATGTCTTTCTAGTACTATCGTTTAAACTAGCGAAATTATTCAATGATTTTTCTTCCAAATTATATATTTTCAGTATCTTTAATGATGATACTGTCTTTTCAAACACCGACATTATTTTACCACGCTGACGTTGTCCCTGTAAAGCAATTATTTTCATGTATATGCCCAACCCATATACGATTCCCATAAAAATAAGCATTACAGCGAATACAGGCAACGTTAGCCTCCAAGAAATACTAAACAATGTAATAAGGTAGACAATGATACTAACTGGGTATTCCACAAGCATATCCAAAGCAGAAGCTATACCATATTCTACTTCTTCTGCATCGCTAGTCATTCTAGAGATAAAGTCTCCTTTGTCATTATTATTAAAATACCAAACTGGCATATAGACGACTTTTCTATACAATTTCTTTCTAATATCACGTGAAACACCTGTACGAATAGGTATCCTAAAATAATATGCAAAATATGACGTAACATTGCTTAATAAGGAGACCCCAACAACAAACATACATAGCACTGACAAAACCCATATAGTCCCATGATTGACAATCTGATTTTGCAAATAATAAAAGAAATTATTCTCAAGAACATTTACATATTCTTCTAACGTGTCACATTGTTCAAAACCTCCCGACTTTAAATCAGCATCTGATAGGCCGAACAATATTCTAAGAATTGGTATTATTGCAGCAAATCCAAACAGGCCTAACACATTACTTAATACCAAGAAAAGAATATAAATAGCAAGATATCCTTTATAACGAGGTATCGAACGAGCAAAAAGTTTAAGGAATATTTTCATGGAATTAAAAGTCAAGACTCAACTTTACACTCCAAGTGCGACCAAATGAATAGAAATAATAAGCATTATTCTCGTTTATCTCTGTTAATGTAGTACCAACATTGCTGGGATTCCAGGCTTTCTCAATATAGTACTTGTCAAAGATATTATGGACTAATCCTATTATCGACAATGTAGAATTCCTCAATGGAATAGAATAAGTAACATGTGCATCGAAAAAATGGCTAGTAGGTATCTTATATGGCTCACTTACATACATTTCTTTTCCTATAGATAAACTACCTCCTGACAACGAATAGTAGGCGTAATTCCTATCATAGATAAAATAGGTAATGCCTGCTTTTATATTATCAAATGGTTTCGCTGTAATATCTATAGCTCCTGTTGTCTGAGCAGACCCCCCAACATGGATGCCACTCATGTTGATAGTCGCCCATGCATGATTATCGGCTCCTATAGTTGTTACATTCCCTTCTGGTGTCAGGGGCTGACCTATTAAATCATATGCATAGGATTTCACACTTTCGCCATCCCAACGCCAATCACCAATTGATATCATAGCAGCGATTTCCAACCATTTTGCAGGCATTATCTTCGCTTCCAATTCCAACCCCATATGTAAAGCATCAACCCCAGTCATGTTCATGTAGTATTGTTTCTTATTCGTCATTTTCCCCTTCTTAGTCATCGATTTGTCCAACCATTTTGTAGCGTAACCACAGAAATTAAGGTCAAGCCATTCGTTATGATACCCATAACCAAGTTCTACAGATACTGCTTTCTCATTCTTTGCCTCTACATTGATAACATTGGAGGTGTTAGCTGACATAAACGCTCCAGACTTGAAAATTGGAGGACGTGATAAGAACCCTGTGTTAGCATAAATATTATGGTGCGACAGGAAGGAATAATTAGCTCCGCACCGAATAGCTCCTCCGACAAAACCAATAACATCTGATTTTGCATGCTCTGAATCATAATACAATCTATCGTATCTTGAATATGTAGTGTAGTTGATTGATGGCGTTGCATGAAAAGCAAAACCATGTTTCTTATATTCAATCTGCACAAAAGTACCACTTTGAGTCACAAATGCGTCATAATCTCTATGAACCACATCTCCAACCCCTAATTTTTGATTCACCCATACACTATCAGCTATACTATTATTATCGATAGATACATCCCCTCTTTCAGGATCAATGTAATACTCACCTCCAAACAGGTCGGAAATTTTATTCGTGTGACGTCCCTTATAGTACCTCATATCAATACCTGCTAATAGATTCATGTAATCAGATAATTTGCAGCTATATACAGACATTAATCCATGACGGCGGTTGTTAGTCTCCAAATCCGTCATAATCAACTGAGAGCCAGTTGAGGATGCCATATTGATATCTTCTATCATATTGTATGCAAATGTCCCATCTGAGTTTCTGAATATCGTATTAAGAGTTCCATAGTCGCTGCCATACCAGTCATATTCATCATAAATAACTCCATTGGCAGTACCGCTTCTACTGATACCCCTGCCCAAAAGAGTATATAAAGTTGTACTTAGATTTGAAATGTTGCTGATATACCACACATGATTTAGAGAAATAAAAGGTGTATTATATTCCTCGTAATCGTTTGTTTTTCTCTGTCCGTTATTATCAAATCCATAATCGGGGTTATAACAACTCCAATGTCTTTTACCAATAGAGTATTGACTACGAACTTTCTCCCATTCAGTTTTGGTTAAAGCGTTAGAACGCCTATAATGCTTCTGCGGAGCACCAAAACTCATAATACTAATTTGATGATTGTCATTAATCAGTTTCGAGATATTAATAAAGTATGCCTTAGAGCTGAACTCCAACCCTTGGACATACCCATCTCCTGATGTCTGACTTCCTAGAAAAGAAACCGCCCATCCGTTTTTCGTAATCCCAGAATTGTATGATAACAATTGTTTTGAATAGCCATCGTTACCTAGCATTAGCATCAGTCGACCGCCTCTTTGTACCTCAATATTCTTAGTTACGATATTAATCGCACCCCCAATAGTCGGCACTACCAATTTGCTAGAACTGATTCCTCTTTGGGACTGAATAGACGAAGCGACATCACTTAAACTCATCCAATTTGACCAGTAAACAGAGTAATTCTCCATGTCGTTTGTGGGAATACCATTAATCAGTACGGCTACATTACTGTTATCAAAACCCCTCATGAAAATCTCGGCATCCCCCCATCCACCACCTTGCTTGTTTGGATGTACACTAGGTGTGAATCTCAAAATCTCGGGAAACTCTTGGGTCCCAAGTTTTTCCTCGATAACAGTTTGGGTTATGGTACTCGTAGCAACAGGGGTTTCATGGGAACGTGCTATTTGGCTCATAATAGTAACATCAGGAAGTACTCTCTGAACCATAGTGTCTTTGATATTTTGGCTATTGGCACTAAAACCGGCAATCAGAGTAAGAAATGCCGAAAAACAATATTTTACTGATACTTGTTTCATAACATTATAATCCATATATTAGAGATGACGGAGTTGGTAAAAGTGACTATGTCTAAAATTTACGAAATACAGAAAGTAAAAAAAAATTTTACAAAAACATTGTACCTGATAATTTTATTAAGCCCAATTAATCCCCGAAGTGATGGGCAGTTCTTATGTGTGTTTTGCTTGTAAGGTATATAAAAAAGAAGCGCGGGAATCTGCTACTTTGCTTATCCCGCGAATAGAGGCCTTCGCATTGCCTTTGGTTACAGAATAAGCAATGCCGAAGCCCACGCGTTGCGGATATAGTATGAATACTATACTCCAACCATGGACGTAGTACATTGCGTTATTGCGGTAACCAGTGAAGTTGCGAAGTTCCTATTCGCCGCAGATAAAACGCCGTTACAACGTCTTTCTTATATGTCCTGTCATCCACCCCTTACCCTTGCGGGCTTCGGGGCGTTTGACGGTGCAAAATTACAACTTTTTTCCAAACTAGACAAAAAAGTTTGCCTTTGCCTGTATTGGGGGCAAAGGCAATCAAGATATTTCCACTATTCGCCTCGTTGAATACAAGGAGACCGCACAAGGCATTATCCTTCTCAACGGGACGATTATTGTATCTTTGTTATTCTATTTTGTTTTCATCTGCCAACCGTTGCAACAAGGGCTTTATACTTGGTATATCCTCGATTACCACATCCCACACGGCCTCTGGAACAATGTTATAATAATCATGCACTAACACATGGCGCATTTTCTCCATGAGTGACCAAGGTAACTCTGGGTGGGCTGCTTTAAATTCCTTGGTTAATTTATAAGAGGCTTCACCTAATATTTGGATGTTATAGATTGTCGCAAACAGGGTACGCTTATCTACTACAAACTGTTCATAGGTCATATCGCGGGTAAATTCCTCAATGAGACCTATGGACATTAGGATATGCTCCAGTCTGCCTGCGTCACGTAAGGCTTCTCTCATATATCAGTTTCTTATCTTTGTTGGCAGTGCGTTCGGCAAAAGGTAGCAGAGCACCCTCTTCTACCAAATCTACTTGACGGTTGAGTAGTTTCTCTAGGTCGAGAACAATGGCAGCATACTTGAATAGCCCTACTTTCGCATTCTCACGGTCAAACCGCACAATCAAGTCGATGTCGCTATCTTCACGCTCCTCGCCACGGGCGAAAGAGCCAAATACCCACGCCTTCAGCACTGGCTGGGTGGCAAAGTATTCACTTATTTGTTCGTATATCTGCCCGTTCATTTTTTTACTACAATTCGTTTGCAAAATTACAAAGATTATTTGAATTG
>Ga0247611_10003085_pt1 | contig 25339 bp, 19 predicted proteins | sample 177DNAGHGhighgp2_FD_192422 | JGI IMG/M metagenome (GOLD analysis project Ga0247611, IMG submission 192422) | Sheep rumen microbial communities from Palmerston North, Manawatu-Wanganui, New Zealand - 1770 DNA GHGhigh gp2 | ecosystem: Host-associated > Mammals > Digestive system > Stomach > Rumen... | reverse complement strand
CTCGTGGGCGGCGAGCCAGGCATCGGCAAGTCGACCTTGCTCTTGCAGACGGCCTTGCAACTCGCTGGGAGAAAGGTGCTTTATATCTCGGGCGAGGAAAGCCAGACCCAGATCAAGATGCGGGCCGAGCGCATCGGCATCCACAACACCGACTGCCTTATCCTCACTGAGACCAACACGCAAGAGCTCCTGAAGCACTTCAAGAACGTGCAGCCCGACATCGTGATTGTCGACTCCATACAGACGCTCGAATCGCCCTACGTGGACGCCACGGCGGGCAGCCTCTCGCAGATCCGTGAGACGGCAGCCGAGATGAACAAGATAGCCAAGGCCTATCAGGTACCGGTGTTCCTCATCGGTCATATCACCAAGGACGGCAGCATCGCCGGACCGAAGATTCTGGAGCATATTGTCGACACCGTCTTGCAGTTTGAAGGCGACCGCCACTATGGCTTCCGCATCCTGCGCACCATCAAGAACCGCTTCGGGTCGGCCTCCGAGTTGGGCATCTTCGAGATGAACGCCACGGGCCTCCGTGAAGTGACCAACCCCAGCGAGATTCTGCTCTCTCAGCGTGATGAAGAAGTGAGTGGCATCGCCATCGCCGCCACTATGGAAGGGCAACGCCCTATGCTCATTGAGACGCAGGCTTTGGTGAGCAGCGCGGCCTACGGTACACCGCAACGCTCAGCCACAGGTTTCGACATCCGCAGGATGAATATGCTTTTAGCTGTGTTGGAGAAACGCGCTGGATTTAGACTTTCAGTAAAAGATGTATTTCTGAACATCGCAGGCGGCCTCCACGTGGATGATCCTGCCATCGACTTGGCCGTCATCGCGGCTGTGCTCTCGTCGAATGCTGATATTCCCATCTCTTCGCGTTATGCCTTTGCCGCAGAGGTAGGTTTGTCGGGCGAAATCCGTGCCGTCACCCGCATCGAAGCTCGCATCGCCGAAGCCGACAAGTTGGGCTTCGAGAAGATATTTGTATCAAAATACAATGCTAAGGGCTTGGATACGAGGCGGTTTAAAATTCAGATTGTGCCAGTGGCTTCGATTTATGAGATGGGAGCGGAGTTGTTTGGGTAAGGCAATTTTTACTTTAGAAAAGGAGCGACGAATACGATTTTGGAAAAGTCGTTTTCTTCGGCAAATTCCTTGACACAGGTTTCTAAATCTTTAAAGTAATTTGTGTTGGTTTGCATATCATCATCTTTACAGAAAAGAGTCAATCCGTTTGCACGAGTGTATTGGAAAAAATGCCAATTATTAATACCTCCTTCAATAATAGTTGGGTAATGTTGTCTTAAATCCCTAACGCTTTTTCTAAACTGTGCTACAAACTCGTCATTTCTTGATTTCCAAGATATTCTACCCGACAAATCATAATACCTTGGCGAAAACAAAAAGATTTCATTAGGATTGGTTACATCATCATACCAATGGCATGGTGAATCTGGATCAATCTGCTCATAATAGATTGTGTCTTTTGCCAAAGCGATCAATAATGTGGAATCTTCACAAAGCCATGTTAGGTCGTTTTGGTTTTTCAAGAAAAAGCGTAATAGAACGGCTTCAGCTCGGAAATTGGGTGAACATAAAAACTCATCATCTTGTGAAATAGGAACCGTGTCGTAATTAAGCAACTTCTCTGTTCCTGAATACTCGATCAATTCTTCCAAATTAGGGGGAAATCTAAAATAGTCTTGGATATAGTATTCAATTAAGCCAGACCAGCAAGCTCCCATAAAGATAAGATCGGGTTTTTCTCTTACAAGAGTGTCTTTGTTAACCAATACCAATAATTCTTTTTCCGCCCAAGGATAGGAATAATTGTCTTTAGTCCATGGATCAGAATAGACAAACTTCCATTGAATTCTTTTTTTCTCTTTTTGGAGATAATATAAAGTTGTCTTGATACTATCTATTTCGGGATAATCATTCCAACTCTCCAAATACACATTACAATAGTTTAGCAACTCTTCTGTTGAGGTCGGATATTCATAATAACGATGGTAATAAGACTCGATTAAATCTCCTAAAAAAGGATATTTTTCTTCGTTCGACAACTGATTTTTGGCACAAGATATTGTGAAAATACTGACAAGTAAGATGAATACAAACTTTTTCATAGGATTTGATTTTTTTATGGCAAAAATATAAAAAAACAAAACAAGAGTTGAGAAAACATAAACCAAGTAAGAAAAATCTAATTCGTTCTCGGCATAATCTCACCAAAACACCAAGATTACACCAAAAAAACTCACCATTTGACAACAGCTAGAATACCGCCGCCTTCCGTATCTTCGCCATCCATCGGATGACATCCTTGTCTTTTCGAGCCATCTGAAGATTGTATTTGGTCTGGATGCGCATCAGCAACTCGGCGGGCAGGCCGAGAGCCGCCTCAAAGAGCAAGGCAGTGTTAGTGGTAAGAGGGCGATGGGCATTGAGCAGTTCGTTGAGCACGGAATAAGACATACCCACATTTTGGGCAAACTCGCGCTGCGAAATGCCACGGTCTTCCAATTCGTCTTTGATAATCTCTCCAGGGTGCGTAAATCTGAAAGGAGTCAGATTATTGGCAATCATTTCGTCTTTAATTCCGTCAATGTGTATCATAGTTTCTTCAATCATAATGGTTTGACAACTCAACAATATTGCAGATGGTGGCTACAGTTTCATTTCCTTCCGTTTGTTCCGTAAACTCAACGCGGTATTTCTTGTTCACTCTAACAGAGGAAAGTCCAACTTTATCTCCCGACAAGTGCTCATAATGAAGTCCGCCAATCAAAGCAAGCACGTTGATATTCTCCGCCTCCACCATAATGTCTATCACCTTGACATATCTCCTTATCACATCGGGTTGGATACGGTGCTTTTTGTCAGTCGACGTACCCGTGGTGTACAGCTCTTTTAAGTATTCCTTGTCGAAAGTTACTTTCATATCGTCTGCAAAGGTAAACCAAATCTTTGAATATTCGCAAAATAAGTGATATTTTTATATAAAATTCTGATTAATAACTAAAAAAATCAGATTAACACATACAAACAAACAGAAGAATTGTTACTTTTGCGGCAAAGAAATTAAATGGACCAAGAAAAAATCATATTAGGCATCGACCCGGGCACCATGGTGATGGGCTACGGCGTCATCCGCGAGCAGGGCAAGCAGTTGGAACTGCTCACGATGGGGGTTATTAACTTGAAGAAACTTGAAAACCAGGCACTGAAGTTGAAGAAGATTTTTGAGCGGGTGTTGGAAATCGTGAACACCTATCACCCTGATGAGCTGGCCATTGAGGCACCGTTTTTTGGGAAGAATGTGCAGTCGATGTTGAAATTAGGGCGTGCCCAAGGTGTGGCCATGGCTGCTGCGCTTTACCGCGACATTCCCATCTTTGAGTACTCGCCCAAGACCATCAAACAAACTATCACGGGCAACGGCAACGCTTCGAAGGAACAAGTGGCCAAAATGGTACATTTCATCCTGAAGACCGACGAAAACCCAAAGTTTTTCGACGCCACCGATGCCGTAGCCGCTGCTGTCTGTCATTCCATCTCGAAGGGTAAGGATGTGAATTACACAAAGCACACCACAGAGAAAGCCAAAGCGCATCGCCGCCCCGACTGGAGCCAGTTCATCGCCGAGAATCCTGACCGTGTGAAATTATGACATACTGAAAAATGGAATAATATTTGTAATACAACAGAATAATAACCTAAAAAACGATTTGATATGATTATCACCATCATCTGCATCACTATTTTAGCATACGCTATTGCAGGCAAAGACATCAATAAGCAATTGGATAAACTGAAAAACGTTGATTGGAAAGCCAAATCGGCAGACGTGTTCGGGAAAATCAGCGTGTATGCCAAAAAGGCAGGCCGTGTCGCAACCAAGCCACTGCTACAACTTTACTATGTGTTGACCATGGGCGAGACCACAACACTCGAGAAGGCTCTTATCGTAGGTGCCATCTTGTATACTATCATGCCATTCAGCTTGATTTCTTTCAAGGCGCACAAGATCCTTGGTATGCTCGACGAAGGTCTAGCCGTGCTTTATGTGGTGAAGAAAGTGCAACATAAGATTACGCCCGAAATCAACGCTAAAGTGGATGAGACTTTGAATGCTTGGTTTGGTGCAGAAAGAACTGCACAAACTGCTGAGTCAGCTGAGTAATTTGTAAACTCATAAAATCCCCATCTATGTCATTCCAGCGCCGGAAAGTGCGGTGGGATGGAATCTACAGATGGGCGATTTTGTTGTGACCTAATTATAGTTCCGAAGACAAATGGTATTTCCCGCTGCCATAGGTCTTCACCTCATAGCCATCGGTAGTAGGTAGACAAACCTCAGCCGTGGTATTGGCAGGAATGACAATGTCCCATTCAAATCGGTTGCCTTCGCGTTTCCAATTGCTTTCGATGCGACCTGAGACGGAGTTGTAGGCGCAATTCACAAAGTCCAGTCCTTCAATGGGATAAGGCTTGAGTTGTATCTTGCTGTAGCCTGGCTCAAGGGCACGGATGCCACCGAGGTATTCGTATTCCCAGAGGATGAGGTCGCCGAGCAGCATCACGTGGTTGCCTGAGTTCATGGCGGGGTCGGCGGTGTTGCCGTTCCACAGCTCCCAGATGGTGGTGGCGCCGTTGCGAACCATGTAGCCCCAGCTTGGGTAGGTGTCGTTGGAGGCAATCTTGAGGGCGAGGTCACCGCGACCGTATTCCGTCAGGCAGCGCATCAGCTGTTGGATGCCGATGACACCTGTCGACACGTGACCGCCACATTCGTTCATCGTCTTGTCGACGATGCTTTCCAAAACTTTGTTTTCCAATCCTTTAGGCACCATGCCGAACCACAAGGGCAAAATGTTGGCCGTCACGGTGTTGTTGGCATAAACGCCTGTCACGCGGTTGAAATACTTGTCGTTGAAGGCGATGGTGGAGGTGGTGATTTCTTGGTTGAAGAAGTCTACATCTTCATCGAGGCCTAAAATCTCGGCTAACTTGGCCATCTTGCCGCAGAGGTAGCAGTAGAATGGTGTTGAGATGACCGTCGCATCGGTGATGCGGGTCGCGTCGTTGGAGTGGATGAGTTCGAGCGACTCGGGGGGCATGCACCAATCACCGTAGGTATCGCGAGGCATAAGGCCAGCACGCATGTAGTCGTTCTTCATGTGGAGCATCCATTTCTTCCATGCCGCATAATGTTGACGGATGGGTTCAGTGTCACCGAAGCGGGTATAAAGCATATCTGTCACGGTGACCATGGCACCGGGCCAGGTCATGTTGTCGGTGTAGCCGCGCCAATAGGGCGGGATGACGTTGGGCAACGAGCCGTTGTCCCATTGGCAGTCGTCGCCATCGGAGAGCCACTTGGCGTAAAGCTGGTGGTTGTCGAAGATGTACGACTCGCCGAAGTTGCCCGTGGTGCGGTCGCCCGTCCAGCCCAAACGCTCGTCGCGTTGCGGGCAGTCGGTGGGCATGGAGCGGTAGTTGCCACGGATGCCCCAGTAGGCGTTGTGGTACACCGCGTTGACGATTTCGTTGGAGGTCTCAAATGAGCCTGTGACGGGCATCTCGTCGTAGATGACCCAGCCCTCGAAGTCGTCCAAATCGGGCGTTTCGCGCAGGCCGGAGATTTCAACGTAACGGAAGCCGTGGTAGACGAACATTGGGTGCCAGAGTATTGTTGATTGTTGATTGTTGAAATGATAATTCGACGTAGTCAATTGTTGAATTGTTGAACTGGCTACGATGTATTTGTCGGTGTTTTCCGAGCTGCGGAGGTTGGCGGTATAAAGTAAGCTATCGGGAGTCAAAAGTTCGGCGAAGCGTAGGGTGATGATGTCGTCAGGTTGTTGTCCGCGCGCTTTCATGTCGATGAAACCGACCATGTTTTGGCCCATGTCGAGGTACCATTTGTCGCCTTTCTGGAACAGGCTGATGGGTTTCAGCTTCTCCATCACGGTGATGTTGGGGTTAGGCTGGGCGGAAAGTTGACCTTCAGGAGCTTCTACAAGTTCGGCTTGAAGCCAAGAGGAGGCATCGTAGCCAGCGGTGTTCCAATCGCCGAGGTCAAAGTTTTCGTCATAGGTCTCGCCGTCCCATTCATTGGCGGTACGGATAGGGCCACGGTTGGTGATTTTCCAGGTCTCATCGCTGACGATGGTCTCTTTCTGGCCGTCTTTGTAGGTCACTTCGAGTTGTAGCAGCAGGCGCGGTGTGCCGAAGCCAAACACATGGTCTGTGCCGTCCCAGTTTGGGTTGGCGGCGTTGTAGCGGATGCTTGTGAAGCGACCGCCTTCGAGGATGACGCCGATGGCGTTGTCGCCGCTGTTGAGCATCTCTGTGACATCGTAGGTGTTGAAATACACGCGCTTCGAGTACCAGGAAAGCGTAGGTTTCAGCAGTTCATCGGGCGCTATTTCGCTGCCGTTGAGGTAAGCGCTGTAGACACCCATTCCACTGACATAAAGCCGTGCTTCTTTAATGTCGTTTTTGAGGGTGAAATCCTTGCGGAGATAACGGGCAGCCAAGCGTGTTTTGCCCACCAGCACATCGTCCTCAAACTCGTGTCCAATCCATTTTGCCTGCCAGTCGTCTTGGTTCAACAGGCTGATTTCAAACGATTTGACTTCGCTTTCAAGTTTGGCTTTCTTTCCACCTTTGGCCGTCACCGTCGTGATGACTTTCCAATAGGCTTTGTCGCGGCTTTTCAGTTCCTTGCCTGCGTAAGGGATATAAAGCATCTGGCTTGAAGGAACCACGCCTGAATCCCAAAGGTCGCCGATGCCTTTTTGGGCGTTTTCGGCGGTTGAGGCCACGATGATTCGGTAGTTTTGTTGGACTACCTCGTTTTCCGCGGTTTCGTAGTTCCAGCTGAAGCGGGGCTGGTTTGTAGCCAAAGGCTGCTCGTGGAATTGTTGTTCTACGTTGGGGTTGGTGATGGTGATGTTCAGTCGATCACTGCAAGCAACGAGAAAGATGAGTGCTAAAAGGAATATGGTAATGCGTTTCATATAGTATTATATTTTCTGTAGCCAAAGTCCCATAATCGGGTCTGCTAATTTTACTAGTTTGTTTTCGATGATAATCAAGTCTTTTTCCAACAAGGCTTTTTTGATAACGGCAACATTGGCCGAAGAACCAAGTTTGTAGTCTTGGATTACGTTGGCTGCCGAAAAACCGCTTTGTATACCATCAGAAACGGCTTTGAGGAAATTAATTTGGTAAGCAGTCAGATTTTCGGTTTTGGCTTCGAATAGTTCACTGCATTGGTCAATTAATTCTTGCAGGGCTTCTGATAGAATGTTGTCTGTAACTTTGGTTTGTGTGCGTTGGAAGACATACCACGAAAGTTGTTGAACATAAGAGGAATTGCCGTCAACATGTTCCACAATCCATATTGCCTGCTTTTTTGTAATTGATTTTTCAGCTTGACGGAATTTTCCTGTAATGTATTTAATCCAATATTCCGTGGGAATACGTTGCAGATAGATAAAATCACCAAATTTGTAAAAAGGTTTGGTACTATCATCAAAAAGAGCTTCCATCATGTGCTTGCGGCTACCAAATAAGCAATAGGAAGTGAGTTCGTGGTGTTGCCAAGCGGAGCGCAATTTCGTCTGAAACTGAACGGTGTTGGGGAAATTGCCGATTTGCTGGAATTCATCAATGCAGATCACGATGCGGATTCCTTTTTGCTTGGCGATTTTTTCGGGCAATTGTAGCAGGTCTTCCGTAGGGCGTTCTTTTGAGGAGAGTTGTATCTTGATGGACATCTCGCTATTTGGGTCAGGCGAGGTGTTTACTCCGAAACTGAATCGACTAAGGAATGATTTGGCATTTTCGAGCCACTCATCCATTTTATTGGCCGTTTGGGTCAGCACAGCAGAAGCATAACGTTCGCAAAATTCTTCCTCACTTCGACATTGCTGAACATCAACATAAACTATCTTTAGTTTGTCATTCTCTGCCAATGATTTGGCTTTCTTGACGAGCGAAGTCTTTCCCCACCTCCGTGGCGAAACAATGAATGTGTTCACACCATATTGAAAATTGGATACGAGTTTGGTTGTCTCGTTTTCTCTGTCAGTGAAAGCGTCTCCACTCACTGTTTTTCCGAATGTGAATAGTGCGTTCATAGAGATTTGTAATTGTTTACTTACTAAGTAACTTCTTACTAATAGATTTATTGTATTGTATGATTATTTTTTCTCGGTTCAAGTTCTATGTCTATCGTGGCTGTGTCTCAGTTCCACAAGATTTGCAATCCGTTATAGCTATTCTTTATTTGGCTTCCAAACAAACAACCCTACTGTCCTAGCAAGTGTCCGAATTAGTTCCAGCAGGTCTTTGGAAGGCGCGTAAACGGTCATACACATGTCATCGCGACTCAAAGTAATGAGGGCTTCTGATGTACCGATGAGGATGCATAAATGGTTTTGGTTGTCTTTGACAAGGTCGGCAAGTATCTCTGGCTCAGGTTTGAAAATGCCTTCTGTGTCGTCGCCTATGAACAAACGCAAATCGTAGTAACAGTACAACTTTAATAGGATTTCGGAAAACTGCTCACGCAAAACGGCATAGCGCGACGGCTCTAAATAATACTGCTCCACGGAGAAGAACCTTCCGCCGCCGTTCTCTGGCACTTGCTTGGGCAGGAAATCCACTACCCAGTATTCCTTATCGAAAAAGTCGTCTATCATTTTTCTTTTTTATTTCGTCAATCCAAACGTCTCCGCAAGTTCTTGCATTTGTGCTTCGCTCATGCCTTCCGGCTCGAAACCCATGCTGCGGGCACTCATGTAGATTTGCGCAGCTTTGTTCAGCACATCCACTTGGTCGAAGGCGGCCATGATGTCGGTGTCGACGGCAAACACGCCGTGCTTCTCCCACATCACCACGTCGTAGCCTTCGTCAAGAGTATTGAGGGTGGCTTCGCCGAGCGCTACACTCGAAGGCAACAAGTAAGGCACGATGCCCAAGCCTTTTGGACAGAACGCCCGTGTCTCGGGAATCATCGACCAAAGGATTTGAGTCAGCACGTCCTTTTCTAGGAACGGTCGATGATGCGTCATAGCCACTAACTCGATAGGATGGGTGTGGAGCGAGGCTTTGTAAGGCAAGCCTTTGCCAATCAGGTAATTGTGAACGCTGAGATGCGAGGGTAACTCTGAGGTGGGCATCACGAGTTTGTCGGCAACGATTTCGTAATGGGCGCAGTCGTCGAGGATGCGGATGACGGAGCCGTTGTCCATGGGCCAGCGGGCGAGGTCGCGCATGCGGCAGTTAGTGCCTTTGCAGAAGAAGTAGCAGCCTTTTAGATTAGGTAATGTCGTTCCAATGGCGATTGGGGTTGTAGGGCTGTCACACTGTGGCAGCCGTACAAGTTGGGAGTTAAGTTGGTCAGTGACATTGATGACGATATTGCCGCCATTGCGCTCGGCCCAGCCTTTCTGCCAAAGGTAGCCTGCCACTTCTGCCACCTGGTCGATTTGGTATTTTAGTTCGGGGGTGTTGTCTAGTATGCTTTTCATTGTTCATTCTTTTTTTGACACGGGACGTGGGACTTCGTGACTCGGGACAAGTCCAATGTCTCGCGTTTCGCAGTCTCGTGTCTTGCGTCCTTTAATACTCCTCTCCATAGCGTTCCTTGGTGATCTGTGCGAGTGACTTGCCGCGGGTGTTGGGGCAGCCGATGACGCCCACAATCAACGAGATGAGCAGCAAGCCAATCATGCAATAGGCAGCCACGGTGAAGCCTTCGCCGTTTTCGCCATAGATGAAAGCGAACACCAGCCCCCATACAGCCGACAGCCCTCTGACGACGAAGAACATCAGTCCTTGTGCGCCAGCGCGGAACTTGGCGGGAAACAGCTCCGAGCCCCATAAAGCGTAGAAGATCTGCACCGACATACCGCCTTCGATACCCCACAGGATGGTGAACAGCCAAAGACCTGCGGTGCCATTCACGCCGACTGCCACAATGATAACCCAGGCGCTGATGGCGAAGAGCAGACCTAAGATATAGATTAGTTTATGACTTGTCCTGTCGATGACCTTGGAGAGCAGGAAGGTGACGAACACGATGATGGCCCATTGGATGCAATTCATCCAGTTGGCTTGTTCGTTGCTGATGCCGCCAGCCGTTTCATAGATATGCGGTTGGAAGAAGCCCAAGACCGAGGCTACGAGGTTCCAAGTGAGGTAGATGACAGCCAAAAAACAGGCGGTCTTGATGGCGGTCTTGTTGGAGAACAACACCTTGAAAGCGTGCCAAAGACCAGTATCTTCGCCTTTGGCCTTAGCGGCTTCTTGGCTGGCTTTCCATTCGGTGCTTTCCTCCAGTTTGCGCTGCAGGTTCCATGCGATGAATGCCACAATCAGCAACGAGAAGAAGACGATGCGCGAGCTGAACACGTTGACAGCCTCTGTGGACAAACCGTCGCCGCCAAAGGTGTGAGCAATGCGTTCCACCCAGCCAAACAGATAGCCGTCGGGGGCGAAGAACATGCCCAACAGGAGGATGATCATCGGGCCGAAGCCCCACGACATCTGGGAGATACAGATATTACGACCTCGTTTGTCGTTTTCGGAACTTTCGGAGATGTAGGTCCACGAGGCCGGTACGCCGATGCCTACCGAGATGCCCGTCACTAAGAATCCCGCCAACAGCATCGGGAAGTTGACGGAGAGCATGATGAGCAGCACGCCCACCATGTAGACAAGCAGGTTGTAGGTGTAGATGAACTTGCGCCCGTATTTGTCGGCCAAGAAACCGCCGATGATGGCACCGAGGGCGGCACCTAAACAGTTGGCGCTGATGAAGTTGAGCCAACCGAGATGCACCTCGGTGAGACCCAGATATTTCTGCCATAGCGTCAAGCCACTGGCTCCTGCGACGATGGCACCGGCATCCAAGTAGTTGGTCAGCGAAACGGCGATGGTGCTTTTTAGGCTTCCTTTATTCATTGTTTAATTGTTTGGTGTTGAATTGTTTAATTATTGTTTAGGTCGGGTCAAACGATTCAACAATTAAACAATCAACAATTCAACATCTTTTCATTGTCACTTCTTTTTCATATTGCTGTACTTTGGCAATAAACTCCTCACCCACAGGCACATCATTCTTCAAGTTGAAGTAGTCGTAAACAGCGCCGAATGGCAGGGATTTCATCTCTTCCATCAAGGCTAATCTCTCAAAGCCCTGTCCTTTGTCCTCATATTGGCGCAGCAAAGTAAGCGGCTCCAGCAGGGCTTGGAGCAGGCATTTCTGTGTGGCGCGGGTGCCAATAAGGTAGGCACCTATTCTATTAATGGAGGCGTCGAAGTAGTCGAGGCCGATGTGGGCGCGGTGGAGGGCTTCGGCGCGGACGATTTCCTTGAAGAGGTCGAGGGTCTGGTCGTTCATGAGGGTCACATGGTCGGAGTCCCAGCGGATGGGACGGCTGACATGGAGCATCAGCTCAGGCACATAGAGGAGCAACGACGGAATCATGTCGGAGACATTCTCAGTGGGTTCGTAGTGGCCTGTGTCGAGGGTGTAGATGACCTTACGCGTAGCACAATAGCCCGCGTAGAAGTCGTGCGAGCCAACGGTGAAACTTTCCAATCCGATGCCGAAGAGTTTGGCCTCGACGCAGGATTTCATGTCGGGCAGGTCTTCGGCCAAGATTTCATCCAACGAGGCAGCCAGCAGCTCACGGTAGCGTTTGCGTTCCACGGTGAGGTCTTTCAGTCCGTCGTGTACCCAGATGTTCATGATACATGGGTCGCCTTGTGCCTTACCCATGGCATCGGCGATGCGGCGACAGCGTTTGGTATGCTCGATCCAGAAGGCGCGGATGGCGGGGTCTGGATTGGCGAGGCTGAGGTCGCCGCTTTTTGGGTGACCGAAGGAGGTGCTGTTGAAGTCGAGCTTCATGTCGACAGATTTGCCCCAATCGATCCAGCTTTGGAAGTGTTCTATGCCCACTTGGTCGCGGTCGACGAACTTGCCGCCGAAGTCGCCGTAGATTTCATGTAGGTTGACGCGTTGCGTACCCGCGAGCAGAGAGTTGACGAACTCGAGGTCAGCACGCACTTCATCGATAGTGCGAGCGCGACCAGGGTAGTTGCCCGTGGTTTGGATGCCGCCTGAGAGGCCGGCGTTGCTCTCGAAGCCCATCACGTCGTCGGTTTGCCAGCAGTGCAGAGAGACGGGGGTCTTTTCGAGGGTGGCGATGGCTTGGTCGGTGTCGATGCCGAGGGAGGCGTAGCGTTCCTTGGCGAGTTTGTAGGCGTTGAGGATGTTGGTGGTGTTCATAGGCGGTGTTGTTAAGAGCAGGGACTCACGTCGCCTGCTTACTGATGTGTCGCCCCTACAGGGCTGGGTTGAAGAACAGGGGTTACGCTGTGCTCACCGCCTGCTTAATGTCCTGCGCCCCTACGGGGCTGGGTTTGGCGCAAAGATAGTGATTTATAGTGTTTTTCTCTTTATTTCCGTTCAAAAACGGCTTTTTTTGTGTCGCTATCGGGTTCTATCACTGTTAGATTGCTGATATTATGGTTGTTAACATCATCCATCACGATGGCAGTGCGGTAGTCTTTCTTCAGTGCGGTCAACTTGATGTTGTTCATGGTCAGACCGTCGACATGGCGGATGAAGAAGCCCCATGCTGGCAGCTCCATGTGCTGCGAGAACTCGGGATAGGCTTTGGGCATCTCGGGTACTTTGTCCAATTCGTCAAGACCTACGTGAGCATAATGTGGGTCGCCGCCACCAGGAAAGACAATTTCAATGTTTTCCAAGGTGACATTTTTGATCTTGCTGTCTTTCAGTCCGATGATGCCACAAGGCGAGATATTGCGCGGCAGGTCTTCGATGGGGCCTTCGTATTCGTAGCCTGCGTCGGGTTTGGAGGCGGCCACTTCGCAGTAGAGGTTGCGGATGGTGATGCCGTCCATGAAGCTCTGCTTGTCGCGACGGGCACCAACGTTGAGGTAGATGGCATTGCCTACATTGGTTGCATAGAGCGAGTCGACTAGGATGTTTTCACAAATGCCGCCGTCGACGCTTTGGATGGTGATAGCGCTGCGGTAGGTGTCATAGACATTGTTGTTGATGATGCGCACATTCTTAAATCCTCCTGCACCCATAGTGCCGAACTTGATGCCGCTGGCACTACTTCGGGCGGTGCAATTGCGCACTTCAATGTTCTGACACAATTTCTTGGCACTATGTGACTTGAGGCAGATGGCATCATCGCTCGCGTCGATATAGCTATTGGTCAGCAAAAAGCCGTCACAGTCCACGATGTCGATGCCGTCGTTATTCCAGAATGCGGTGCTTTGGATGCGCACATTGTTGACTTTGACATTCTCGCATTGGTCGTACATGGTGACCCAGTTAGCGGCGTTGCGGAAGGTGACGTTGTCGACTTCCACGTTCTTGCATTCCCTGAAAATCAGCAGTCTGGGGCGGAAGCCTTCGCCTACTCGGTCATTGCTTAATTTGTCTTTCATTAGGCCTTTGTGTACGAGGTCGGTGCAGTTGTTGCCCAACTTGCGCCCTTGTCCCTCGATGACGCCACCGCTATTATAGACACCAATGAGGCGAATGTTCTCGACGCCTTCGGCCAGGATGAGGCCATGGTCGTTGGTGGCGTTGAGGCGGTCGTAGTCGAAGGGGTTGGTGCTGCCTACGAGCACGGCGCCTTCCATCAGCTCGATGGTGACATTGGACTTGAGATGGATGCTGCCCGTCAGGTAGCGGCCCACCCAGAAACGCAGGGTGCCGCCGCCTTGTTCCGCAATCCAGTCGATGGCGAATTGGATGCTACGAGTATTCATTGTCACGCCGTCGCTTCGGATGCCGAACTTCGAGGCGTTATAGGTAGGTTTGGGGTCTTGCGCTGTGGCTTGGAGTGCCATGAGCAGGGTGAGGCAGAGGATTAGGAGGTGTTTTTTCATATTGTGTCTTGCTATGTTGTTTTGCTAATGGTAGGGGTTAAAACCGCCTGCTTAATATCCTGCGCCCCTACGGGGCTGGGTTGTGATATAATTTGACTGGCCCGAGCAAGCCTTGGGGTTGCAGGGGCTGGTCGCGTCGTGGGTGGTTGACATAGATCCATGTTGTTGGGTTCTCCTCACGGCTGAAGGTCTTGAGGTAGTTGCCCATCGTGGTGGTCACGCGGACTTCAAGGTCGTTTTCGCCTTCTTGGAGGTAATCGGTGATATCATGGATTCTACGACCATAATATTGGACACCAACTGACTGCCCGTTAACGAACACTTCTGAAACGCCTTCCACAAGGCCTAGATCAAGAATTGTAGAGACATTGTGCGCATCGTCTCTATCGCAGTTGATGGTTTTGTGATATACGATGGTTCCGCAGAAATGCTGGTATGTCTCGTTGTCCTTCAGGTCGAACAGGGTGTCGAAATGTGCATTGGTAGTATCATATAAGAGGCTATGGCACAAGGTCACATCCCAGTTGTCCGAGATGTCAGTAGCGGGTATAGTTTCTATAAAGGTGTGGAGTGGTTGCCAGACTGGGAGGTCGAAAGGTTTAGATTTTTCGAACACCATAAGCACCGACTCCACAGGACCCAAGTCAACGGTATAGCTGCCATCCTTTTCAAGGGGCAAGGCATAGCGTTTGCCGGTTTGCAAATCCCAAACTTGGGCTTGACGCTTGTGTGTCAAGGTTTTGCTGAAAGTGATTTTGGTTTGGTGAGCATGGTAACGATGGCTATTGCACATCAGAATCAATTCGCTACCGTCGTCAGTGGTATAGCGGTTTTGCATGACAAATGGGTCGGGATTCTCGATTTCAAGGTAATGCGGCAATTTTTGGACGTGCAGAAGGCTGTCGTACCAAGGAATGAAGCCCTCTTTCGGAGGCTCTACGAAGACAAACTGTTCCTTGTGCTGCATCACCTTGTCCATAGTGGCTTTCACAAGGGAATCATACTTTTGATGGTTATTTGGCCTGCCCAATGATTGGTAGGGTATGGTGTCGATACAGACAATCTTGCCGCCCGATTCCACAAACTCCAGCAATCGATGAGCAGTTTCGGGATGAAGGCTTTCCACATCTATCAACATCAAAGTGTTGTATTTCCGCTTGTTGAAGCAAAGGTTGCCTCGTTTAATGTTTGATTGGTTGATGATGTTCTCGCTCACATAGTCTACACCGCCACCGCATTTGTTGATGGCCTCCCAAATCATTGTCTTGTAAGGCGCACGAGTGGTGTTGGGGAAGGGTTCGTTCTGCATTCCGATGGTGCTCCACATGTCGTTTTCGGGGTTGAGGATGGCGATGTCGGCATAGTAGGTGCCATGCTGCAATGCATAGGAAAGTCTGGCCTTGTAATCATTGTAGTATTTGAAATAAGGCCACCAGTTGTTGTTTTCGCTGTAGTAGGCACCATAGCGTACCCAGCCTGGGAACTTGGCTTCAAGATTAGGCGAATAGTTGAAGCCATGGAATACACTGTGGGTCACACCCGATATGGCCGATTGGTCACCACCTATCTTCAATTGCTCTAGCGTCATGTTGAAGACGGTGTAGGTGTTGGTCATCTCCTCGCAGCTGACGGTGCGATTGTCGGCGAGATGGGCGGCTGATGACACGAACTTGTTGACCATGGTGTAGGCACGACCACGGCGGTAGTCAGCCTCCGACATTTCCTCGCCAGGTTTGTGTTTCAGCCAGTTGGTGGTCCACGACTCACCTTCAGGGATGTCGTAGTCCATGGCATTTTCCAAAGGGTAGAAACCGCGACCGTAAGCTTGGGCACGGGCTTTCACTCCTAGTTGGTGGCACCAATCTAAATAGGTGTTGGTGAAGCGTTCCTTCATCAGTTGGGCCTTAAAGTCTTCGAAATCGTAGCGTGCGCGTTGGATTTCTTGTTGGAATTCGTCAGTCACGGGAACAACAGGGTCATAGTTGAGCGCACTGCCCATTGAACCGATTTTGAAGAGGATGAAAGGTAGCCATTCGGTGATGTCATAGCCGTAACGCTTTTGGAACTCCTCGGCCATGTCAGAGGTCCAGTTGGCGCCTTCAAGCTCCATGCTGTCAGTGAATAATGCGCGGATGTTGCCTTTCAGCGGTCCAATCTGCATCTCGATTTTGTCCGACATGTTGTAAAGGTAACGGTTGACTGCCTCGGTGTTGAAGTGATCGAGTACGGGACCTGCCGCTCCAGGTGCCCCGTTGATGACTTCAAGGAAACCGGTGATTTTTACTAAAGCTGCCAACGTGTATTCTCCTTTTGGGACAACGATGGTGATAAGGGAATCGGTTTGAATGACATCAACATAGTCGTTTGTGCTGGAGGCTGGGTTGGGATATAACCGCAACATCATCAGTTCCTTGGTGTTACCCTTGTAAGGCGAGCTCACCTTGGGCATGGCTTTCTCGCAAAGGCTGTCTCTGACGATGGTCAAGGTGGTTGGACCAGTCACAGGTTCCGCATAGTTGACCACGATTTGCGCTCGCTCGTTTTCTTCAAGAAACTCGGCTCCAAAAGGCCAACCTGAACCCACGAGTAAGTCGCAGGTCATATTCAAGGAGTCGGCTTCATCTAAAGAAACCTTTAGCATGTTGATCCACTCTGGACTGAGCCATTGCAGTGAAGGCTTTCCGAGGCTGTCACAATAGGTAGGGAAGGCGATGGGGTTGATTTCCACGCCGCCTATGCCAGCCTCTTTCAAGAGACGCATCTCACGCATGAGTTCATCGGCTTCCACTTTGTCGCCGTTCCACCACCAGCGCACAAAAGGATGGTATTCTGAGGTGGGTTGCTGAAACCCTTGATACAGTTGCTCCGTGGTGAATGTGTCGTGTTTCGTCCCACATTGGCAGAGGACCAACCCGATGAAAAAGAGCAATATGATTTGTATCAAGCGTTTCATGAGAGCATAGTTATGATATTATGTGTCAGGATAATATGTCTTGACTTGGATGGTCTCTGCAATCATTTTGCGCATCTCCCATCTATCATTAACCAGCTCAGCTGCCTTAGCCTGCACCATTAAGTTGCCTATGGCGGTGGCTTCAGTGGGACCAGCTACCACAGGTATGCCTACTGCATTAGCGGTCCATTGGTTGAGCAGGTCGTTGGCCGAGCCACCACCGATGACATGTAACTTCTCGATCTTAAACGGCGCAACTTCCTGCAACATGTCTAGCACCTCTTTGTAACGCTCGGCGAGGCTGTGGTAGATGCAGCTGAGCATCTCGGCATCGTTGGTGGGAGTGGCGTAGCCTTTGTCAGCCAAAGCAACCTTGATTTCAGTTTCCATGTCGGCAGGGTTGGCAAAACGCGGGTCGTCGGGGTTGATGCGGCCTTTATAGTCTTTAGCCGACTGTGCCATGGCAGCCATCTCGGCATAGCTATAGCCTTTTCCTTGAGCCATCCATTTCTTACGGCATTGCTCGACAAGCCACATCCCCGTGATGTTTTTCAGGAAGCGTGTGGTACCTTCGATGCCGCCTTCGTTGGTAAAATTGAGTCGTGCTGACTGTTCCGTGATGATAGGCTCCTTAGTCTCAATGCCCATGAGGCTCCATGTGCCGCTGCTGAGATAGGCAAAATGCTCGTTTTCAGCAGGTATAGCAACAACAGCAGAGGCGGTGTCATGGCCTGCCACAGCGACCACAGGCACTTCGCCCAAACCTGTCTCTTTGGCGATGTTGAAACGCAGCTTGCCGACAACTTCTCCTGGTTGCACCCTGTCGGGTATTTGGTCTTCGGTGAGGCCTACAGCGGTCATCAGCGAAGGTTCAAACTGTTGTGTCTTAGGGTCTATCAGTCCCGAGGTGGAGGCGATGGTATATTCACAAACTTTGCCTCGTGTCAGGAAGTAGGCGAGGAGGTCGGGCATGAAGAGAATCTTCTTGGCGTGACGGTATGCCACACTACCTTCCTCGGCTTGGGCAAACATCTGGAATATGCTATTGAAGCTCATGATTTGGATGCCCGTCAACGCATAAAGCTTTTCATGCGGTATCTTTTTGAAGAACTTTTCGGGAATGCCATCAGTGTAAGGGTCGCGGTAGGCGCGTGGCAAACCTAACAAAGTGCCATCATGGCCGATGCAGCCAAAATCGACACCCCAAGTGTCGATGCCGATGGAATCCAACGGGATATGCCGTTTTCCTAACTCCGTCAGGCACTTGATGAAATGTTCGTAGATGCTATAGACATTCCAATAGTACTTCCCGCCGATTTCAAGGGTCTGGTTGGGGAAGCGGTAGACCTCTTCCATGCGGAAACTACCGTCAGCGAAAGTACCTAATAAGGCGCGTCCACTGGTGGCTCCGCAGTCGAAGGCGAGGAAACGATGCTGCTTTTCCATGGTTGGCATATTAAAATACCATCACGGCACCGCCGCCCTTGGCGAGATGCACTTTCACCTTGTTGCCCCACACTTGGGCTTGCTCCGAAACATAGTCTTTGGCCACGCGGTTGGCATTGGGACCGTCGCGGAAGATGTGCCCTGACTTGGCGCCGAAGTTGGGCAGCACACCGAGGTCGATTTCGATGTCGCGTTCCTCCCAGTTGGTGATGGCGCCCACATACCAGTGGAAGTCCTTGCGACGGGCGATGACGAGGTATTCGCCCACCTTGCCGTCGAGCACCATGGTCTCATCCCATGTGGTGGGAACAGAGGCGATGAACTGGGTGCATTCGTCTTCCTTCATGTAGTTGCTCGGGCTGTCGCAGAGCATGTTGAAGGGTGACTCAAAGATCACGTATTCAGCCAGCTGACGGCAGCGTGTGCCTTGGCTCATCGGCTCGGTGTAGATGGCGGCAAAGTTGTTCTTGTTGGCGTTTTTCATCGCGCCTTGGGTATAGTCGAGCGGACCGGCCAACATACGAATGAAGGGGATGGTGACTTCGTTGGTGACGAGGTCGCTCTCATTGTCCCACTTGGCTTGTTCGAGGCCATACACACCCTCGTGGTTAAGCACATTGGGATAGGTGCGGTTGAGGCCTGTGGGCTTGTAGGCGCCGTGGAAGTCGATGAAGAGGTGGTGACGGGCGGCGGTCTCGGCCATGCGGTAGTAGAAGTCGACAATCATCTGGTCGTCGCCGTCCATGAAGTCGACCTTGAAGCCTTTCACGCCCATGTCGGCATAGTGTTGGCAGACATGTTCCATGTCCTTGTCGATGGCGGCATAGCCCACCCAAAGCACGATGCCCACATTGCGTTCGGCGCCATAATCAACTAGTTCCTTGATGTCGATTTCGGGCACCACTTGGAAAAGGTCAGCTTTTTTGTTGACGGCCCAGCCTTCGTCCAAAATGACATATTCGATGCCGTATTGCGAGGCGAAGTCGATGTAGTACTTATAGGTGTCGTTGTTGATGCCTGCAGCGAAATCGACGCCATAGATGTTCCAGGCGTTCCACCAGTCCCAAGCCACTTTACCGGGCTGAATCCACGAGACATCGCCAATGCGGTTGGGTGAGGCCAATAGATAAACCAAGTCATTGTCGGCCAGTTCTTTGTCGTTTTCCGAGATGGTGATGATGCGCCAAGGAAAGGCGCGTTTACCGGCGGTCTTGGCGATGTAGTTCTCGCGTTCTTTCACAATCCATTGCAGGTTATTGTGCCCGCCTTGTTCGCGGGTCTTGGGATAGGGCGCGTGGACGGCGGAGAGTCCGTTTTTGCCATTGGCATTGCGCAGATACAAGCCGGGGAAGTCCTCCAAGTCGGCTTCAGTAATGACGACTTTTTTCCCGTCCTTGAGTTCGACCAGCAAAGGCAGAAAAGCGAGCTTTTCGGGGTCCATCTGGTTGAGGTTGATGTGGGAGTAGGTGTTCTCAAACGAGTTGTAGAACTGCTGGTTGATGAGTGGACCTTCTTGCCCGGCACGCCTTAAAACAAACGGGATAAATCCTTGATAATCCTTGTCAAAGTTAAAATCTGCGGTTTCGTTTTCTATGATGATGGGCTTGCGGAAGTCGGTTTCGAAACGATAAGCCACACCAGCATCGTAGGCGCGGAAGATGACCTTGTAGTTGCCTTTGAAGGTCAGCGTCAGTTCCTCGTAGACTTCGGGAATTTCGGTTCTTTTGTAAAGTGGGGAGGCTAAGGTCTGGTTGACTGAGCGCGTCTTGGCGCTTTTCACGACGGGTTTCGTGCCAAGCATGGTGCCATCGGAGAGTTTCATCCCTATGGGTGAAGGTGTCAATACGCAAGTATTGCCATGTGTGACGGCGTAAGTCAGTTGCTCACCCGCCTCAATGGTGACGGTGATGTCCTTGTCGGGCGATTGCAATGTGTATTGCTTTTGGGCAAAGGCGCTCACGCAAAGCATAAGGAGCGCAGAGAGGAGGAGTTTTTTCATGATGGTAAAGTTTTATGCAGGCAAAAATAGAGATTTTTGCCACACTTCACAAAAAAAGCCACCGAAATCGCTTTCGATGGCTTTAATGATGCCTCTTTATTTGGCACGCAGAATCCGCAGAACTATATGAAACGCAAAGCGATGCGAAGTTTGCCTCTGGCAGGTTCAGCGTATTCTGCGATTTCTGCGTGAGAAATAATTCATCCGGCAGGCTGTAGGTTATAGTTTAATCTCAACCCCGATGCTCCTGAACTTGTCCGTCGTGACGCCTGGTTTGTACTCGGGCAGAAGGTTGGTGAAGACCCTCAAACCATGGAGGATGCCAAGATGACGGGTGTTGAAACTGAGACCCACTTCCAATTTCCAAGGGTTGAAGATGTTGTCAAGATGGTCTTTTGTCCCAGGGAAGAGACCGAGACCAAAGGGCTTGGTTGGGTCTTTGCTGGTGACGAGCGCTTCTCCTATTAGGCGACCGCAATACAAGTCCAAAGAGACGCTTTCGGTCTGCTTTTTGCCGAGGTAATAACTAAGTGAAACAGGGATGCCCATGTAAAGGTTATACAGTCGATTGCGCTGATAGTCGCCCTGCCCGTCGATTACTACCAATTCGTTGTTTTCGTATTTTACTTGGTGGCATAGCGACTTCCTGTTTTCGTTCCATAGAAGTCCCGTCTTTAAGCCCCAACGGTTGCCGAGGTTGAAATAGGTGCTAAAACCCATGTTGACTGTCAATGTGTTGTATTGCAAGAAGGGGCTGTTGGGATTTGTTGGTGTGTTGCCATGTTGTAGGCCGATTCCTACTTCAAGAAAAAGCGCGTCATTCCATACCTTTCTACGATCGGTGGTGACCAGTTCGCCATCCACTTCCTTGGTTTTGATTACCCTACAATTTTTTTCTTGCATATAAGGCCAATCGGAAGTGTTCCCGTATTCATTCAGCGTGATTTTGCCTCGCAAGATATCGGTTCCGTATTGAAAAACTCCTTCATAAACATTCATCATGACATTGCCTTCTCCCGAAATGGTATCGATAGTCAGTTGAGCATGATCCCAAACCTCCATACCTGGCGAGTTTTCTGGGTTGGGGATGTGATAATGCCGGACATGAAAACTTGAATACATGCAAAGGTTGAGGTTGGTCCAGTCCTCCGGTACGGATGCTGCGGAGGCAACGACATAATCCGCTTCGACCGTTGCTCTGTCCAAAAGGTTGATTTGCCCGAAGTTTATGGGGCCTTCAATCTCCACCACGGTGCCTCGGGGCAGCTGGGTGTTTTCAAGGATGGTCAAGGTTGAGTCTTTGACATTACAGAGTTGCACATTGTAGGCCCGTGCCGCCAAATCATCTTCGGTGATGATGGCCACGCGGTAGCCGCTGTCGGCCTCGTGGTGAATCAGATGGACATTCCATCCTGAATAGATTTCCAGCTCGTTGATGCGCTGGTTGATGTTTTGCTCGATGGCGACTTCTTCCTGGGCGAAGCCTATCTGTGCAGCTAAAAGAATGGCTAATGATAAAATGATGCGTTTCATGGTTTCCAAGTTTTAATTGAGTTTGATTTCCAAGGCCAGCGATCCGTTTTTCATGTTCGGATCTTGCGGCTGACCGAATAAGGTCCTGTCTTCCATGACAGGTTTGGTGAAGAATTCGGGGTCCTTCTGACATTCGTAGCACACCAGGTTGAGGCTCCGGATGACTCTCCGCTGGGGCTTTTGAACGGCTGAAGGCGTTTCGTTTTCAGTGGGTATGGTATTGGATCCAATATTCGTGGTGTCTTTGGTTTTCGTTGGCTTGACCTCGGCTAGCATGGGCTGTTCGACCACTTCTTCGATGATTTGTGTCTTTGGCTTCTCTTTCTTCATCGAAGCGTTTTGTGGGACAAGGGGTGTCTCTTCTGCCAAAAATGTTTCGTTAGCAACAGGTTGTTCAAAGACGACATCGTTCATCTCGGTCTTGACGGAATCAAGGGTTTTCGTTTCCTCGACAAGGATTTCCTTTTCCATCTCAGGTTGCTTTTTCTCGCTCGGTTTGACGAGCAGCCAAAGCAGAAGGCATGCCGCTGCCGCACCCATGGCCCACCAAAGCGGGGTGAGTGTTCTATGCTTACGCGGCATTGCAACCGCCTTTTCCTCATCGGCAAGACGGTCAATCAGGTCGCCAAGTTCCTTTTGTCGGCGGGCGTTCTTCCCGTGTTCTTCCAGACTATCTAGCAGCTGGCGGACTTCCTCGTTCATTTCGTTTTCAGTATTCATCCTTGTTTCCCTTTAAGTAAGTGTTCAAAGTTTAACTGCAATATTTTGACTTCGAGACTTCGAGACTTCGGGACTTCGGGACTTCGAGGGCTGCCCGTCTCGTAGTCTCGCAGTCCCGTAGTCCATTGTCTATTATGTAATTTACATTTGCTCATCTTTATGCTGTTTTATGGCTTCACGCAACGACTTGTAGGCGCGCGACAGTGTTGCATACACATGGGTGCTGCTCATGCCCGTCGCCTTCTCGATTTCTTCCACGCTGAGGCCGTCCTCGTATTTCATCAGGATGGCATCGCGTTGGCGCTGGGGCAGTTGCTCGACGAGTTTTCGGGCCAGTCGGTAGCGTTCCTCATTATCGTCCTGCGGTGGCTCGGCAAGCATCAGGCTTTCCGTGTCGATGGGTATGGTGGGTTTCTGCTTCCTGAGCAGGTCGATGCTGCGCCGTTTCACGACGGTCAGGCTGAGCTTTTCCATGTCCTGGCTTTTTATCGTCGCGCGTTGTTCCCAAAGTGTGATGACGGCTTCTTGAACGGCATCCGCTGCGCTGTCGGCATCGCCGACGATGCTCTCGGCGGTCCGCTGCAATCGGGGTTGCAGTCGCAGGATGTCTCGTTTGAACTCTTCGGTCGTCATTACCTTCGGTCGTTTGCTATTATATCGTGGAAACGACCAAAATCTTACATTTTTTTTGGAAAAAACACAACAAACTTTGGAAAAATGTATATTTCGACCTATAATTTTTTTGAAAAAGTGTATTTTTTTTGTTGCTATTTATACGGAAAAGTGTATTTTTGCAGATGAAAAATTATAGGAAAAGTGTATGTTAAGAAGAAAAGTTCAAACAGAAATCGCTGAATATCTTGATAATGGGTCTGAAAAGATACTGATTCTTGATGGAGCACGACAGATAGGAAAATCCTATATCATTCGACATGAAGGGAAAAAGCGCTTCAAGAATTACATCGAAATTGATTTGTATGAGGATAAGAAAGGCGACCGGCTTTTTGAAGGTACCCGTAATAAAGAAGACTTTTACCTCCGGCTCAGCACCATTGCCGGCAACCGATTGGGTGAGAAATCAAACACATTGGTGTTTTTGGATGAGATACAAGCCTATCCCGACATGCTCACCCTTTTGAAATTCTTGCGTCAAGATGATAGGTTTACTTATATCGTCAGCGGTTCGCAGTTGGGGATTGCGTTAAACGAGACGCTTTCAAAGCCTGGTGGGAGAATCAAGGTGGTGAAAATGTTTCAGCTTGATTTTGAGGAGTTTCTATGGGCTAACAATGTAGGAGAGGAGTTTATCAATCATGCACGACAGAGTTATATGCAAAGAGTCTCATTGGACGAACCGTTGCATAATCGAATGATGGACTTGTTCAAAAAATATCTATTGGTCGGGGGGCTACCTGATGCCGTGAACAAGTTCATAGAGACACATAATATTGTCGAAGTGAGATCGGCACAAAAGGATGTCTATGAACTTTACAAGGGCGATGCGAGCCAGTACGGCAAAGAACGGAAATTGGTCATTGAGCGCATATATGAGTTGGTGCCCTCCTATCTTGAGAACAAAAAGAAACGGGTTCATTTCAACCAGATAGAGAACAAGAAACAGGCAAGAGCATGGCAGTATCAAGCTGAGTTTGAGTATCTTGTGAAAAGCGGTATCTGCAACGAGGTGAAGGCCGTCTCCAACCCAAGGTTCCCGCTTGTGGAATCGGAGAGCAAGAACCTGCTGAAACTGTATCTGAACGATGTGGGGCTGTTGACGCGGCTTCTTTATCAGTATAGTATTTCCGCCATCATGAATGATGAAAAAAGCGTTAACTTGGGTTCGGTATATGAATCGGTGGTGTGCAGCGAACTTGTTGCACACGGCTTCCCGCTGTTCTATTATGACAATAAGAAAAAAGGCGAGGTTGAGTTCCTTGTAAACGACTATGACCTGCTTTCGGTGGTTCCTGTCGAAGTGAAGTCGGGGAAGGATTACAACATACATGCCTCGTTGGATGCTTTTGTCTCTACACCGGACTATCACATCAAGCAGGGCTTTGTGTTATCAAACGAACGAGAAGTCACACAAAACGGGAAAGTGACTTACCTTCCCGTTTATTTTGTCATGTTTTTTATTCCCTCAACGCCACCTGAAAAGATGATAGTGTGATTTTTAGTGCAAGCGCTTTCGATGGCTTAGGAGTAACTATGAAGTATGTTTAGAACCGATGCTCATAACCCATTGTAAGAAAGGTACCGAAGAAACCTCCATAAAAAGAGGATTGGCCTTTTTCGGTTACATGGTTGGCACATAATTGACTTTGCATGCCTATACGGAGACGATCATTTTCGGATAGTCGTATGCGACCGCCCAATTCCACTTCTGGGCCTATACCAAAGTTGATAGTCTCGTTGGCATCATAGCGTGTGTTCGTCGCGCGTTCCACAAAAAGTCCTGCATTGACATAAAACCATTTGTGCGTGAACTCGGCGCGAACAGGAATGCGGATGAAATGCCGTAGTCCTTCCCTGTGGTCGTCTGGAAAAATATAACCGCCTTCGGAAAAGCCCCATCGGTAATTATACTCAACACCAGCCAGCAACGACCAATGCTCGTTGAAACTGACTTTGGCGTCCACTCCTGCATTCGCGTGATAGACCCCATCTAATAGTCTTTCCAATACATATCCTATTTTTGTATAAGGAATAATCGACCATTCTTT
>Ga0247611_10003084_pt1 | contig 25340 bp, 36 predicted proteins | sample 177DNAGHGhighgp2_FD_192422 | JGI IMG/M metagenome (GOLD analysis project Ga0247611, IMG submission 192422) | Sheep rumen microbial communities from Palmerston North, Manawatu-Wanganui, New Zealand - 1770 DNA GHGhigh gp2 | ecosystem: Host-associated > Mammals > Digestive system > Stomach > Rumen... | reverse complement strand
CAGTACCATGATGACGGGACACGGCCTGACACTACCACCTTCCTTTGTTGAATCTCAGCCCTGCTTGTTACCTTCTCTTGTGAGATGCCCATCCGCTTTCCTGGAGGGAGTCTGTGATGACAGCCAGACGCAGCTTCATTCTATAACCCGTCACTGGGTGCCGGAACTTGAATAAAGGGCAAATCTTTTCTGGTCTATCTTCGTCCTGTCCTGTATGCCATTTTCACCTCATGGGGTTAGCTGAGTTTTCTATGGAGTCTTTTTCCTTGCAAAGGTAGGACAGACCGGGGCCACACCAAGAACCGCAGGCTATTCCGAAACAAATTTTGCAGCAGCCTTCCACAGATGTAATCTGGGTATTCCGCAAAATTTCTTCCTGAATTTCTTGGCTTAGTCCCCTGTGAGTCTGTTCCTGGTTACCAGCAAGAAAAAGGACTCAAAACTCAACTAAGTCGATGACGACTGAAAATTGAAGGCACACAGGCAGACTTGATAGGAAAAGATTTAAAAAGAAAGGATCTAAAATCTAACATGCCGATAACTTCAATGACAGCGCAGAGTACAAACAATTTAAACCGAAGCCGACGGGATAGAAACAGGCAGCAAAGATATGACAAATCCAAAATTCAAGATCGGGACATGGATTAAAGAGAAGAACGGCAATAGGAAATTCAGAGTCATCGCCCTGAAGAGCGGTAGCTACATCCTGAACGATCAGGCATCCATATCATTCGGCTATGCAGAGAAGATATACAAAGAGACGACCAAAGATAAACAGACATACCCACTCAGGAAAGTACGCGACCCTTATAATATGGGATATATGTACGCATCCGTCGAGGAGGAGAGCTCGGAGATAACACGTGAGATTAACCGTGACATGGATACCTATATAAAAGGATTTATGAAAGACTGCGGATGTACACCGGAAGAGGCAAGGGATGAACTGATGAAAATATTCCTGCAGAGAATTGAAGAATTAAAAAAATAGGAACAAGGTAACAGGGAGCTTAACCAGCTCCCCACTAAACAAAATACAAATTATGGAACACCTGACTAATTTCGAGCTTATCCTTGTTGGCGCATCTATCGCCACCTTCTGCTTCGGCTTCAATGCCTTCGTGAAGAATATCTTTCTGAGGAACTTTAACGCTCACAAGTCATGATTACGAACTACGGACAGGAAAGGGCAGTCGGCGAGGTCTGGATTGACTCTATCGACGGGGCTAAGGTAATTACCGTTGCCGGTGAAGGATGCAAGGACTGTGCCTTTGCCACCTTTGCCGGTGGTGCCTGCCCGGGCGCTGTGTATGACCGGCATCCCTGTTGTGCGTCTGACCGTTCAGATGGACGCGAGGTATATTTCAAGTTAATACACTATGTGCCGGAAGCCAAGGCCAAGCCTCTGAGGATGGTAGCCTTCGGCTCTGTGCCATTCAAACATTGAGCCATGAGTGAGAAACTGAACAAAACCCTGCTCTGGGTCACATCGATGGCCTTGATGGCTGACCTGATGGCAGTCATGTATATGATGATGGCCTTCAGATGGTGACCGCAGTCCGCTATGGCGTGGGCAACTTCCCTACGGTCGTTGCCTAATCACTCCGGTCTTGTATTTCTCATCAATGGCCGGATTCTCAAATGTGCCTGGTGCGTAGTACTGACAGTCACATGATACGTACTTCCTGCCTATCTGACTGGTGTGCTCGGTCAACTTTCGACCACACTTCGGACATTCATGCTTCACTCTGATTAAATAGAGCTGGTCTGATTCGTTCAGTGGCTCACCTCTCATGATCTTGTTCTGGATGGCGACGTATGTCATTCCTGATGACTGCATCGTCATACCTTCCCTCGCTGGTTCCGGTGTCACAGGCCGCTCTTCTTTCTTGGGGCTATCCTTCTTCTGCCTGAAGGTGTCGATGGATATATCAAGAGTTCTGAGCTGACGGACAAAGTTGTTGTAGATAGCCTGGTACTCATTGGTGAGGTTCAGACTTCCAGATGCCTGATACCAGGCAATGTATTCATCCAGAACATTGATATCGTTCTGAATGTCGGCGAGGATGTTCTTGTCCGTCATGGCCGTGACGATCGACGGGCAGGCATAGGGTATCTCAATATGACTGGCAGCATCGGCAGCTTTCCAGTTGCTCTTCTTATCAATCCGGATGCTGTAATTGACAGCCTCCATCTTGACGGGTAGATATTCCCATGCCGTTCCGTTGTAGTCGATGATGAACTGTGCAATCACGGAAGGCTCCATCTTCGGCGTGAGATCCTCGACCTTCATCCCATCCTTATACTGTAGATGGAGATACTTGGCGAGGATTAACGGAGTGCAGACATACTGGCTCCTGATGTCGCGGATCTGCTGACGGGAAGCATCCAGTCTCTCCTTCTGGCTATCAGTGAGCGGCTGCTTGGAAGCCTGTGCCTCAGTGATGTCCTTAATGCCGCCCTTCACCGTGTCAATCTGACGTGCCGATCTCTCACGGAGAATCTTGTTTACTTCATCAAGGATATACACAGGCCTGGCATCCTTGCCAACAAGATCTGCAATCTTCATCAGCCTGCCCTTCCATGCCTGGTTACGGTTACGGTATGGGGTGGCATCCTTACCGGACCAGAGAACCATCGGACGGAACTGGTCTATCCGCTGTATAAGTTCATGAATGGCAGCACTGATATTACTGTCACTCTTACTCGGTACTCCCTTGCCGCGTGACAGTCTCGTTGCCGCCTCGCTGGTAGTGATCCCTGCGAGACGGTTCCAGGCATAGTCAACATACTGCTTGACAAGGCGTGTACTCTCTACCTTAATGGTCTTCGTCTTATCGTCAGACTTGACCCTGATATTCTTCTTCTCGTGCGCCATATTATATATACTATTATTATGGGCACAAAGGTACGAAGAATTTCCGATAGATATTCCAGTGACATACACTAATTAACATGATATCACAATCGTTAGCAATTACGCCGTGTGTTTCCTCGCCATGTGGGCACTCAGAAACGACGGGATTATTACGTCGAATATTCCCGATATCCAGCCCACTATGTTAAGAATATCTAAGAATGACTAAGAATCCCGTGCAATCCCTTGCAAATATCCCCGAATCTCCGTATATTTGCAGGCAGTTCCGGACATCCCAGAAAGAAGCCTGAACGACACGGGCAGAAACCGCAACGATACGGAAGGGCAAGACTTTATTTCGTGTACACAAAATAGTCTTGAAAATTGAACTCGTTGAGTCTCAATTTTGGTTGAGTACTCGCAGGCTCGCACCTCTTTTCGAATAGGTATAAATGATAGTTGATTGCATATAGATATGACATACAAAAGAAAGTATATTAGCAAGAAAAATAAACTCGTTCCGGGGAGGCCGTTGATAACGGAGAAAAACCCATCCAAGGAGCGAAAAATCCGTCATATAAGAATGTCGGATGAAGAGTGGAATTTCGCCACCGAAAATGCACGTAAATGCCATAAATTTACAAGCACATATATACGCGATCTTGCGGCAGGATACAGGCCGATGGTTCCAGACCCAGAACTGAAACATCAGCTATCGAAAATCAGAATTGATATAGTCAATTTTGCAAAGCATCTGAACGGTCTTTCAGACGGTGACAGAAGCATACTTTTAAGAGATCCGAACACCCATTCCATATGGGCTAAATCGGTAAAGGATGAACTGGATTTTATAGATGATTTAATGCGGAGGATTTAGTATGGTTTTGAAAGGAAGACAAATATCCCATGGGGCTGCTTACTCCGATTATTCAGCCATGAAAGAGAAGGCAATTTATATCGGCGGTGAGCATCTTGATGATAACACTTTTGTCAATCGTTCGACACCCGATCTGGAGGAAATCTGGCTTGAGTTTGAACGTGAAGGATCGATGTATTCCAAGGGTGGCAAGGATATTAAAAATACTATCATTGCACTCGAAGGTTCACCGACTCCTGAAGAATTGAAATCGCTGGGCATCAACAGTACGGAAGAGACGCTTTCAGATGAACAGAAGGAGCGGCTTCTTGAACTCGCCAGGCAGACGCTCGACACGATGGATGACATGGAAATCTCATATAACTATAAGGTCAAAGTAAAGCAGAAAGATGCCAACGGAAAAGTTATCCGTGATGCCGACGGAAAGCCTGTCACGAAGGATGAAATTCGCCAGGGAAAAGTCCCTAAGACGAACCTCCGTAACAGCAAATGGTTCTGCATGCTTCACCGAGATTCAAAGTCTGGCATCTGGCATTTCCATTTCGTCATTTCGAGGTTCACGAAAGACGGCCTGGACCAGAATGATCCGAGGCTTATTGCCAAGCGTGCGGCCAGGGCTGCAGAGCTTGTCAACCAGCAGCGGGGATGGAAGTCTGCAGAGCGCATCAGTACCAGCCACAGTGCAGAGATCAAAGACACTGTCTATGATGTGCTGAGGAAGATGGATAAGTTCAGCTGGGACGACTTCAAAAGGGATATGGAAGCCCGGACATTCACGGACTACAAGGGCAAGCAGCAGAACTATGAACTGATGTTCCGCAACGACTCCAAGGGTAACGTTGTTGGTTACAGCGTGTGGCGCGGGAACTCAAACTATAATGCCAGCAAGATAGGCAAGCAGCTTACCGCATCAAGACTATACAAGACATGGCAGGCCATACATGAGGATGAAAGGAAGAGGGCTACTGCCAAGCCGAAGTCTCAGACAGTAACGCCACCGAAGCCGAAGAATATTGTCTATGTCAAGTCCGAGGAAGAGAAGAAGCGGGAAATGGATGAACTGTACCGCAGACTGAAAGCAGAGAAGGATAAAGTTGAGAAAGAAAAGGCAGAGCGTCGGGCAGAACAGCAGAAGCCTCGTGAACAGTCGCAGGAGGAAAAGGAGGCTCACAGTGCCGTCAGCAAGTCCATGCAGATCCTTAACAAGTTCTGTGGCTGGTCTTACAACGTATTCGGACGGGACGAATATTCAGACCTTCAGGAAGGCATCGTAGGCAAGTGCTTGCTTGGTGGCCGTGACACAACCAGGGAGAATCTTCAGGAAGCTGCTGCAGAACTGACGGGAATGGTTGAAGGCGCTGCCGCACAGATAGAGAAGGCTACCGGACTGATGGTGGAATTTGTCGCCGGAATGGCATTGCCACAAGTCACTCCGTCCGGCGGTGGCGGCGGTGGCCAGAATACCGGCGGCTGGAGAGGTAAACGTGATGATGACTGGTGGAATCTTTGGAAACCGGTATTCGCTAAGTTCAGATCAAGAGGTAGAGGAAGATAATAATTGAGATATGAGTAACGATTTATTTAAACCCCATAAGACCGACAGTGGCCAGAAGCAGGATCCACCACAGGAACCCGCTGCACCTGGCATGTCTGGGGAACTGCTGGAGAAAATCGCCTCCCTGCTGAAAGGCATCGAGACGATGAACGGCAAGATAGCCGATAATTATGATGTCATTGACGAAATGCGGGAGGGCCTGATAAACTTACGCGACCAACTGCTGAACATTACGGCTCCTGAAGCACGGCTGGATGAAGAGTCGAAGGATCTGCTGTTATCTGCACCGGACAGCATCATTGAAGAAATAGAGAAAAGGCTTTCCGAGAAGCTGGAAAAGTTCTCAGAGAGACTGGATGATGTTCTGAAGGATGCAGAATCTTCAGTGAAGAAGGCAGCAGACGGCGGTACCTCCAAGGTTACCAATGCCGTTGATTCTGCGAAAAGGGAAATATCTGGATTCAAGGAATGGTGTGAACGGTGGCTTTGGTATTTCATCGGAGCCGTCCTTTGGGCTATCCTTGCATCAGGAATGGCCGTCTGGCAGTGTTCGTCGGCCAGTAGTGCCAGGAGTGATGTAGAATATGAGTTGGATTCACTCAGACTTAACAGTGACGTGTATCACGACTTCATTAACCATAGCGAGGTTACTGGACGTGCCTTTGATTCCTGGCTCCAGCTAAATGTGAATGACTACAAAAGCCGGATTCATCACAGGGATTCACTCAAAAAGGCCAAATAGCTGCAGAAGGAAATTCCCTTATTTTCATTGCTGTTTCGAAAATAATGTGTATCTTTGCAGCCGGAACGTCTGGTTATTTCCTGCCGATCCGGTTGAGAGGCTGAGGAGAACCGGGCAACCTGGGCATAAGGCGGTAAAGATGCGTTCCCCGCTGTTGTAAAGCCCAGCCTATCTTAGGTCTTGTTGGCGATTTCCTGCCGAACATACTGGGACGCTGAGGAGCGCGGCGAGACCTTTCAATTTTGCACCATCAACACTGGAAACGGCAGTTGCTTTGAAAGGAGATCCGTCTCCCGGTACGACGGTTTCCAGTGCTCTTTTTTGTCCTCTACTATATCCAACAGATCGAGGTGTATTCCATTCCATTTTGTTAGAGTGCCTTACGGCATAGTAAACGTTTTGGTAACATCCGGCATTTAATTCTATTGATGGTTTTATTGTGCAATGCCAGGATCCCGCAATTCCGGGCGCAGTCCGCTATCCACGGATAAGTCCTTCACCATCTGTCCGGCAACGTTGTAGCGCTGTCCGTTCTTCTGGATGATAAGACGTCCGTTCTCCATGAACTTGCGGTCGGAGGGATTTTCTGTGGCAGTGATGGACTTCACGCTCACTTCTTCAGGGGGTGAGGGCAACGATAGTGCCGAACGCTTTCCACTGGTCAGCAGCCTTATAAGCATCGATTGAGGCGGCAGGCACGTGCAGGGTAGCTATGCTAACTGGAATACCAGAAAAGGATGATGATACAGATGGAACCTTTTCTGCATAGCAATAAAGATCGGTTAGGCCAGTGCAATTAGAGAACGCATATTCTCCAATGGCCGTCACGCTGTTCGGGATGGTGACGGAGGTAAGGCCAGTGCAATCAGAGAACGCATGTCTTCCAATGTACGTCACACTGTTCGGGATGGTGACGGCGGTAAGGCCAGTGCAATCACAGAACGCATAATTTACAATGTACGTTACACTGTTCGGGATGGTGACGGCGGTAAGGCCAGTGCAATCACAGAACGCATATTCTCCAATGCTCCTCACACTGTTCGGGATGGTGATGGAGGTAAGACCAGTGCAACCAGAGAACACTCTAACTCCGATGCTCGTCACGCTGTTCGGGATGGTGACGGAGGTAAGGCCAGTGCAGCCAGAGAACGCATATTCTCCAATGCTCGTCACACTGTTCGGGATGGTCACAGAGGTCAGGCCGGAGCAATCAGAGAACGCACCAGAGCCAATGCTTATCACACTGTTCCCAATGGTCACGGAGGTAAGACCAGGGCAACGAGAAAACGCATAATTTCCAATGTTCCTCACACCGTTCCCAATGGTCACGGAGGTAAGACCAGTGCATTTTGAGAACGCATGATTTTCTATTCTCCTCACACTATTCGGGATGGTGATAGAAGTTAGACCAGAGCAACCAGAGAACGCATTGTCCCTAATGCTCGTCACACTGTTCGGAATAACTGTAGTTTTACATCCTGCTATTAATGTGTTTGTTGAAGTCTCTATAAGAGCATTACAATTGTTTCGAGAATCATAGGTTGTGTTACCACTTTTTACTGCAATGGAGATAAGGCCAGAACAGCCAGAAAACGCATAATTTCCAATGTTCGTCACACTGTTCGGGATGGTGATGGAGGTAACTTTATGGCAATCAAAGAACGCCCCCCTTTTGATGCTCGTCACATTGTAAGTAACATCCGCAAAAGTCACAGTAGAAGGAATTACCACGTTGCCTTTGTATTCATCTCGTGGCATGGAAAATCGTATTACTTCAGCAGTTTTCCATTTTTTTGTTAAATTGTAACAAACCCCGTTAATCTTAACGGCATAGGCATTGGCCACCATTGGCAGCAGTATTAACACAAAAAGTAAAAGTTGTTTCTTCATAATTTTTATTGTTTTTTCCATTTGGCGTTATCTGAAATATTTCCAAGGATATTCGAAGAGGGAACATCGCCAATTCTGGTGATGTGAAGAACATTATCATGGTCTTTATCATGTCTGGCGAGGAAACTGGAAATCTCGCCGTCGGCAGTAGCCACATTACCATGATCAACAAGATACCGACCATATACCTCCGGATGCTTCTCCAGCAGCTTCCGGATAAAGTCGTGAGAGTCAAACTCTGTATTGAGGTAGCTGATAACCTCTAATGCAATAGATATATCCATATTTGTTATAATTAAAAATGATATTCCGACAAAGATACAACTTCTTATGTACACTCCCTAATTTCGTGATAACAAAGTCTTGATTTAACGTATTTAAGACGCTTTGAGGGTTATCGCGCCAAAAATACAACTATTTTCGGATAAAGTTCACCGAAAAAAATAAAAAGTCGTATTTTAACAATTTTACGACGATATTGGTGGATTATTTGTTAAAATCGGGGAGTATTACAGTTAATACACACTACCCCAAAAAAATGCGCAAATTATAGACACTGGCCTATAAAATATAGACAATTATCTATATTTACCGGTGCCTGTCATATCGTAAGTCGCGGGCTTCCCAGTTGATTACCAGCTTGTTCAGTCCGTAATCATGCTCGACGCACGAGAGAATGCCTAACGCTACCCAGTACTGTGCATCTTCATCACAAGATAGCACGTATGACCAGGCACTCATACCGCTGGAAAGAGTGAGTTCCTGAATCTGCTGCAGCTGCTCTTCCGTCAGTTTCTCTTTCAGCTCCTTTGACGGCGCATTTTGGAGCATTGGTTCTTCATCCTTCTTTGGTGGGTTCCGGAGGTCTTCAGCCTCCCAGAAAATAGTCATGCGGTTCAGAATACGACCCTTCTTTACACAAGATAGTATTCCGGCAGCAATCCAGTGCTGAGTTTCCTCAGACTGTTGCATCACATATTCCCAGGCATTAGTGCCGTTGGCAATGGTAATGCCCTGAAGCTGCTGTTTCTGTTCGTCTGTCATATTCATAATTCTGGTTCAACATCGCCGCCCCTCGCCATATACTGGTGAACGGTCTCAAAATAAAACTTATATTCTCCAACCTTCCGGCATATATTCCTGAAGTCTTGTTTTTCTTCGCCAGAAAGCAACGGCCAGACTTTCTTCAGACGGAACATGTCGAGGTTCAGGGAGCCTTTATCCCTGTGACATTCTTCACAGCAGGGCATCAGATTACGGAAGCTCTTAACGCCTCTCGGGTCTATCTTAGCCGTAATCAGTGTGTCAGCGTTCAGTTCCTTTCCGCAGTAGCCACAATGACCGGCGCATCTGGTATAGACTTTATATCGTTGGTTGGAATACTTATTCATGTCACTTTGATTTTGTAACGTTATCATACGGATAAATATCCCACTCCTGCAGGGCTTCATCAGGATTGCAGCCGTGCTTCATGGCCTCAGTCACTTCACTCTCCAGACCGAAGTCTTTGGCAATGGCCAGTGCTTCGTCTCTCGTGAATTTTGATGGCTCTGGGTGGTGACGGTACCACCATCGCCAGAATAATGTGATTAACCTTTTCATGGGTTCTTCATTTTGACAATCATTGTTTCCGGATCAGGATCCTTGGCACAGGCCTCGAAATATTCTTCACTTAATTTCTTTTGACCAGCCTTCGTGCGCCACTCATCAATCTCCTTGATAAGTTCTGCAACGAGTTCAACAAGCCCATCTCTCTGTTTGTCGCGCATCTGAATGACTTGATCTCTCAGATGGATTGCGTCAGCCTGTTCTTTAATGAGCTTTTCTTGGGTCTCAGAAATCTCTTTAAGAATCCTGATAGTACGTTGTTCCTCAGTTTCATTATAACTATTGATGCTGATCTCCATATTCACCTGATTTAATTTCGATTCCTTCCATTCGCAGATACTTATAGACCGTGTTCCTGGATCTGATGCCAGTCGTGCGCATGATGGCCGATATACTATTACCGTTGCGGTATAGTTGTGCACACATCGATGCGCGTTCCGGCTTCGGTTGCTTCGGCCTGCCGAACTTCACACCTTTTTTCTTGGCCTCTCTCCTGCCCTCTTCGGTACGCTCCTTTATCAAGTCGCGTTCAAACTCGGCAAGGCTGGCGAAGATGTGAAGGGTCAGCTTTCCAGTGGTGCTTCCAGTGTCGATATTATCCCGGAGTGATACCAGGCTAATATTTCTCTTCTGAAGCTGCTCGATGATATCAAGCAGATCCTTCAGGGAACGGCCCAGACGGTCAAGTTTATAGATGACAAGGGTGTCACCTTCACGGAGGAACTGGAGGGCTGCTTGAAGTTCTGCCCTCTCCCCTACTCCGCTGACCTTCTCGGCGTAGATCTTCTCACATCCGGCATCGGTGAGCGCAGTCTGCTGCACGTCGAGGTGCTGGCCGGAGGAACTGACACGGGCATATCCTATCTTCATAATTTCGCTCTATACTCTTTAAGTTCCTCAATCACCCGTTTATCGAGGTGTTGGGACTTGATGATATCGTCTATCTCTTTCTTTGTCACACCGGCACCGTCCAGTACGGCACGTATAACCATATCTGCGTTACTGCTGACGTTTGCCAGCTCGTTAGCAAAGGAACAGAAACAGTTCCACCATCCTTCGTTGAACTCAGTCATAATCATTCCTCCTAAAATTCTACGTCCACATCGATATCATCCCAGTCTGGCTCGCCGATGGGATTGTCAACGCTCATGCCACCCCAACCCAGTTGGAACATCACAGCCTCCCTTACCTGTTCCTCGGTCACAACGTCATCGACATTGATATAACCGTCTATCTGTACTCTTATCCTCATAATCTTCTGTTTTAATAGTCGTTATCTTCAATTATCGTATATACGCTCATGAAGTCATCGCCTTCCTGATGGGCGTTCTTGAATGTCACAGCATCATCCAAATTGTCAGGGCCGAAAAACTTGGCTCCTTCTAATTCGATATCGCCACAGCCGCCGTTTGCAACCAGAAATCCCATCGTCTTATAGGTGCCAGCATTTCGTGGAGTAATTCTTGCATAAACCAGCGGTTCAAGTACATTGAAGTCCTGTGCCATCAGCCAGAGGAACATCTGGGTATTGTCGCACACGGAAGTCCTGTCCGACATTCTTGAATAGGGTTCACGGAACGATGCCCAGTAAGAAAGATTGCCATAGTCGAAGTGTAAGGTTGCGGAAGATTCCAATCCGTCCGACAGTCGTTTCTGGCCGTAGCGTATTGTAATAGAATTCTTGAACATCGTTCTGTTTATCCGAGTGATTTTTGGTTCACCCCAAAACTCCTTTGCCCCGTATAAGTGGGAAATCTCCAGAATCATTGCCAATTCGTCATCAGTAATATCCTTCAGATGTCTTGTGCCTGTCGTTATCATGTCAATGTATATTTAAGTCCTACTTCAATATTCCGTCGTTTTTATACACTTGTGCAATGCCTGGCTGTCGCAGTTCCGGGCGCAGTCCGCTATGTTCACCTTATTCCTAACTTTGTTATACACCCACATTACATTCTGGTATCGGCCTCCAGGCAATGATGCCATGAACTATCTGGCCACTCATGCCGCCCTGTTGTTCTGAGAGCCATTTACCATTACGGGTAGAATCAACGCGAGGGCCATACATGGAGTCCCATGCAAGCACACGCCTGCTCTCAGTCCATTCCCGATGCCCCTGCATGGTGTCCGATGTCTGCCTGGTCTCTTCCGGCATTCTCTCACAAACGTCAATCCATCCCTGTGAGGCCATTTCCATAGCACCGGCGATATATGCCTGTTCATAGAAATATCTGAGATCAGGATTGGGGCACTCCTTTTTGGCATACTCTGCAGCCTTCCTGCGTATCTCTTCACTGATGATGTTCTGATTCGTTTCAGCCATAGTCAATCCTCCTTTATTTGGGTTCTTTTCCATTGAAATATTCTGGGCACACACCCTTGATGGCCTCAATGGTATCCTTGTGCCACTTTGTATGCAGGTTGGTATAGTAAAGCATGTCGCAGAGGATAGTGATGGCGTTTTTATTGGCCTGAACGGCTTGACACAACCCTACATCCTCCGCTATACGATCAACCAGGTTAATCTTACGGTCTTTGAATTCACTCTTCGTCATACTTAATCCTCCTTTGGTAATTCTATTTCTGCCCAATATGTAAAGTATGGTTGCTGTTCCTTCCCTTTTCCTTTATACAAAGGAATCACCTTTCCTAAGTCAGATGCAGGGTGCCAGCCTTTCTTTGACCAATCACCATTTGAATATTTTGCAACCTGTGGCAAACATCTGCAGCCAGGATATACAAAAACGTATTCACTTTCACCTGTTCTTTGGTCAACAGGAGGAAACTGCTCAGATGTTTTAATCCACTTCATAACATTTATTGATTACTGATAGCCTGCACCAGGGCATCGACCATCGGGTTCTCTTCTGGACTGCTGATGTTCAGGGCCTCGCCCTCTGCAGCCTCGAAGGTAACGCTGGGTGCTGCACCGGCGGCAGCAGCTTCCTCCAGAAAGGCTAACGTCTCTTCCTGACTCTTCCCGTGGCCGATGAATGCAGACATGATACATGCCATCACATCGGTCTTGAAACCTTTGTCACGTAGCTGCTGGAGGTCACCCTTGTCCGGCTTGATGGTCGCTCTGTGATACTTGATTACCATCTGACCGCCCACCTCGTTCCAGAGATCGAGCATTTCCACCTCATAGGGATTTACTGTCTCTTTCATGTTATTTGTTCTTTCCGAATTTACTCAAAAGTTCCTTTCTTATTTTCTGAAGGGCAATATGTTGATCCTCTTCAATAGACATTCCTTGCCCAGACGATTTGACGACAGCAAGTAATCTGCCTGTTGACCAGTCCCTAAATGCAACAGAAATATAGGAATATCCACCATCCCATTTCTCTGATTTCACGCTGATATCCGGAGTTAGCACTTTGTTCCCCTCCTGTGCGAGATAATATGCCATTTCTTTTGATACAATGGTAAAGACTTCCGGGAGTATATTTTCCACTCTCAGGATGATGTCAGTTACATCGGCATCTCCACTCGTAGAGCCTGTCCCGAGTAAACAGTATTCGTATTCACTCAGATTCACTCCTGTTGATACAACTGTCTCACTGGTTCCGCAAGAAACCAAAGAACATAATAACATGATTGCAAATAAAACTTTTCTCATGATATATATTCTTTTTATTGTTTATAAATCCTTCAACTTTGCTTCGTTTTCGTCGAGGAAGGCCACGACTATTGCAGACACGAGCGTCCTGATGGGAATGTTTCTCTTGGCTGTTGCCCGGAAGTCATCGAGGCGTTTCTTTACGTCGCTGGGAAGCCAGACGGCAGATCCTTGCTCTTTTACACCTGTGTACTTGATCATGTTCTCAAGGAACTTGTTCCACAGTTCACCGTCTGATACTGTTTGCTCCTGGACAGGACTTGTCTGCTCTTGCTCAGGCATGGCCACTGTTGGCTTACTGGCCTGCTGCGATTCATGCAGCATGCCCAACATACTGATACCCTTTGGAGCGGATGGCTCTCTTCTCTTATTATCTGCCATAATATCTATTATTTACTTATTATATACTGATTATATATTCAACTCTCTGATGATACCCTCGAAGGTGGCCCGAAGAATCTCTCTCTGTGATGGTGTGATGTCGTAGGTATCGATGCGCTTCAAGTTCGCACGTTGTGGAACCTTCGGCATTACCTTACCAACCATTCCGTACATACTTGCACATTGTTTCCACATCGACACCTCTGCTGCAGTACCAAAAGAGGACTGGAGCTTATTCGGTACGAAAATGTACTTTGCCGACCCTCCCACCTTTTGCTTGATGGTGTTCAGCAGGTTCACAAAGTCCGTCGTGGCCTCCAGACAGATATCCTCATACTCGAATGGAATGATAATAGCATCTGCTTGGGTGAATACCGGCAGCAGTCCGTCATCCCTTACATTGCCAGGACAGTCTATGATGACAGTGCCATCAATCTGCCTGGCGTTGGCCATCAGCCTTTGCATGTAGTCCACATCCTGTATTCCCACATGCTGCACTTCATAGGGAGGTTCTTCACCGAAGAACTCCACATCCTTTTCTCTTTTAGTGGTTACTGACCGCTGATCGTCAGCATCAAGCAGCACCACACCCTTTTTCTTCCAAGCCAGGTAGTCGGCGAAGAGAATACACAGAGTGGTCTTCCCTACCCCGCCCTTTTGGTTGGCAAATGCAATAATCTTATTCATACTTATCTTTGCTGGTTACTTATCCATGAACTTCACAACTGGTACGGTTCTATCAAGGCCACCTCCAGATGTATATTTGAATATTCCAACTTGTCTGGCTACCTTTCCTGAAGGAACCTTCACTATTTCGTGGTCGTAATAGTATTTTCCTTCATCATTGACAAGGAGAAATGTTGTCATGTATTCTTTCTCTCCGTCGGCGAGCGCAGCACCTTGTTCAAGTGCCTGGATAACTTTAAAGGATTTCTCTGTTATCACATCGCCCGGTTGTTCAAACATCGTCAGGCCGCTATCCTCTTTTACACTTGTTTCCTTCTGGGAAGAAAACATAAAAGCAAACAGGAAGGTAAGCAGGACTCCCGTCACTACTCCACCGAGAAATATCAATCCTTTCTTCATAATATACTTATTATATAATAATTATATACTCAATATTCTATTTTTGATGTTGCTGTCTCGTAGATTTTGCTGTCAGCCAACTTCACGTATTCACGTCCCGCCAGAGCTGCCAGACGGCTATCCTGCTCCAAGTGTTCATAACCTGTCTCGATACGACGCTGCATTTTATCGATGGCTCTATCGAGATCTTCCTTCACACTGTCAAGGGTACGCTGTACCTCCTTCAATTTCTCAATATATTCTTCCGGTGTCATAATATATATTCGTTATATACTTATTATATACTACTTTGTACTGTTACGCTATTTATGAATGGCGAATAGACCTCAGAGACATCCCCGTGAGGATTTTCCTTCAGAAAGTCTTGAACTGCATCAAACTCTTCCTGATCCAGAAGGCGGTGAATAAACCACACCTCTTCATTCGGCTTGCGGAAGTTGTTCATGCTTTCACACATCATATCAGCCCCTTCCTGGTCTTCTCCGAAGTCCTGGACGAACTTACAGAAGTAACACTCACTATGCTTGTTCGGGTGAGTTATCTCGAATATGCAATGATGCTTGGTGCCGGAAAACACCTGTTCCTTCACCTGTTCCTCCTTCTGAATGAAGTCGTTGATCATTCCCATGTCTGTTGCCATAATCAATTCTCCTTAACCATTAAGTGTTCCATACCATATTTCTTCATCCATTCATTGTAGTGCTTGATGGCTGCTTCCCCATGGAGACCCAGACGCTGGCGTTCCTCCAGTTCGGCACGGTAAACCTGTTTCTCCTTGCGGATGTTCTCACCGATGGTTTCCATCTGGCTCTCGATCTCCTGTAACTTGTCTAAAGTCTGCTTTGCTTCCATACGTTATTTCATTTCGTCAAAGTTCAGGGCATCTTCGATAGTTCCAACTACAGACGCAATTTTGCGATAGAGGTCATCGTAACTGGAAGTGCCGTCTGACCTCTTCTGCTTCTCCAGATACCTACAGAAGCGTACCAGCCTCGCTTGTACCTTCTCCAGATTCTTCATTTCGCCTGTAACTGTCATATCTATCTGCTTTAATGTTTCTGGGTACAAAGATACAAAAAATATCTGAATAATATATAATCCTTTAACAATAATTATATATTTATTATTAGTTCAATATATAATGAGTATATAATTAGTATATTTTTCGCCATAAGTGACTCTCTCCCTTCAGGAACTTATCTTTTTGATGGTGCCTATCAACCTTTTTTCTTTTCAAGGTCGAACCTTACAACACGGAAGGGTAGGGGCTTCAGTCTGGCCAAATCTATCATGTTCTGTGTTCCTCTGGAGTTGCCATCCCAGAAGGCAATCAAAGCATCGGCCACCTTAGCCATCTGTGCGTTCCTGATAGGGCCTGCAGCCTTGCCGTCACGATTCCAATCGGCAGGGTATTTCTCAACGGCATACCCTCGTTCATGGGCGTACCTCTCTCCGAGTGTGTCCGCACCTCTGGCCGCTCCACTAATGATGACGATTTGATGTGTAGCCACCTTTTGGCTAAGTAGCCTGTCACAGTGCTTACACAGCATAACGTAATCGTCGAAATCTCTGGATCCGGCGATTATGACACGGTAGAGTGGGGTAGAGGTAACGGACTCCATTATATCTATGATTTATTATATATCTATTATATATTGAGTATATAATTATTATATTCTACCCTATTCCCAACTTTCCCATTCTCATGATGATGGAAGTCTGGCTCCTTCCCATCTTCTGGGAAATCTGCTTGATGGTCTTACCCTCTCTATGCAGCGTTAAAAGGAACTGGTCTTCTGCTCTTGACCATCGCTTGTTGGCGTTTGGGTGTAGTGTCTGGTTCTCTTCATTCACCTTTTCTGGGTTCAAAAACTCATCGACGAACACGGAAGGATATCGCCTGTCATACATGACAATCGTCTTTTTCTTGGCTCTCGTAATAGCCACGTAGAAAAGCCTTCGTTCCTCTCCATGAGGATATTTGTCACTCTTTGTCAGAACCACATCGAGGACAGGATCATCACTGACCATCGACGGGAACCCATACACGTCCCTGTTGCACTGGAGGATGATTACATAGTCTGCCTCCAGTCCTTTTGACTTGTGCGCCGTCAGAAACTCAATCTTCCTGCCACCAATGACATAGAAGAACTTCCCGGCCTCCTTGATGCTCTGATACATGAAGGAAAGATAATAGTCATCGAAGGAATACCGGCCCAGCAGAAATATGGATTTGTCTGCAGGGATGGATGCCACCAGCTGGCCGATGGTGTTGCAATACTCGTTCCTGTCATACGGCTGGAAAAGCAGCTCTGTCTTTGTCTGGTCACTGAACGGGTGAATATTCTTTCTGATCTGGACTGCGTTCTTCTGGATGAACCAGGAGGAATAGCCCACCAACGGCTCACCGAACCGGTAGGTGGTCTCTATCTTGTTCATGTCCGTTGGCCCGAAGAACTCTTCGAAGCTGTTGAACAGTGCCATGTCGCTTCCTGAGAACCTATAGATGCTCTGCCAGTCATCACCGACGCAATACAGCTTTGCCGGAGGATTACCAGCTCTGAGGGCAAGCAGGAACTGGTAACGGTCAACGCTGATGTCCTGGAACTCATCGACAATGATATATTCATATTGGACAGGACGATATTGCCTACAAAGTTCCGTTGCCGTCAGGATGGCATCGGTAAAGTCTATCTGACCCCGTTTTTGAAGTTCAGCCTGGTAATTGTCATACACTGGCTTGAAAATGTTCCTGATAATGAAATCCGTCCTTTCATCCTCATTCTTCGCCAGTATGGCACTCAGGGACTTGCAGCTGGACTTCAACAGGGTTGCGAAGGTAACGGCCAAGCGGATAAATGCTTTCTCTCGCTTGCTACCCTCTGGCAAAACCATTGCATATAACTCTTCCGTGGTTTTCTCATGGCACTTCACACCGGCAGCGGTAAGCATATCCTTCAACTTTTCTTTGATGTCGAAATAGTTGAAGTCTGCGCTACTGGTGTAGAGTAGGGTAGTGCCGTACTTCTCATGGAGATACTTTTTCCATGTGATGCCATCATTATACTGCTGGTTCGCCTCTTCGTAGGTAATTCCCTTCTCTGTGGCAAACCACGTCGGTACCAGACTGTGCTCATCGACGGCAAAGTGCTCCAGATAGATTCGCTTCAACTGGCCGTGACTCTCATAGTAGATGGAGAAGTCCGGCTTATACTGTGAATGTGTCTCGTCGGCCACCCGGTGCTCATACTGTTCCTCGTAGCGGAACATCACACCAAGGCTGGACAGGACGAAGCATAGCTTCTGTTCCTGAACACTCTTCACATAGATGTCGTTGCCGTCCATGTCCGGGAGCATGGCCTTCAGTCTGGTGACCTTCTGAGCGGCAAGATCCTGCCTACGCTCATTCTTTCGCTTTTCCCAGTCTGCTTCATCATCCTGAAAGTCGATGAAGTACCTGAAGACACTCTTACGGAAGTCTTCGGTCTTCAGCAGATGGCGGTAGATTCCAACAAACAATGCGTCGGTATTCTCACATATCGACGGCTTCTGCTTTGTCACCTGTCCTATAAGGTCAAGTGCCAGTTTGTGGAAGGTGTAGCCCCTGAGTCCTGGTATTCCCATCCTGTCCGTCAGTTCTGCAGCAGCTTTGTTGGTATAGCTGATGAGAAGGATTCTCTCAGGATCCACCTTCCTTACGTCGGTTAGGTACTTGACCTTTCCGACAATGGAGGATGTCTTACCGCTGCCAGCACTACTTACCACAAGGCAGTTATCTTCCTCTGATACAATGGACCTGCGCTGCTGGTCATCCAAAGGATATGCCAGACAGGTATCAAAGAACCGTCTGTTTCTCTCCAGTCTGTTACTGATAACAGCCTTATTGTGTTGCTCGATCAGACTGTGCAATGAGCCATAATCACTGATAAGTTTCTCCAACTTATAGGATGGCTCGATGTGAAATGATTCAAGCTTATCTCTCAGCGAATAGGCTTCATTGAATATTCCGCTGAAATAATCTTCCACCTCCTTTTCTCCACGCCCAGGTATATAGCAGTCATCATACCGGCGGTCAATGATGGACGCAATATCTTCAAAGGAACCTGTGTTTTGAACCTCAGCAGCTTTCTTTGCCTGGTCATAACTGGAAAGGGTAGGGGAGGTGAGCGATATATCTATATCTTCATCAAAGGCAACGGCCTTGCTTTTCAACTGTTGCCTGAGTACAACAAAAGCAAGAACCGCTATAATCAATATGATTATGCCTATGATTATATATATATTCATTATATACTCAATATATAATCTTTTATTTCGTCTTTAACCCAGACTGAAACAATTCTCCTTCGCCGTCAAAAGGCTTTGGCTCGCTGGGATCTTCAAACGAAGAATATTCTCCTTTGAAGTCAAGAAGCAATTCGCCATTGGCTCCTTTCCTATGTTTCTCAATGATAATCTGAGCCTTATTGTGCAAGTCGTTTCCTTTATCATCCTGATATATGTGATAATATTCAGGACGGTGAACGAATATCACCATATCTGCATCTTGCTCTATGGCTCCAGACTCTCGCAAATCTGATAACTGAGGTCGTTTGTCAAGAATACCTTCTCTGTTTGCAACATTGCGGTTAAGTTGACTTAACGCTATAATAGGGATATCAAGTTCTGTGGCCAGTGCTTTCAATGAACGTGAAATCGTTGATACCTCTTGTTCGCGACTGCTGTATTTTCTATCTACGCCGCTCATAAGCTGCAGATAGTCGATTATAATCAGCTTAACACCCTTTTCCCTCACTAAACGCCGAGCTTTGGACTTTAATTCTATGATAGAAAGGCCTGGAGTCATATCAATATAAAGTGGCTTTCCTTTCATCTTATCCTTTTTCTTGTCAAGCCTTAACCATTCGTCTGGGGTAAGTTGTCCATTCATGAAGTGTGTGCTATCAATCTGGCAGACGTTGGATTTTAGCTTGTTTACCAGCTGCACCTGCGACATTTCCAATGTAAAGAATGCAACGGGTATATTCTTGTCTATCGCTATCTTCTTGGTGAGCGATATTGCAAAGGAGGTCTTACCCATTGCCGGACGTCCAGCGAGAATTATCAGGTCTGAGTTCTGCCAGCCACTGGTTATTTCATTAAGCCTCTCATATCCAGTATCTACTCCAGTTACACCATTACTGGCAGCGGCTATCTGAAGTTGACGCTCAGACTCGGCAAGATAGACATCCATCTGTTCAGTTCCTCTGCTCATGGTGGTCTGCCCAAGATGAAAAAGTTCCTCTTCGGTCTTCTGCATGATTTCCTCAATGTCATCCGGGTTGTCAAAAGCCTCAGTTATAGCCTTTGTCGCTATCGTGATGAAATTTCGTGCCATTGCCTTTTGGGCAACAACACTACCATGATACTCTATGTTGGCAGAAGTGGCCGTCATTGAACTAATCTCCGCTATATAACCAGGCCCGCCAATTTCTTCGAGTTTCTTTACACGGTTAAGCTCTTCCGCAACAGTGGCAATATCTACAGGCTTATTGTTGAGAACCATGTCCTGTATGACACTATACACAATCTGATTTCTCGGATCGTAGAAACTCTCCGGCTTCAACCTGTCGGAAACAAGGTCAAAGGCATCCTTGTCTATGAGCAAGGAACCTATGACATATCTTTCAAGGTCAACAGCCTGCGGTGGAACCTTGGCATACTCGATGTTGTTACCTTTTCTCGATGTTCTTTTATCTTCAGCCATACCTTATTTGCTTGGTTTAACATTAAACTTTATCTCGATGCCCTCGCCAAAATACTTTCCCAGCAAGCTGGTTACAAGATCACCGTGTTCTGTAACCTTGGCCCCAAATTCCCTGTTAGGAATGGTGATTATCAGTACCTTGTTGATATCGTCATACGACTCAAACAACATCTGGGAATAGATATTCTTCGTATCGTCAATAGAACTGATGCGGCAGATCTCGGCTATGAACTCAGCATATCTTGTACGGTAGTCCTTTGTATCCTGAGTGACTTCCTTCGAGGTTGGTTTGAAATTCTCGAAGAAATCATTGAGACTCGTTATAATATAGGACATCGGATTTTCCTTTTCATCTGCATCAACATATGACTTGATGACGAGAGCCTTACTAATTGCCGCCTGACAATTTTCATCAGTCAATCGTTTTAACTGCCACCTAACCACCTTGGGGGGTAAATGCAGACCAGTTAAAAGAATCTCTTCAAATTTGTCGCGGCCCACCCTCTCTTCTAAGGCTAACTGCTTATTTATCCTTTCCGAGTCGTCATCCTTGTGAATGATAAACTCTATTTCGTAAGGCTCACCCTTTTTCTTGGTTCCCTTGTATATCTCCCTGTACTCAAACCAACATTCACAAGCTCCGAGGTCATAAACTCTCTTTATTTCCTCAGCTGTGGTGTCGAGTATTTTCTTTCGTATGGACGAAAAATTCTTGTAGGAATCTTCGAGACCGTAACGCTGACGAAACTCTTCCACCGTGATTCGTCCGGAACCGAATTTGATAAAACTCTGGATAAGCCAATAAATTCGCTCACAATATTTTGATGTTTTACCAAAAAACTCCGAAGCCTTCTTACCAACATAGTGATAGCCGAAATCCACCTTCAAGAGTGAATTGGCAACATCTTCCTTCAAGTCAACAAGACAATAAATGTTCTTTTTCTGACTTTCAGGAATAAACACATCACAGAAATTAGTAAACCGCTGATAACTCTTTCCTTCACCATCCTTGTATGGTAGCGAAATAGGAAGACTCGCAAGGGCTTTCAATGAATTTTCAAGCTGCTCATAATGATGACGGTCAACACCGAGCTCTTTATACAGAAGCCGTAACCGGAATATCTTCTCTCCGTCCTTGTTTAGAGTCCATTCGTCATCCTGAAAAATACAAAGCTGTGTGCCTGGTTCCTGCGTCTTTCTTTTCTCGATGGTCTCTCGAAGCTTATAGGCAAGTTTTTCTATCAGAGACAGAAGAACTCTTAACTGTATCTGGGTAAAATCTGAATGCATGGACGTGGCTTCCAATGGCATCAGAATCTGAATGTCATTGATCTTAAGAAAATCGGGGATTTTCTCTTTGGCAGAGTCCTTAACGGCGCGCTGAATTTTCTTTGCGCCTTTTTCGTCCTTTTTCTTTTTAACCTTATCTTTGTCCATAATTACAGATGATTTACAATTTCGTCTATATCAAAGTCAACACCTCCTATAGCGTCGATGTACTTTAATAAACTATCCCTTTTATACCCACGACCTTTTTCTATTGCAGAAACGGTATTGTTTGCTACCACCATTTTAGAGGCAATCTGGGTAGTTGTCAGCCCCTTTTTTAAACGCAGGGACTGAAGATATTCACCAAACCTTTCAACGTTCTCTACCACATTCCCGTTTACAATAATATAATTGCAGAGCAGATCCACATACTTAAACAGCATCTTAACCTGGTAATTTTGACCAGACTGAATACGTTTAACAGTCATGAATCCCATGCCTGATTTATCTAACGATGAGAATGTCACCATCTGATCGTTTTGAATTGACTCCAGTTTCCTTTCTAACTCTTCTAATGTCATAATTCGTTTGATTTTGCTGCAAAAGTAAACAAAAACATTGAAAGATAGATATCTTATTACGTTTTTTTAACCAATAAACTATTTATCTTTCTTGAATATTGTTTGAATGATATTTATTTTTCTTGATTCATGATATATAATTTTTATAGGTTATAATCCGTTTATTTTGTACAGAAAATCCAAACGAAATATTCATTCTACACGAAAAATGAATAAAATGCAAACGAATTTTCACGCATTTTTGACCGAAATTTCATCAAAAATTGCGTAAAAAATCGCCAAAAATTTGCCCATTTTTTTAGCGTTTTTGTAAATCCTTGATTTTGAGCGCATTACAAAATCTATAAAAATGGTATTTTTCAAGTATCTGATGAATCAACACTGCAGGTTACACAAGAAAAAACGGCGGATGTTACCAAAACGTTTGAAATGATGGTTTTATTATGGAGCATTATGTTACCAAAACGTTTGAAATACCCTCATTTATACTTTAACATCCTGTTACATAACAGCATCTTATAAATTGTGCATGTTACCAAAACGTTTGGTAGTATTTAATTCTTTTGATAGGATGTTACCAAAACGTTTGATTTATGTTACCAAAACGTTTGATTTATGTTACCAAAACGTTTGGATTATGTTACCAAAACGTTTGGATTATGTTACCAAAACGTTTGAAATGAAGTTGTAACTATCTGATACTCAGTTAGGTTTTGGGGACTATAATTCTTATAATTCTTTCAATTATTATAATCTTTATAATCTTTCAAGGAAAGAAAGACTATTTGATGCTGGGGAACGGGTGCTGCACACCCAACGGATGACGTTCAGAGCGATGACCGGGCAGAGCCAGAATCTTCCTCGGAAAGCCCGACTTAACGCAATAGCCTATGCCGGCATCGGTAAGGGCATGTCACCATCTTACGTCTGGGTAGCCAGGGAAACCTGTCGACGCAGCCGTTTTCCATCGGCATTCTGCTGATAGAAACCTGATGGAACGTACCCTTACCAATACTGGCCTCACGGCACTGCTATCGTGTTTTCCTCTGAAAATTCCGATTCTACCCTTTATGGCCATCACCTCTGAATGCCATCCTACATCGTTTTGTAAACGCTGTGTTCCCCTATAAATAACAGGAGTTATACGTCCCGAAGGACTTTTTCACAACCAAATTATACCACATAGCACTTATATGGTATATTTTGTTTGAAACTTTAAGAAATCACCCAAATAGTCATTATTTGGGGAACTGGGCGATATTCAATACCGCTGTGCCAGCTTCATGAACTTGCACCCTGCATCTTCATGGAGAGGTAGGGCTTCACCCTCCAGTGTATTTCTTCTCTTCTTCTGTGTTCGTTGCCCCGTCAGGGCAAATAGTTCTCTCGCCTTTGTCGGTCTCGTGGCTTTGTCGTTTTCCTCGTGAACATCATGACAATGCACTTTCTCTTTTCATGGTCATCTGGAAACCCTTGCTTGGTGCCACATTGCCAATCTTCCAGACAGACATCTTCCTGCCCTCTCGTTGGCATCCTCATCCTGTGGCGCTCTCAATGGTGGTAGAACCTGGCGCAGTTGCAGCCTGCCGTCACATCATTGATGCATCCATGGCCGTGATACCGGTCACCATTGCTGTTATGGTTGCCTCTTTCCTTTTTGATGCGGGTTCACTCATATTTTTCCTTTGCAAAGGTAGCCCAAGCGTCATTCGTCAAGTACCAGTCGCACAGCTCCTTATTCCTACTCAAATTTTCCAGCAGCCTTCCGCATTTTCTTCTTAACGGCTGAAGCCTAAAGAAAATGGGGTATTCCGTAAAATTTGCTTGTTATTCCTTGTCTTTGCATGACTGTTTCTTGTTGGCTCTGTATTGCACGTAAAAATTATAAGTTAAACCCTTTAAAATTAAAGAATTATGGCAACTAACAACAATTTCACAGTGACTGGTATCGTAGCAATGGACGCTCAGGTTAAGAACAACGGCAACGGCAGCGTATGGGCCAAGTTCCCTCTGGCAATCCGCACCACCAAGAAGGATAAGGACGGCAACGAGAAGAAGATCTCTGCCCTTCAGGATATCGAGGTAGGTACCAAGGAAGGCTCTCCCAAGCTGGATCTCCTGAAGAAAGGTACCGTCGTCAAGGTCGAGGGATTCTTCGAGCCACGTACATATACCGGCAAGGACGAGAAAGAACACTTCGCTCTCTCCTGGAAGGCTACCGCCATCGAGAAGATCGAGAAGAAAGAAAATCAGGAGGGTTAGCGTACCCTCCTTTGTTCATACGATGCAAAATCAATGCAAAATTTTTAAAACTATCTTTGCACAAGGGCCAGATGTGAATCTCGCCCTTTTTCCATGCTCCTGAATTTGTCAGGATTTCTTCGAAAACGGGCATTTTTCAGGCATCCACCTCGAAAACGACCTCATAGGAAGCCCGCAGGGCGCATATCTCACTACCGGCGATATAATTATACCTCCGAAAATCGGGCAAAACGAAATATCCTTACATCGTAAAATAGGGCGCAGTCCGCTGTACTTGCACCCTACTATGACCATCAGCTGCAGGAACTCACTCGCGGCGTGTCCTCATTGGCGGACATGTCCCATTCCGGGCAGCTTGCCAATGTGCTATCCTGGATCATTCCCGGCATCTCATGGAGATTGGGGAACCATCCCTGATGGCACGTCAGCAGCTTGCGGAACCGACCACAGTCTGCCAGTGTGGCCTCTGTCTCGCCAGTACCTTCCTCTGATGGGACTTGAACAGGGCGCATGCGTCTGGCACCATCAAAGCCTCTTAATCCTCCTGAAAGTGAACAGACATCCCCCTGCAAGGGTTCCGGCACGACGGGCGAGTTTCCCCAAAGGGGCAGCAGAGTCCGGCGGTGTCCTATATCGTCATCGTCGTACTGTTCGCTGGATAGAGTATGCACGGCATACCGCACATACACAATCCACCGTCTCACAAACACATGTGTCTGCAAGACCTCAGTACCATGATGTCGGGACACGGCCTGACACTACCACCTTCCTTTGTTGAATCTCAGCCCTGCTTGTTACCTTCTCTTGTGAGATGCCCATCCGCTTTCCTGGAGGGAGTCTGTGATGACAGCCAGACGCAGCTTCATT
>Ga0247611_10003083_pt1 | contig 25340 bp, 19 predicted proteins | sample 177DNAGHGhighgp2_FD_192422 | JGI IMG/M metagenome (GOLD analysis project Ga0247611, IMG submission 192422) | Sheep rumen microbial communities from Palmerston North, Manawatu-Wanganui, New Zealand - 1770 DNA GHGhigh gp2 | ecosystem: Host-associated > Mammals > Digestive system > Stomach > Rumen... | reverse complement strand
TCATTCCACGATGTCACGTTGGCTAACGCCGAGCTAAACCTTCTTCAAATGAGGTCACTTCCTTGCTCCTTTCCCTCTCGTTCCTCAGTCAACCGTTGTCCACTCTTGTCAACCTTTGTCAACCCTGCACACGAGATGGCAAAATAAAAGCCCTCAAAATTCTCCGCGGTAGAAATGCGTTGCAAAGGTAAGCGGATTTTTGAGAACCACCAAAAAGCAATTCTGAAGTGTTAAAATCTAAAAGTAGTTGATATACAGAGGCTTATCTCTATGTGTTTTTCATTGTTTGTAGTTGTTTAGAGGTCTCTAAATACAGTAAGCGAACACATTATTTTCAATGCTCGTCACGCTGTTGGGGATGGTGACGGAGGTTAAACCGCTACAGCCGAAAAACGCAGTTTGACCTATGCTCTTCACGCTATTCCCAATGGTAACAGCGGTCAGACTACTACAACCAGTGAACGCACCAACACCAATGCTCGTCACGCTGTTGCCGATGGTCACGGAGGTAAGGCCGCTGCAGCCATAGAACGCATCATCTCCGATGCTCGTCACGCTGTTGGGAATGGTGATAGAGGTCAGGTCGCTACAGCTCCAAAACGCAGTTTCTCCGATGCTCGTCACGCCGTATGAAACCTCATTATAGATAATAGAAGAGGGAATGACAACATCGCCTGTGTATTTGTTGTCTCCGCTTGTTACTGTGGCATTCTCTCCATTAAGATTATAATAGATACCATCCACTTCGCAGTCGGATGCGAAGGAGGAGAGTCCTGTCATGCAGAATAACATGATTATTAATAATAGTTTCTTCATGTTATCATAGTTTTTTAAGTTATTATAGTTATTTCGATACACACAAAAAGAAAACGTGGACAATTTACTTCGTCTATGTTTTTTAAAAGTGGATGATCTCCTGCAAAAATACAAAAAGATTTCATGTTATCAAACGAAAAACTCATTTTTTCTTCTTGACTCCTTGACTTCTTGGCTTCTTATCATCCTCGGGGTGGGATGTGTGTCATCATGGTCTACGGTTTTTATGGCAGCAGGAAAACCTTTCTTGAGAGGATAGGGTAGGGGGCTATTACTTCACCATCACCTTTTTCCCATTCACGATGTAAAGTCCGGGCTTCAATCCATTTCCCGTCCCTCCACTCGGGGAGGTCAGGAGGGGGTTCTTCATCTTTCTTCCCTGCAGGTCATAGACGGCACCATTATCAATTGTCAATTGTCCATTATCAATTGACTTGATTCCCGTGCTGGCCTCCTCGCTCTCCACGATGTCGGCAAACCACGTCCAGCCAGACAATGCCTCATACTTCGCCTTCGTGCCTATGGGAACGTAGAGCGTGGCCTTGCAGGGTTTGTAGGTATACTCCTTTGTATCCTCGTGCCATGTACTGTAGGAGAAGGTGTTGTCATCGATGGCAGGTGGGTCTTGAATTTTAGAGAGCACAGAGGTCAGACTGTTCAAGTTAAAGGCTGACTTTCCTATATAGGTGATAGTTGAGGGCAACTCAACATTGGTCATATAGCAACAACTGAATGCCGATGAGCCAATGTATTCTACGCCTTCTTGGATGATTAAGGAAACCAATTCGTTTCTGTTGAGGAAAGCCCTACTGTCTATCTTCGTAACTTTACAGTCAACACCATCTGCATCAATATGGGAGAGAATGGTGATATGCTCCACTTTTTCTTCTATGTTTTTGTTAGCAATGACTTTTGCCGTTTGATCATAGAAGTTGCATTCATAAGTGACGCCATCCTGTATGATAACTATCTTTTCCTGATAGATGATTTGTATGGTGGCTGTCTTGAGTGCTTCATCAGTTCCTTCGGCAACAATCTTCAGCGTATAAAGTCCATCTTCTTCCTTTGGAACAAAGGAGAAGGCGACGTCGGCAGTTGTGCCAGGATCAATGTAAGTGTTGGTCACATACTTTTTGACCCACTCCGTCTCTCCTTGCTTCTGAATCCATAATTCCATTATTTGTTGATACGTCTCCCCGGTATTGGTGATGTTTGCCTGTACTTGCAGCTGATGACCGGTTTTTACTTCCTCGGGAACAATCATGCTGTTGACAACATACGAGCACACCTTAGAACGTTCCCTGATGGTCAACGTGGTAGAAGTTACATCTACCATGCATGAAGTAGGATAGATGGGTTCCGTACAGCGTTTCCAGGCAGTTTCCCCATCTATGCGATAAACCTGAAATAACTGGTAAGTTCCTTCCTGTAGGTCGGCACTTAAGGAACATTTTGCATCGAGGGTAAGATATTGGATTTTTTCTGCGGGAATATCAATATGCCGGCTATACAAAACTTTGGCCAAGGTCTTACCTTGATATAGTCCCCATCCTATTTCTGCGGGAAGCACCTGCGTAGGTTCCAATTGGTAGATGGCCATGATATTACCTATCAGATTGACATCGGTGAAGTCTTCCGTTGATGCGGAACGATGATAGACAGCATACGTTTTGTCCCAAATGCCACTTCTCATCTCTGGCACCATCTTCTCGCCTTCCACTGCTGGCTTCAACCCGATGATGGCACTCTGTGCATATTGAAAAGCTTGTTCAGTAGCAGCCTCACCAGGTTTTTCCAAAGGGTCAGCCACTGAGAGCACATAGTAAGCTCCTTCTCCCCATCCCCAGTTGATATGGAAATAGCTATTGTCGTAACCGTCAATGATAAATGCATGACATGTTCCATCTTCTTTGTCAGCTGCATATAGTACCGGGCGGTCGGCCTTCAGTTCATCGTAGATGATGGATTCCCATATTGAAGTGGAGTATTCGTTACGCCTCAAGAGAACATAATTGGGACTATACTGAAAATTCGTTGCCATACATTCGATTACACTATAGTAACTTGCGCCTGATTCATTCTGTCCATAGGTCATTTTTACTGCCTGTCCACAATAGCGCATCAGTTCTGCTACAGCATCGGCGGCGGGACCTGTCTCTATATATTCATATTCATCTTTCATCAAGTCCCATTTGAACGTAGCGGCAGGAAGTTCATTAAAAAAATGGTTTCCAATTGTATATCCCTCAAGCGCTTGACAGGACTCCGGCCATTTCCAATAGTACATCACCTGTGCCATGGCCGTTGCCACACAACCTGTTACACAATGGTATTTGGGGTTGGTATTGTAACCCGGCTCATCATAATCAATAAAAGTCCAATCAGGACACATATAGTTATAGGGAGCACCCTGATTCCACATGGCTGTAACAAGCGGTTCTATGGCAACTGTTGACGGTGCCTTGCTGATATGCTGGGCAGGCTTCATCCATGATGAGTCCAAGGCTTCTATCTGGCGGGCATAGCTGTCAAGCCACCACTTCAGGTTCTCCGGTAAATTATCCATGTCGAGATTACCTTGTTTGGAATAGCCAAGAATTTCTGTGGTACGATCATCACCCGACACGATGACATAGCCATCGTTTTCAGTGGCATTAAACACATAGAAGGCATCGTTCTTCCTCGGAGCCTTGGCACGGGCCGACGGAATGGTCTTGGCTGTTACAAACTGCTTGCCAGGCATGAACGCCTGAGCCTTCTTCAAGGCTGTGTTGCGGTCAACACCTTCGGCCATGACGACAATGGTCATCAAAAGGCTCATTAAAAGAAAAAAGAGTCTTCTCTGCATATTGATTGGTCAGTAGAAACTATTGATTCAGATAGCTATACAGTTTCTCCACAGCACGGCCGCGGTGGGAGATGGCGTTCTTGGCCTCTGAGGACATGGCGGCAAAGGACTGGTCATGGCCTTCGGGAATGAAGATAGGGTCGTAGCCGAAATCACCGGTACCGGTCTTACCATAGTCGATGCGACCTTCCACAATGCCCTCGAAGGTCTTGACGAGGGGCTCCTGAGCCTCATCGCCGGGACGGAGGATGAGTGTGATGACCGTGCGGAAGCGGGCTTTGCGGTTGGGATTGTCACCCAATTCGCGAAGCAGCTTCTGGATGTTCGCTTCGGAGTCGTGGCCGGCACCGCCTGCATAGCGGGCACTATAGACACCCGGGGCACCACCCAGGGCATCGACCTCCAGGCCTGTGTCATCGGCAAAGCAGCTCATGCCATATTTGCGGAAGATATACTCGGCTTTCTCACGGGAGTTCTCCTCCAGTGTCTCATAGTCCTCTGGAATCTCGTCGTGACAGCCGATGTCGTTCAGGGAAAGTACCTCATAGCGAGAGCCCAGAATCTCCCTGATCTCCTTCAGCTTGTGGGCGTTATTGGTTGCAAAAACTATTCTTTCTTTCATCCTATCCTTTTTTTATCTGAATCTCTTCAAATCCCTCACCATAGACACCAATGACGGCGCTCTGGCTGACAAAGGCGTTGGGGTCTATCAGCTTGATGAGTCGGAACATGGCCAGACTCTCCCGTTTCTTCGCCAGGATACACAGCACCTTGCGCTCTTCACCCGTGTACCATCCATGTCCGTCGAGAATCGTCACTCCATGTTCCATCTGCGTACCGATGGCATTGGCTATCTCCTGCCACTTGCTGGAGAAGATGAGGAACTGCACGGACTCGCGCCTCACGTTCATGATATAGTCGAGAACAAAGTTCTCAATGGCCATCGTGCAGAGACCGAACACCACCTTGTGGGCACGCTCCAGTCCATCGCCAAACTCCGGTATGAACATACAACTGCCGATGATAATCAGGTCCACGATGATCAGTACCTGTCCGAGGGAGAAGTTATAGAACTTGTTCACGCAGGCCGCAATGATGTCCGTACCGCCCGTGGAACCGTTGTTCAGGAACACGATGGCCAGCGAGGTACCTGTAAAACCGCAGCCGATGATGAGCGACATGAATGCCTGTCCCTCGCCGAGAATCTTCACGGGCAGTCCTTCGGGCGTACTGGGCATCAGCCACTGCCCGAGCATCAGCATGAGGTAGAGAGCAAAGATGGCATAGATGGTCTTCATCATGAACTTGAAGCCCAGAATCTTCAGTGCCACGATGAGCAGTGCCACGTTGATGAACAGATAACTGTTCTCCAAAGGAAATCCCGTGGCATAGAAGATGATGGCCGACACACCCGTCACGCCTCCCGTCACAATCTTGTAGGGTAGGAGGAAGACGGTAAAGCCGATCGTGTAGAGTGCGAGTCCGAGGGTGATGAACAGATAGTCCTGGAACTCATTCCACAGTATCTGATGTTTCCTTGTCATACTACTTGACTACTTGACTTCCTGACTACTTACAAACGACATTCACCATGCGCTTCGGCACGATGATAACCTTCATCACCTGTTTGCCATCAATATACTTCGGCGCACGCTCGTCTGCCAATACCTTGTCCTGAATGGTCTGGTTGTCGGCATCGGCGGGGAACTCCATCTCGAAGCGCGTTTTGCCATTGAAGGCCACACCCAGCTTGATGCTGTCTTCCACCAGATACTTCTCATCCCATGCCGGCCACTGGGCATCGCAAACGCTACCTTTACCACCCAGCATCTCCCATAGCTCTTCAGCGATATGGGGAGCAAACGGAGCGATGAGTACCACGAGTGTCTTCATAATCTCAGGATCGGTACACTTCTGCTGTGACAGCTCGTTCACACAGATCATGAAGGCAGAGATGGCGGTATTATAAGAGAACTGCTGGATGTCGCCTGTCACCTTCTTGATAAGCTTGTGAAGGCTCTTCAGGCTCTGTGTATTGTCTTGACTACTTGCCTCCTTGTCTCCTTGACTCCCTGACTCCTTGACTCCTTGACTCCTTGACTCCTTAGCTCCCTGTACCAAGTTCCAGAATTTCTTCAGGAAGCGGTGACAGCCGTCGATGCCGTTGGTGTCCCAAGGCTTGGACTGCTCTACCGGACCGAGGAACATCTCGTAGAGACGAAGCGTGTCGGCACCATAGCGTTCTACAATCATATCAGGGTTCACCACGTTGAACATCGACTTCGACATCTTCTCGATGGCCCAGCCACACTTGTACTGACCATTCTCAAGGATGAACTCGGCATTGTTGTATTCAGGACGCCAAGCCTTGAAAGCCTCTATGTCGAGGATGTCAGCAGAAACAATGTTCACATCCACATGGATAGGAGTCACATCCTTGAACTGATCTTTCAGGTTGAGCGAAACAAACACTGGAGTATTGTCCTGCACTCCTTGCAATCCCTGTACTCCCTGCAACTCCTTATGGTCATTTACACGATAGACAAAGTTTGAGCGACCTTGTATCATGCCCTGGTTCACCAGTTTCTGGAACGGCTCTTCCTTGCAGCTGACACCCAGGTCGAAGAGGAACTTGTTCCAGAAGCGGGAATAAATCAAGTGACCCGTGGCATGCTCTGTGCCGCCCACATAAAGGTCAACGTTCTGCCAATACTCATCTGCTTCCTTCGAGAGCAGTGCCTTCGTGTTGTGGGGATCCATGTAACGGAGGTAATAGGCAGAGGAACCGGCAAAGCCCGGCATGGTGTTCAACTCCAAGGGGAACACCGTCTTGTTGTCAATGAGCGCCTTGTCCACCACCTGCTTCTTCTCTGTATCCCATGCCCATACCTTGGCACGTCCGAGAGGCGGCTCACCTGTCTCCGTAGGCTCATACTTGTCAATCTCAGGAAGTTCCAGAGGAAGACATTCCTCCGGTATCATACAGGGCATTCCGTTCTTGTAGAAGACGGGGAACGGTTCTCCCCAGTAACGCTGGCGGGAGAAGATGGCATCACGCAGGCGGAAGTTCACTTTCACCTGTCCGAGACCTTGCTCGGTGACATACTCCTTGGTTTTCTGGATAGCCTCCTTCACGGTAAGTCCGTTCAAGGAGAAACTGCCATTGGAAGAGTTCATCACAATACCCTCCTTGGCATCAAAACTCTCCTCAGAGATGTCGGCACCTTCGATGAGCGGAATGATGGGCAGGTTGAAGTGCTTGGCAAAAGCATAGTCGCGGGAGTCATGAGCCGGCACAGCCATGATGGCACCCGTTCCATAGCCTGCCAAAACATATTCACTGATCCATACGGGAATCTCCTTGCCCGTGAGCGGATTGATGGCATAGGAACCGGAGAAGACGCCCGTCACCTTACGGTCGGAGATGCGGTCGCGCTCTGTACGCTTCTTCACATAGGCGAGGTATTCATCTACTTCCTTCTTCTGCTCAGGAGTCGTAAGCTGCTGAACGAGTTCACTCTCAGGAGCCAGTACCATGAAGGTAACACCGAAGATGGTGTCGGCACGGGTGGTGAATATAGTGAACTCAATGTCCTTGTTGGCCACCTTGAAACGCATCTCCGTTCCCTCTGAACGACCAATCCAGTTGCGCTGGGTTTCTTTCAGGGAGTCTGTCCAGTCGATGGTGTCCAGTCCGTCAAGCAGACGCTGGGCATAAGCCGATACACGCAGACACCACTGGCGCATCTTCTTCTGCACAACAGGATAGCCGCCGCGCACAGAGACACCGTCCACTACTTCATCATTGGCCAACACAGTTCCCAGCTCTGCACACCAGTTCACCATGGTCTCACCCAGGTAGGCAATACGGTAGTTCATGAGCAGTTCGCTCTGTTCTTTCTCATCGGAAGGCCATGTGCCTTCAGCCTTGAACTTCTCAATCAGCTTCTCTATGGGCTGTGCCTTTTGAAGTTCCTCGTCATAATAGGAGTTGAACATCTTCTGGAAAGCCCATTGTGTCCAATGGTAATAACCAGGCTCACAGGTGCGCACCTCGCGATCCCAGTCAAAGCAAAAACCAATCTTGTCCAACTGTTCACGATAGCGCTTGATGTTCTGATTGGTGGTGATGGCGGGATGCTGACCTGTCTGGATGGCATACTGCTCTGCCGGCAGTCCATAGGCATCATAACCCATGGGGTTCAGTACGTTGAATCCCTGCTGACGCTTGAAGCGTGCATAGATATCACTGGCTATATAGCCAAGTGGATGACCCACATGCAAACCGGCTCCGCTAGGGTAGGGGAACATGTTGAGTACATAGAATTTCTGCTTCTTGGGGTCTTCGACAACCTTGTAGGTTTTCTGTTCAACCCAACGCTGTTGCCACTTCTTTTCAATCTCTCTGAAATTGTATTCCATATCTGTTTTCGTTTATTTTTGGCACAAAATTACCAAGAACTGAACGAAAATGCAAGAAAATTACTGATTATTTGGCAGTATGCGAAAAACTTTTTAATTTTGCCAACTAGAGACATCTAATTTTTCTAACACCCAAACGACATGAAGAAAATCATCATATTATTCACGCTGCTGCTGTCGCTTTCTATGACAGTGGGTAGTCGCGCCGCCACCATAGGAACATGGAAGGCCTATATGGCCTATCATGATGTTCAGGACATTCAGAAAGCAGGGCATGTGCTGTTTGTGCTGGCATCAGACAACCTCTATTCCTATAACACCAACGACGGGAGCATCCTGACCTACGACAAGAGCACCTTGTTAAGTGACTGCGGCATCAAGCTCATTGCCTGGTGCCAGTCGGCCAAACGGCTTGTGGCGGTCTATGAAAACGGAAACATCGACCTCGTGGAGCTCAACGATAATGTTGTGAACGTCTCTGACTATTATATGAAATCAATTGTAGGTGATAAGACCATCAACGACATCTATGTCTATGGCCGTTATGCCTATCTGTCCACGGGCATGGGTATTTTGAAACTGAACGTGCAGGATGCGGAAATCAGCGATTTCTATAAACTTGACTTCAACGTCAACTACACCTATATTGAGAACAACCGCATCTATGCCGCATCCAACACCAAAGGAACATACAGTGCCTTGCTGACCAGTAACCTGCTGGACAGTTCTAACTGGACTTATACAACTCCATATACAGCAAAGACAAAGACCATAGATCCGGAACTTTTGGAGACCGTGAAGACACTGAACCCCGGCGGACCGAAATATAATAACTTCGGTTTCATGCGTTTTACCAATAATAAACTGTACACCTCCGGATCCGGCTATGGAAGAGGATTGGATCTTCTCAGACCTGGAACAGTACAGGTATTGGAAGGTGACGAGTGGGATATATTCCAAGATGAGTTAGACACTATCACAGGCTCACGATATATAGACGTTGCATGCGTTGAGGTTGATCCTTTCAATCTACGCCATGTACTGGCCTCTGGCCGTACAGGAATTTATGAGTTTATTGATGGAAAATTCACCAACCGATTTACCGATGAAAACTCGCCATTAGTAGATGCCTTTCCTCCTGCCAAGAACTATATCATCATGCAGACCATGAAATATGACAATGAGGGAAATTTATGGACTATACAGAGTTTTTCACAAAATTTGTTCTGCCTGACCAAACAAGGAGAATGGAAAACATTTGAGCTTAATATTCCTGGCTATTACAATACTAAGCACATGATGTTCGATAGTCAGGAACTACTCTGGTTCGTCAACGACCACTGGGAGATACCTGCCGTCTATTGCTATCAGCCTTCTACTCAAGTACTGAAAACTTTCTCCAACCTTGTAAACCAGGATGGAACGGTAGTCAACTCCAACGCCGTGCAACATATCGCAGAAGACAAGAACGGCGACATCTGGGTGGCAACAAGTCTTGGCCCGCTCCTTCTTGAACGTTCACAAATCAATGAGGAAAACTACTACTTCACACAAGTGAAGGTACCACGCAACGATGGTACCAACTATGCTGACTACCTGATGAGCGGCATTGACATCACCGGCATTGCCATTGACGGTGGTAACCGTAAGTGGTTTGCCACACGCGGCAATGGTGTCTATCTGATCAGTGCCGACAACATGACCCAACTGCAGCATTTCACGGCAGAGAACAGCTGTCTGCTTTCTGATGATGTGGAATCCATTGCCATCAACGATGACACAGGAGAAGTTTTTTTTGGAACTAACAAGGGACTGTGCTCCTACATGAGCGATGCCACCGCTACCAGCATGAGCATGGATAAGAACAATGTCTATGCCTATCCGAATCCCGTTGATCCTGACTACTCTGGTCTTATTACAGTGGTGGGACTTACCATGGATGCCGACGTGAAGATTACTACTACCAACGGCGTGCTTGTGGCACAGGGTCGTAGCAATGGCGGCAGCTTCACCTGGGATGGTACCGACCTCAACGGAAAGCGAGTAGCTTCTGGTGTCTATATGGTTCAGACAGCCACCTCTACAGGAAGTAAGGGAACTGTTTGCAAGATTGCCATCATCCGATGACAGAAAATATATGAAGGATAAGAATATATTTGTCTATCTGATTATCTCAGCAGTAGCCATCTTGTTTCAGTTGATTACATTAGAGAATCAAGTGGCATGGATAGACGAAGTCATGTTTACTGACAGCAGTGTCAATGCCCTCCATGGTATAGGTTGGGTATCGCATGCCTGGTGGGGCTTTCCTGTGAGCGTCTATCCACCTTTATATCAGTTCACGCTTTACGGATGGATAAGCCTGTTCGGTTTTTCTCTTTTCAGCGTACGCAGTCTTAATATTGTATTGGCTTTCATTCTGGGAATTCTTCTACAAAGGTTATTGAAGAATATAGGGGTGAATATGAATGCATGGAAGACGCTTTTCTTTGGATTGCTTTTTTGGTTTTCAGTTGATTTCTCCTGGCTTTTCCGTAATGGAAGACCCGACATTCTGGGAGCAACAATCGCTACCTGCCTGATCTTATTATGGATTCGTTGGCAGAATAATTTTTCTTCATCCAAGAAACAACAGAGAATACTTTTAACAGGAATTTTTCTTTCCACAACAGCATTATTGTTGACAGGACTCCAAAATATTGTTTTTACCGGCTTGGTGATTCTTTTCTTATTATTCATCCATGATAAAAGAAAACAATTACTTCTTCCTCTCTCATCATTTATGTGCGGTATTATTACTGGTGTCGCACTGCTACTGCTATGGATATGGTATATAGATGCCATCGACTGTTTATTTTCCTTTGTATTGAAACAGACACGCTCCGTCAATCAAATTGTCACTGACACGACAGTTACAACGGAAACTCATACAGTAGAAAGGTCTTTCCTGCAAAAAATATGGGGACTCTATAACTATCAGAGTTATCTCATACTGATGGCTATTTGTGCAATACTCACAATTTCACAGAAGAACATAAAATATTTCCTGCCCCTTATTTTTATATCTTTTATTCCTCTACTCATGCGCATGGCTGGTAACTTCCCTTCCTATTATATATGGATGGCCTATCTGCCTGCACTTCTGTTTGTCTTTATTCTTATGGACAAACAGGAGAATACATGGAAATACATGATTCTGACAGCTGTATCCGCTATGTTTATTTACAATAGCCTGCAACAATATACTCAACGATTTGACACTGCTGATCTGAAAAAAATGATTCGTCAAAGTCATATCCAGAAAGATGATATAGTCATTGCGCCCTTTGCAACACTGTATGAAATCATGGATATGTCAGACAATGTTTTCTTTCCCGGAACTTTTCATCTTGAGAACCTTCCTGGAAAACCTAAATATGCCATCACTCAGGAAGGAAACTTCTATGGCTGCTATGAACAGACCATAGACAACTATATTCATCAATACAACTATGAACTTATTGATAGTGTCAGCAGTCCGCTGACCTTCCGTCTCTACAGACTAAAGGAATAAGACAGAAGGGTAGGGCCATGTCAAAATAGGTGATGTCGTATGCTGAACTGAACAGGCTGTCGAAATTGTTGTTGTTCCACATATTGTGTATGAATATGAGGGAAACAAAGAGAAAAAGAAAGATAGCCGTGTTTCTGTAATAATCAATTTTCTTCTTGTACTGCAGTGCACACACCATCAGCAGTGGAACAATCCATAGGATGTCTGTGAAGTTTCCCTGTCGTGACTGAAGGATAAACGGATTCTTGGTAGAAACACTGAAAAAGGTTACATCCCAGAAAAATAGCGGAAGGAACGTAAGCACGAATACCAATATTGAGACAAGAGGAACCATCACTTTTTGACTCCATTTCAACTGTATATACTCAGCAAGGAAATAGATGATGAGAACCGTAGCAACACTCAGTCGTGTGCTCATCAGAAGTCCCGCTATGACAGCTACCAGCCAAGGATGTGTTTTCAGCGTAACCTTGTAATATATAAAACAGTTGATGATAGCCATCACCAATAGGAAATTCGTTATCAGGTCGCTTCTGACAATTACCTCATAGACAAACGCAGGAGAAAATACCAATAACAGGAAGATACGAAACGTAGTCTGCTGACCGTATAGTTTGAAGATGGTCCATAGAAGAAACACCGTGACAGGGATAAACGACAATGCCACGTCTCCCAACAGATAGAATGGAATATGGAAGAATTGCCACACGGGGAAGGGAGAACCATGACCACCCAGATGCGTAACCGCACCATAAGGATATTCGCCATTGAAAAGACAAGCAATGAAATTATGAATAGCCGACCAACGATCTACCATCAGTATGCCTGGATTAATGGAAAGTTGGGCAACGGTCAGGATAACAAGTCCCAATGTCATCAGGACCATTGATTTCTTCCTGTTTATTTTCGGCAACCTGTGGATATTGAAGATAAGCAGTGATGAAAAAATCAGATAGACCACACAGCACCCTGCTGTCACCACAGGAAACAGATAACTCTTATCCATGGCGTATGTACTGATGATGCCTACTCTCATCGAATACTTTAATACGAAGAGAAAATTGATCAGTATATATAAAAGACGCATGTAATTCATCGCTTGTATATGATTTGGTTCAACTGATAGAAAAGAAAGGATAATACCGGTACCAGCAAAGAGAAGATAAACAGGTGCCAAACATGATGTGATGTCCAATTAACCAAAGGTGCATGAACCATGTATAGTTCGAGTGAGGCAAGTCCTGAAAGTCGGAGCAGCAATGACTTCTGAAGCCTGGGAAGCAAATAGAAGAACATGGCTATGGAAATGCCTATTGGAAGCTTGACGCCCATCAGTAAGGCATGGAAAAAGACGGTTTCTTTCATCATTTGAACAGACGGTAATGCCTTCACCGCCATGATGAATATTCCAAACAACAACAAAACAGTTGCCACCAATAGAATCTTCAGGTTATCAGTCGTTGCAATCTTTCCATAATACTTACTCAAAAAGACACCTGATACAAAGGAAAAAGCCTGTTCTGATTCATAATGTTGGGCAAAAAGAAGCGTCAGCACACCTGACAGTATCAATAAAATATCTGCATATTTTCCGAAGAATCGCATGATAATCCAGAATATCAGATACCATTTTGCTATACATACGATAAACCACAACTCACTCTCTATGAAGAAGACGGCACGAAGATATGCTGGCCATGTGTCCAACCCTCGCCAGAGGAAGAGAACAGTGGTCACAATCCAATAGGGAATAGCAATGCGGCGAATACGCTTTGACCAGAAACTGGAAAGACCATTACGCTGGAAAGACTCATGCATGCCATAGCCTGAGAGAAAAAGAAAAATAGCAACACCTATCCCTCCCCACACATTGATAATCCGTGGAAAATTCCACGCCATGCCAAGGTGAAAGACAATGATAATCAGTGCACTCAGGCCACGAAGACTATTTGTATATTCCCTGCTTATATTAATCATGACAGTTCCAGCATGCGGTTGATGCTCTTGACGGCATCCTTGGCAACGGCCTCGTCAACCTCCACGGAAGGAGATTCGTTCTTCAGACAATCATATATTTTCTGAAGCGTGTTCATCTTCATATACTCACACTCGTTGCAATGACAGCCCACACCTCCTTCACTTACTGCCGGTGGAACAGGATAGAACAGGGTGTCAGGACAGGTACGCTGCATTTCATGCAGGATACCCGACTCCGTTGCTACGATGAACTCACGCTGTTCAGGATGCTCCTGTGCATACTTCAACATGACAGCCGTACTTCCCACCACATCGGCAATGGCCAGTACAGGACCCTTGCATTCCAAATGGGCCATGACCAGTGCCTGTGGATGTTCTTTCTTCAGTTTTACTATTTCTTCTACAGAGAAACGTTCATGCACATGGCAGCCGCCATTCCATAGCAACATCTCACGTCCGGTTACCGAGTTTATATATGAACCGAGATTATAGTCAGGTCCGAAGATAATCTTCTCATCCTGAGGGAAGGTATCGATAATTTTCTTGGCATTACCACTGGTCACCACCACATCCGTCAAGGCCTTGACAGCCGCCGTAGTATTCACATAGCTTACTACCTTATAGCCTGGATGCTCTGCCTTGAACTTCGCCAGATCCTCCGCCTTACAACTGTCAGCCAGTGAACAGCCGGAATTCATATCCGGAACAAGTACCAGCTTATCGGGAGAAAGAATCTTACAGGTCTCTGCCATGAAATGGACACCACACATCACGATGACTTTCGCATCGGTATCGGCTGCCTTTCGTGCCAAAGCCAAAGAATCACCTATAAAGTCTGCAACATCCTGAACCTCACCTACCGTGTAGTAGTGGGCAAGAATAACCGCTTTTTTCTCCTTGCAGAGTCTTCTTATCTCATTTTTCAACATATCAATATATTTATTTTCTTATTTTATTTTTAAATGAAAAAAGAAATACTGATGATGATATCCTACTGATAAGTTGATAAGTTTTATAGAAAATATTTGTATTTCTCAATATAAACACTCTCATATGTGCTTATCCACAACCTCAAAGAATATCTATTTATTGTGTTTCAGATACATAGGTATCTTATCCACAGTTTCCTTTTCTGGTGCAAAAGTACAAAGTTTATATCTTTTTTCTTTCTTTCTTTGTTGAAAAGTTTAGTAAAAGTAGAGAAAAAAATGTGGTTTATCCCCAACTTTCATGTTTTCAACAAGGATGAAGGAAATTATCCCACATGAATCCACAACTTTTCCACACACTTTTCCACATCCTTCATTCTCTCTTTACTTTTTTCTTTTACTAGTAAAAGGAAAAAAGATTCATCCTTTTACTTTTCCCTTTCATAGATTTTTTGTACTTTTGCAAACCTTATTATTAAAAATAAGGTATAAAAGAGAAGCAAATGCGAATAAAGGAAAAAGGTCTCACTCCAATGATGAAGCAGTTCTTCGACTTGAAGGCAAAGCATCCCGATGCTTTGTTGCTATTCCGTTGTGGCGACTTTTATGAGACCTATTGCGATGATGCCGTCATAGCTGCCCAGATATTGGGTATCACCCTTACTAAGCGTAATAACGGTGCCGGTGTGAAGGGTGACGAGATGGCAGGCTTCCCTCATCATGCGCTCGACACCTATCTGCCAAAGCTGATCCGTGCCGGCAAACGAGTGGCCATCTGCGACCAGCTGGAAGACCCCAAGCTCACGAAGAAACTGGTGAAAAGGGGTATTACGGAACTTGTCACCCCTGGTGTGGCCATGAGCGACAATGTACTTTCCTATAAGGAGAACAACTTCCTTGCTGCCGTTCATTTCGGAAAGACTGCTTGTGGTGTTTCCTTTTTAGATATATCCACAGGCGAGTTCCTGACAGGAGAGGGCAGTTATGACTATGTGGAAAAGCTGCTTGGTAATTTCCAGCCAAAGGAAATACTCTTCGAGCGTAACCGCCGCCAAGACTTTGAACGCTATTTCGGAACACGCTATTGTGTCTTTGAACTCGACGACTGGGTGTTTACCGAACAGACCGCCCGTCAGAAGCTGCTCAAGCATTTTGCCACGAAATCGTTGAAGGGTTTTGGTGTGGAACATCTGTATAATGGCATCATTGCTTCAGGTGCCATCATGCAGTATTTGGAGATTACGCAGCATCCTAACGTTGCCCATATCACTCATCTCTCCCGTATAGAAGAAGAGAAATATGTAAGACTCGACAAGTTCACCATCCGTTCCCTGGAACTTATTCAACCCATGCAGGAAGACGGAAAGTCATTGTTGAATGTCATCGACAGAACTGTCACAGCTATGGGCGGCCGCATGCTTCGCCGTTGGATTATTTTTCCCCTAAAGGAAGGCTCAACTATCAATAGCAGGTTGGATGTTGTGGATGATTTTTTCCGTCATCCTGACTTCCGTCAATGCATTGATCAGGAACTTCAACACATCGGCGACTTGGAGCGCATAGCTTCCAGGGTGGCAGTAGGAAGAGTCTCCCCGCGCGAGGTCGTACAACTGAAGATTGCGCTTCAGGCATTGGAACCGGTAAAGGCTGCCTGCCTTTCTTCCTCAGATGCCACCTTGAAAAGGGTAGGAGAGAACATGAACCTCTGCGAGGAGATTCGCGACCGTATTGCCAAGGAGATGCAACCAGATCCGCCGCTGTTGGTCAGTAAAGGTAACATCATTGCCTCCGGATTCAATAGTGAGCTTGACGAACTTCGGGAGATTTCCAGCAACGGGCGCGGCTATCTACTCCATATCCAGGAAGCGGAAGCGGAGCGTACAGGCATCTCTTCTCTGAAGATAGGCTACAACAATGTCTTCGGCTACTATCTTGAGGTGCGCAATACTTACAAGAACCTTGTTCCGCAGGAATGGGTTCGCAAGCAGACCCTGGCTCAGGCTGAACGCTATATAACGCAGGAACTGAAGGAATACGAGGAGAAAATCCTGGGTGCCGATGAGAAGATACAGTCTTTGGAAGAGCGGCTCTTTGCCGAACTCGTCGTCGCCATTCAGGAATATATTCCCCAGATACAGGTCAATGCCAACCTCTTGGCACAGCTCGACTGTCTCCTTTCTTTTGCGAAGACCGCAGAGGAATACCGTTATGTGCGGCCTGTCATAACGGACGACTGTGTGATAGATATCCGTCAGGGACGCCATCCTGTCATAGAGACCCAGTTGCCTGTGGGTGAACGCTATGTTCCCAATGATGTATATCTCGATAACGAGCGTCAGCAGATTGTCATCATCACTGGTCCAAACATGGCCGGTAAGTCAGCCTTGCTCCGACAGACCGCCCTCATTACCCTGCTGGCACAGATAGGATGTTTCGTGCCGGCAGAGCAGGCAAGGATAGGACTCGTGGATAAGATTTTCACCCGTGTGGGAGCTTCTGACAATATCTCCTTGGGAGAATCCACCTTCATGGTAGAGATGACAGAGGCCTCCAATATATTAAATAATGTGACCCCCCGCTCACTCGTCCTCTTCGATGAGCTCGGACGCGGCACCAGCACCTACGACGGCATCAGTATTGCCTGGGCCATCGTGGAATATCTGCACGAGCATCCGAAGGCACAGGCGCGCACCCTCTTCGCCACCCACTACCATGAGCTCAATGAGATGGAGAAGAACTTCTCCCGCATCAAGAACTATAATGTCTCCGTGAAGGAAGTGAACGGAAGGGTCATCTTCCTGCGCCGGTTGGAACGTGGCGGTTCCGAGCACTCCTTCGGTATACATGTGGCTGAGATAGCTGGCATGCCGAAGTCCATCGTGAAGCGGGCCAATGTCATTCTCAAGCAACTGGAGACTCCCCATTCGGGCACAATAGCTGCTCCCGTTGAGGAAACGGGGATAGTGAAAAAAAGTGGGGTAGGAGCTCCTTCCGAAGGTATGCAGCTCTCCTTCTTCCAATTGGACGACCCTGTGCTCTCACAGATTCGTGACGAGATACTCGGGCTCGACATCAACAACCTCACTCCTGTGGAGGCACTTAACAAGCTGAACGAAATAAAAAAGATTCTGAAAGGAAAATGAATAAAGAAATAAAACCCACAGCCATTCTGCTTTTCCATTGTCAGGATAAGCCAGGCATTATCTCAGAGGTAACAAAGTTCATCACGGATAACAAAGGAAACATCGTCTATCTTGATCAGTATGTGGACCGTGAAGACGGTATGTTCTTCATGCGCATAGAATGGGAACTTGACAACTTCCTCATTCCGCGTAATAAGATCAATGAATATATCAGCACGCTCTATACCCAGCGCTATGGACTTACCTTCAAGCTTTATTTCAGCGATGTGAAGCCGCGCATGGCCATCTTCGTGTCGAAGATGAGCCATTGTCTCTACGATCTGCTGGCACGCTGGAAGGCAGGAGAGTTCAACTGCGACATCCCCTGCATCGTCAGCAATCACGAGGACCTGCGCTATGTGGCCCTGCAGTTCGGCATCCCCTATTATGTATGGCGCATCAACAAGGACCATTCCAACAAAGCCGAGGTGGAAGCAGAGGAGATGAAGCTCCTGGAGGAGAAAAAGATTTCCTTCATTGTGCTGGCCCGCTATATGCAGATTATCTCCGATGACATGATTGCCAAGTATCCGAATCATATCATCAACATCCACCACTCCTTCCTTCCCGCCTTTGTAGGTGCCAAGCCCTATCACCAGGCATGGGAGCGTGGGGTGAAAATCATCGGTGCCACCAGCCACTATGTCACCGCCGAGCTCGATGCTGGTCCCATCATCGAACAGGATGTTACCCGCATCACGCATAAGGACACGCCCGAGAGTCTTGTGCTGAAAGGAAAGGATTTGGAGAAGATAGTGCTCTCCCGTGCCGTCACCAAACACATCGAACGAAAGATTCTCACCTTCAAGAACAAGACCGTCATCTTCAGTTGAAGTGATTGTAAAGAAAGGCATCTATGCTGTTTAACTCCTTTGAGTTTCTGATTTACCTGCCGGTAGTCTTTCTGCTCTACTGGTTTGTGTTCCGCCAACGAAGGTGGCAGAATCTCTTGGTGATCATCGCCAGCTATGTGTTCTACGGCTGGTGGGACTGGCGCTTCCTGCTCCTCATTGCCTTCACGTCGCTGTGCAGCTTCGGCAGCGGACTCCTGTTGGAGAGGCTGGAGGGCAGACGGAAATGGCAGCAGGCGGTGAGTGCCCTGAACATCGTGGTGAACCTCGCCATACTGGGCGTGTTCAAGTATTACAACTTCTTCGTGGAGAACATCGATGCGCTGTGTGCGACACTCATCAACTACCATCTGGACTGGGTGACGATGAAGGTCATCCTGCCTGTGGGCATCAGCTTCTACACCTTCCAGGCACTGAGCTACTCGATAGATGTGTACCGTGGAAGCATCCGCGCCACAAGGGATGTTATCGAGTTCTTTGCCTACATCAGCTTCTTCCCGCAGTTGGTGGCCGGACCTATCGAACGGGCTACGAACCTCCTTCCGCAGTTCCAAAGGGAGCGGCAGTTTGACTATGCGAAGGCGGTAGACGGCATGACCCAGATGCTGTGGGGATTCTTTAAAAAACTCGTTGTGGCAGACAACTGTGCCATTATCGTCAACCAGCACTGGGATGAATATGCAACGCTTTCTTCGCCTGTATTGTTAGTTCTGGCACTTCTTTTCACCTTCCAGATCTATTGCGACTTCTCCGGTTATTCCGATATAGCCATCGGAACGGCACGCCTCTTCGGCATCAACCTCATGCAGAACTTCAATTACCCCTACTTTTCAAGGAGCATCCCGGAGTTCTGGCGGCGGTGGCACATCTCGCTGTTCACATGGTTTCGCGACTATATCTATTTTCCGTTAGGCGGAAGCCAATGTGCCAGGTGGAAAGTGTTCCGGAATACGCTCATCGTCTTCTTCGTAAGCGGTCTGTGGCATGGAGCCAATTGGACATTCATTGTATGGGGCCTGTATCACGGACTTCTTATCTGTCTCTACATACTGTTGGGTGTGAATACAAAGGCGAAGGATATGGTGGCAACAGGACGGCGGCTCCCCTCTTTGAAGGAACTCGGACAGGTTTTGCTGACCTTCTTCCTCGTGGTGATAGGATGGATATTTTTCCGCGCTGACACACTTTCACAGGCCTGTGACTATATCTACCACATGTTTACCGCAGTAAACGTTGAGAGCCATCTTCACGGCATGGGCTACATCTTTTACGGAATAGTGCTGCTTGTGATAGAATGGGTCAGAAGAGAGCAACGGCATGTGTTGGACATGACGACCTGTTGCCATACATGGGTGAAGTGGGTGGTGTGTCTTTCTTGTTGCATACTCATCTATCTGTTCACGGCAGATACGGTGAGCACGTTCATCTATTTCCAATTCTAAAAGTTGAGCCATGAAGAGATTTATTTTACATAGCATCTTTTTCGCAACTTTACTGTTGGTGATACTTTCCGCTTTTGTATATCCTCTGACCCTGCATTTCGAGAAACAGGCATATCAGTCAGCCCGCTCCCCCTATTGTAATTTAAACAGGATAGACTCTCTTCAGGACATCAATGCTGATATTCTGATTATGGGCAATTCCAGGGCAGGCGGCCATTATAACGACTCTTTGTTGACTGTTCTCACAGGAAAGAAATGCCTGAATATTGCAATGGCAGGATTCCCGTTTAATTTCCAGTACCATCTGATGTATATTCCTTACATCAGTCAAAACACGCTGCCTGAGACCATCATTTTGGATATCTCCCCCTGGGCTTTCTTCGATTACGTCATGCCTAAGTGTTCCATCGAGATGATGCCCTATGTCCATAAACCCTATTTCCAGTTCTTGCGCGATATAAGTCCGGACCTGAATTGGTTCGATCGCTTCCGACTCGTAAAATATGCGGGGAGGATAGGCAAAGTCGTGAAGGAATTGGAAAATCTGAAAGTTCATCCGGAGGATTTGCCCCAAACATACAGAAAGGATTATGTGAGAAGAAACCAGCCGTTGGAATGTGACACTTCCATCGTCCGGCTCTTCTCCCATTTCGTTGACGAGTGTACGCAGAACAATACCCGTCTGGTACTTATTTGTTCACCGATCCACCATGATGACGGGCAATGCTTCTATGATATGAATGGTTTCTGGAGGATTATCCATGATGCCACAAAGGGGAAGAACGTGGAGGTCTATAACTATGTGGACGTTTATGGTAGCGACACATCCTATTTCATGGATGCCATGCATCTGAACTGCTATGGCAGGGATCAGTTCACCACATTCATTTCAAAGGACATCATGTTTCCTTATACTCACCAAGTATCTTCAGCGAACGGGTCAGGGGAATGATTGCATCAATAGCTTGACGGTAGCGTATGAGACTGTTGAACACGACATCAACATAGAATAGGTATTCCCACTCGTGACCAATGATGGGCAGCGACTGAATCTTGGTGAGGTTGATTTTGTAGAACGACAGGATAGCGAGGATTGCCGACAGGCTGCCTTCCTCATGAGGAAGGGCGAAGACAATGCTTGATTTATTGACCTCGGTGAGCGGACGCAACATGTCGGCTTTCTGTGGAGCCGAACAGACGAGGAATCGTGTGAAGTTGTGCTTGTTGTCCTCGATTCCTTCCTCCAACACCTTCAGTCCGTACATTCGTGCTGCTTCTGCATGACAGATGGCAGCCCAGCCGTGATGCTGCTTCTCGGCAATCATCCGTGCCGAACCGGCGGTGTCCTCGCCCTCGATGATGCGCAGACCAGGGTGACGCTCCAAATAGTGACGCGTCTGCATCAGGGCCACGGGATGGGAATGTACCTCGGTGAGCGTCGACCAGTCGTCATCGGGCAGACAGCAGATAGAATGTGTGATGTGCAGTTTATGTTCACCGACTATCGTCGTGCCGCTATCGCGTAATAGTTCATAGTTATGTAACAGTGACCCGGCGATAGTGTTCTCAATAGCCGCCATCGCAATGACCGTGGGGTCTTCCCGTACAGAGTCAAACACCTGCTCAAAAGTACTACAGCACTGTAGCTGTATCTGTTCTTCCTGAAAAAACTCATGGGCCGCTATGTCGTGAAACGATCCCACAATACCTTGAATAGCTATTCGTTTCATACCTTTTTTAGTTATAATTAGTGTGATAGTGCTTCGAACAGTTGGTCGAGGGCGGCGTTGGCATCGCCATTGGACTCGTTGAGGAGGGTGACAAACTTCGAACCGATGATGGCTCCGGCGGCATTGTCCTGGGCGGCCTTCAGCGTCTGGGCATTGGAGATGCCGAACCCGATCATACGGGGATTGCGCAGGTTCATCTGGTTGATGCGGCGGAAATACTCCTGCTTCTGGTCGTCGAAACTCTTCTGTGCTCCGGTGATGGCGGCAGAGGAGACCATATAGATAAAGCCGTCGGTATTGTTGTCGATGAAGCGAATGCGCTCCTCGCTGGTCTCCGGGGTGATGAGCATGATGACACGCAGGTCATAGCGGTCGGCAATGGGCTTTACGGTCTTCTGGTAGTCGTCGAAGGGCAGGTCGGGGATGATCATGCCACTGACGCCGCTCTCCACACAACTCTGGCAGAACTTCTCGATGCCGTAGTGGAGGATGGGGTTCAGATAGCCCATCAGCACGAGGGGAATTTGTACCTGGTCCTTGACGGCCTTCAGCTGCGCAAAGAGGGTCTTGAGGTTCATGCCGTTCTTGAGGGCGGTGGTTGCCGCACTCTGGATGACGGGACCGTCGGCCAGCGGGTCGCTGAAGGGGATGCCGACTTCTATCATGGCGATGCCGCGACGCTGCATGGCGAGGATGACATCGGCTGTGCCTTCCAAGGTGGGACAGCCGGCACAGAAATACAGGGAAAGGAGCTTTTGGTCCTGGCTGTTTGCGAAAAGTTGATTGATCTTATTCATTGTTGTAATGGGGTTAATGGGTTTGATGGGATGAATGAGTTAATTGGGTGAGGAAACGGCGTAGAGAGGCGACGTCCTTCAAGCCGGCGGCGAGCTCGAAGCGGGAGTTGAGGTCGATGCCGACGCAGCTTGCTGCGGCTGAGCCGCAGCCTACGGAAAAGAAGGTGCGGAGGGCCGGGGCGTCGTCAGGGCCGATGCCGCCGGAAAGGAGATAGGGCGTCGAGCCGGAGTAGGCGGAGAGCACGCTCCAGTCGAATTTCTCGCCATTGCCGCCGACCGACTTGCCCTTAGTGTCAAAGAGGAAGTAATCGACGAGGCCAGCATAGGGTTCCGTCTGGACGAAGTCGTCAGCAGTGGCGATATTGAACGCCTTGATGATGGGGCGGCCATGGAGCTGAGCGCAATAGTTGGGTGACTCATGGCCATGGAGCTGGATGATGTCGAGGGCGTAGTCGTCGGCAATGCGACGGACTGTCTCGATATTCTCGTCGACGAAGACGCCTACACGCTGGCAGCGGGTCGGCAGATAGAACGGACGCTCGGCCACATAGCGACTGGACCGGGGCCAGAAGATGAAGCCCATCCAATTAATTGAGCATTGACAATTGATAATTGATAATTGCTCAACCTCGCGGATGTTATCGGCATCACGCATACCACAAACCTTTATTATCATTTGACGATTGGACAATTTACGATTTGACTATTTGACGACTGATTGGATGAAGTTGTGAAGGGCCTGACCGGGGTCGGGGGTCTTCATGAAGTTCTCGCCGATGAGGAAGCCGCGGAAGCCGGCGGCGCGTAGGGCGCGGACGGTTTCGGGGGCGCTGATGCCGCTCTCGCTGACCAGGACGGGCGCTGAGTTGGTGGCTGTGCCACAGCCACATGCAGAACGGAGGCGCTCGGCGAGGCGGAAGGAGTTCTCGACGTTGGTAACGAAGGAGCCGAGGTTGCGGTTGTTGATGCCGCAGAGGTCGGGCTGTAGTTCGGCATAGGCCAGTTCCTGCTCAGAGTGCATTTCGAGCAGCACTTCCAGTCCAAGGGCATGTGCCTGGTCCAGGAGCTGCTTGCAACGGGCCTTGGTAAGGCAGGCGGCAATCAGCAGGACGGCAGAGGCTCCGCACAGGGCGGCGGCATAGAGCTGGGCCTCGTCGATGACGAAGTTCTTGTATAATATAGGAAGGGTGACGCCACTGTGGCGGGCCATACGGATGAAGTCGTCGTGACCGCCGAAGTAGTGCTCGTCGGTGAGGATGCTAAGGGCGGCGGCACCGTTCTGCTGGTACGACAGCGGAATGACGTCGGCGCGGCCGTCCTGCTTGATCCAGCCCTTCGAGGGGGAGCGGCGCTTGAACTCGGCGATGATGCCGGAGGGGCTCGCTAACAGGGCTTGGCGCAACGAAGGCTTTGGCGCTTTTAGCGACTCCAGTTCCTGACGCTTTGTGGCAATGATTTGTTCGAGGATATCCATAGCTTACGAGTTGAGTTCCACGAACTTCTTGAACGTACGGAGGGCGGCGCCGCTGTCGATGCTCTCGCGGGCGATGGCTACGCACTCCTCGATGCTCTTCTGGCCACGCTCCAGCACCTGGATGCCGAAGGCGGCATTGGCCAGCACGATGTTCTTCTGGGCGGGCAGGGCGCGGTTCTCCAGGACGGAGTCGAAAATCTGGGCTGCCTCTTCCTCGGTGGCACCGCCAACGAGTTCTTCGGGCTTGGCAATGTCGAAGCCGAGGTCGGCGGGCGAGAAGATGCGCTCGTAGTCCTTGGTGGTGACCTTGAAGTCGCCGGTCAGCGAGATTTCGTCATAGCCGTCAATGGAGTTGACGATGCCGTAGTCGATGCCCAGCTTCTGGTAGACGGCGTGGTAGAGGCGCATCTGGTCGAGGTTGGCCACGCCGAGCAGCTGGCACTTGGGCTGGCTGGGGTTGACGATGGGACCGAGGAGGTTGAAGATGGTGGGGAACTGCAGCGCCTTGCGGATGGGGCCGACGAACTTCATGGCCTTGGCGAAGAGCTGGGCGTGCAGGTAGACGATGCCGGCCTCGTTGAGCGAGCGGTTCAGGCGGTCGATGTCGTCGGTAAACTTGATGCCGTGATGCTGGATGACGTTCGAGGCGCCGCTGACGCTGGTGGCGGCGTAGTTGCCGTGCTTGGCCACCTTATAGCCGGCACCGGCAATCACGAAGCAGGCCGTCGTCGAGATGTTAAAAGTGTTCTTGCGGTCGCCGCCGGTACCCACGACGTCGATGTAGCGGTCGGCCTGCAGAATGGCCGGGACGCCAGTCTCCAGGATGCCGTCGCGGAAGCCCAGCAGCTCGTCGACGGTCACGCCGCGCATCTGCAGGCACGTCAGCAGCGCCGTAATCTGCTCGTTGGGATACTCACTGTGCGTAATGCCAATCAAAATGGTTTTCATCTCCTCGCGGGAGAGTTCTTCGTGATTCAACAGGCGGAAGAGATAGCCTTTCATTGTCTGTTCCATAATTATCAATTATCAATTTTCAATTATCAATTAAAGAAAGAGCCAGTTCTGGAGCATCTTCTTACCGTCGGGCGTCAGCACGCTCTCCGGGTGGAACTGGATGCCGCGAACGTTCAGCTCACGGTGGCGCAGGGCCATGATTTGCCCCTCGTCGCTTACCGCCGTCACCTCAAGACAGTCGGGCAGCCCCTCGCGTGACACCACCCACGAATGGTAGCGCCCCACCGTAATGTCCCGCTCCAGACCGCTGAAGATGGCATCGTCGGCCACGATATGGCAGGGCGGGGACACCCCCTGGAAAACAT
>Ga0247611_10003082_pt1 | contig 25342 bp, 26 predicted proteins | sample 177DNAGHGhighgp2_FD_192422 | JGI IMG/M metagenome (GOLD analysis project Ga0247611, IMG submission 192422) | Sheep rumen microbial communities from Palmerston North, Manawatu-Wanganui, New Zealand - 1770 DNA GHGhigh gp2 | ecosystem: Host-associated > Mammals > Digestive system > Stomach > Rumen... | reverse complement strand
TGTCCTTTCTGGTGTATGACGGGCATGTCCCGAACTCGGGTGGAAGTCCCGAGGGGCGTAGTTGCCGACGAACCTTAAAGTGACTTGCAAGGTTTGTATCGTGAGGTACAGGCGAGAAGAAGCAATGGCGAAACCGTGGCTCGACGGACAGAAATCTGATATTAAGGCGTATTGAGCGGATGAGATGGCAACAGGCATCAAAGTCCAAAAGGCAACCGTAATATGATTGTTGTTCCAATAGATATGCTTATTGGGTAAATGTTTGGCAAAGAATAATATGCAGATTATTTACGTAAATCATTTGAACTCATCATCTCTATCACTTATAATGTGAATACACAGATGGCATGATGCATTTGGCTATGTGAGTGTCTTCCTGGTCGGCATTTTTTCATAAGATGAAGGGCTGCAGGGCAGAGTAGACAGCATTTAGATAAGTGTTGTTATGAGATCCGTTCTCATTATTCGTGCCTTCGTGAATTTTCGGTTTGTGCCGTTCTTCAGGAGGATTTTTTATGTCAGACATGAATAAGATTAAATCGTGGCCCAAAGACTGCCCTTGGCCTAAACCGGGTTATTCAGATAATTGCTGGGAACCGGAAGATGCTGAGAGCATGCCTATCGATGACATATCTCAGGATATGCTTGATATCAAAGCCTATATGGACGGATTAGTTGAAAGCGGTAGGCTTAATAAGGACTATAGTCTAAACAAAGATTTTGATGATTCTGACGATCCTGATTCCGAGTTTACACCTGAAATCGGTGACGATTATTGGGATGACGGGTTTGTATATGAATTGTGGTTGAATGAACTGATTGAACATCTTGATCTGCTAAAGCTTTCTGCAACATCACCAGTCAGTGAGATTCAGCAGACGATCGGATATGAATTCATTAATGAGAATCTTTTGCGTCAGGCATTTACCAGACGTTCTTTTGGTGTTGAATATGAAGTATCAGATAACGAGACACTCGAATTCATCGGCGATGCAGTCATTCAACAGATAGTTACACGGGTTATCGTTGAACAGCTTACCATTAATGATTCTGAACATGTTGAGGGACCGTTCGTCAGTAGATATTCTGAAGGAGATCTATCCAGGCTCAGAACACTATATGTTTCAAAAGAACATCTCAGTAGACGTGCTGTTGAACTTAGACTAGATAAATATATCCTGTATGGTTCCGGTGATTCTCAGTCTGATGGCAGTCTTGAGGATATGATAGAGGCACTAATCGGAGCGGTCGCCGTTGACAGCAACTGGGATAGTAATGCACTTGAGACCGTCGCAGACCGGTTACTATGCTTACAGATCACTCATCCCGATGAGTTCCTTAAATCTACTTATTTCGATATTTTCAACTCGTGGCATCAGAAGCATTTTAAGAGAATGCCCGAATACGAGATGTCTTCTTGTGGCAAACAATGCTATTGCACGCTTAGATTCCTTGTTCCTGATAATCAGAAGGGTATCCGAACATCGCAAAGGATTGATGTTTTCGAATTCAGCCGAAGCAAGGCTAGGGAAGAAGCAGCCTTCAAAGCTTATTGCTTTGTAATGAATAACGGCCTTTTGATCAATCTTGCAGATTGTGGTGTAATTCCGTCAATGGAAGATTCTATCAATCAGTTACAGGAACTGTATCAGAAGAAATATGTAGAACAACCAATCTACACTTTTGAGAGTTTGAGCGGTGATCTATGGCACTGTAACTGTATCTGTGGCGGTGTTGACGGTCAGGGAAGAGGTACGAGCAAGACCAATGCTAAGAAGAAAGCAGCATTTGCCGTATTAGTCAGATTGCTCTCCGCCGCAGGTATATGCAAAAAGGAATGGAAGGACCAGATGCACAGGAATCTGATGGAAGGAGAGATATCTATATAAATTTATGGATCATCACTTCTAAGATTTTTTCGTAAGTGTCAAACCGTGCGCCTTACATAAATGTGTATATGGAGCGATACTAAAAAACTAAGAAATCTACATATATGAATGATCTCCCTGCTTGTGTTAAGACCATGGCACGCGAAGATGGGTATATGTGTGATGTTACTATGCTGGCTCACGGTGGCTGGTATCTGGCGTATCACATAAAGGAACATCAGACGAAGTTCAACGTGATGAATGGTGATTATGATTATATTGTGCTTCAGGAGCACTCTCATCCTTTTGACCGCATTGACGATTACCATTCAGTAGTTAAGACGATCTCATCATGGGCTGACGAGGCTGGCAGCCGTATCGTCATATATGGCACTTGGGCACGCAAGGACGACAGAGCATCTCAGGAGTATATGAATAATATTAACCGTGACATCGCTTCAGAGAATGGCGCTATACTTGCCCCCGTAGGCGAGCGCTGGTGGACATATAACGATGCATGGCCTGATATTGATCTCTACGCCGAAGACGGTGCTCACGCGTCACGTGCCGGCACAGAATTCGCCGCTAAGATTATATTGACAACAATAGTGGTTAATTTACAGAACATTTGTGCACATTAACATTATAATATGTGTTAGAATATAAATGTTCTTAGGAACAAAATTATGAGAGGAGGATTCGTTTATGGCTACAATCAGTTTTACCAAAAGCATGAAGTTAAATAAAAAAGAGTCTGAAAAACTATTGGATTTCATTGATTCAAATCATAAAGTCAAAATCAAAATAACGACGCCTCCCGCTGAGGAAGCATCAAAGAGTACTTTGGATAAGGTTTTCGGTGATCAATGAGTTATTCAGAAAAGAGCCTTAGATCGATTTTAGTTGATTACGGAACAGAGAGAACCCAAAGGGTTCTCTCTTGTTTTAAATGTGATAACGAAGAAGTTCAGGATTTTATCAATAATAAAGCGATTTCCCACGAACAAAGAGGATTAGCAAGAACAATATTGATATTTGATGAATTCAAAAGCGTTTTGGTTGGATTTTATACAATATCTATCAAATCCCTTGTTTTAAGCAATAAGTTAAGCAGCAATAAGAAAAAGACTTATTTCGGAACATCTCAAACTAATGGAGATGTGATTCCGGCTATATTAATCGGTCAATTAGGTAAGAATAAAGCTGTTGACTCTGACTTTTCCGGCTCTGACTTAATGAGCTTGATCTTCAGGTATATATATCGTGCAGACAAATTATTACCAAGTGTAGTATCATACGTAGAACATGACGGAAGTGAAAAGATAACAAAATTTTATAAAAAACATGGTTTTTCATATTTCCCCAGAGAAAAAGAAGAACAACAAAAGAATCTTTATTGTCATGTAATTCAAACCAAGGATATAGTTGAGAGTTTTGAAAAAGACATAAACAATTAATATCTTTGACGCTTACGTTGTAAAGAGATAATAATCGTCATAAAATTCAGCAATTTACAAATTGACAACTGTTACGTTACAGGTTACAATCAAATCATGATAAAATCATTTCAACATAAAGGATTAAGAGAGTTTTTCTATTCAGGCTCAAAGAAGGGAATAAAGCCTGAACATGCAAACCGGTTAGGTAGGCTGCTCGACAGGTTAGATTCGAGTGTTTCTCCTAAAGATATGGACTTGCCTGGTTATGATCTACATCCGTTAAAGGGCGACAAACGGGATATGTGGTCTGTATCTGTCAGCGGTAACTGGAGAATGACCTTCTATTTTGAAGAACAAGATGCTTATTTAGTCGATTATTTGGATTATCACTAAGGGGGTACAGCTATGATCAAGATGACAAGAAAACCTACACATCCCGGAATAGTGTTCTATGAGGATGTAATGAAGCCTTTGGATCTTTCTGTAACCAAGACCGCACAGATACTTGGTGTAAGCAGAAAAGCCTTATCTGAGTTTATTAATGAGAAATCTTCCTTAAGCCCTGACATGGCTCTAAGGATCAGCATTGCAACTGGCACATCCGCTGAAAGCTGGATGAACATGCAGCAAAAACTGACGCTTTGGCTTGCAGAGCAGGATGCGCCGGTCAATGTGGAGGCAGGAGCGTTGAAGCGGGCGAGCTGATTTTTTGCGTTTTGCAGAAGATAGCGGCTCTATTTAGACCGGAATAGTGGCTCTAAAGGTACGGAACCGGTAGGTGGCTCAATGTTTCCGACGCGAGTGGCACAGTAATTAGCGTTTTGCAAGCGCTATAACGCCGCTGTATTCACTTCTGACATCCGCAAATAATAAAAAAATATTTATCTCACTATCGGTGAGTAAGCGGCAGGCACTATATTATTTAGCGCTTACATATAAAGGCCAAATTGAGTCTAATTTTATGATTTGTTTCAAATGCCCTAACACTTAAATTGCAAACTAACGCTATATATGTTAATTTATATAAAACGCGTTAGGAGTTTTGGCTTAATATGGAATTTTTATTAGCGAACATTTTTGGGAATATATTAGATTACTATGAAAAAACAGATTATTCTTTGCCGTTGTTTTTAAAGGACGGCCGTGAGTTTTATAATGCTTCAGTCAATGGTAGGCATTTTGTTATAGTAAGGTTTAAGGAAGAGAACCGATTTAACATAACTGTACTAAAGAAACAGAATTATTTGTATATTCAAAAACTGAATGTCAATATTGCTTATGGCTTTGATAGGATTAGTTCTTTTCAGCGGAAAAGTTTAGTAGAGAATGGCATACCGTTTATTTCTGAAAATGGGCAAATGTTTTTGCCTTTCCTTGGTGTGTATTTTGACAGATGCACAACATATGAAGAATATTCAGATAATAGATTTCTTCCTGCTACTCAAATCCTGTTTCTGCTGCTTTTATATGGTCGTAAAGTATATTCTAAAAATGTTGCAGCAAGATTGTTGAATGTCTCACCTATGTCTGTTACCCGGGCATCAAAACAGTTGCTTCAACACAAATTGATTTCAGAGGAAAAAAGAGGGACTGAAATCTTTATGAGTGTTACTAATGTTGATAGGAGGGCATATTATGAAGAAGGTAAGCCGTATTTGATTAATCCTGTTCAAAGTGTAATATACGAATATAATTATGCTCGCCTTGCTTTAGATGTGCCCGAAGCTGGTGAATATGGATTATCTTTAAGATCTGATTTAGGTTATTCGGATTATATTGAATATGCATTTTATAAAGATGATCCTTTTGTGAAAAACAAAAAAGGTGTTGATCCCAATTATAATGATCCTGTTGATCTTGTAAGGATTCAGAAGTGGAAGTATGATCCGATGTTGTTTTCGTTAAACGGAAAACTGGATCCGGTTTCATTAATTTGTTGTTTAGATGATGTTAATGATGAAAGGATCCATAAGTGTCTTAAACAAGTTGAAGAGGAAATAGAAACATGGCAGATAATCTTGAATTGAAGAATAACCTTAAATCCTTTAGAGAAAGATTTAAGGATTACACAGATTTCTTTACTGTTATTGGCGGAACGGCTTGTATGATACTTCTGGATGAGGCAGGATTTGGATTTCGAGCTACCAATGATGTTGATATGATTCTGATCCTTGAAGACGGTGGAAAAGAGTTTTGCAAGGTGTTTTGGGATTATATATTAGAAGGTCATTATACTTGTGGCTGGAAAAACTCCGATCCACATTATTATAGATTTACTGCTCCGAAACACGGATATCCTAAACAAATCGAATTGTTCTCCAAACGTTTGGACTTTGCTCTTGACTCCAGAATCATACCTGTTCATATAGATGACGATGTTTCAAGCCTTTCTGCTATAGCTTTATCATACTGAAGAAGTGTTTGAAGCTTTAACTTATATCTTGAGATCTTTCCAATCTATGGGTTTCTATGTTTCCGTCAACGGCGGTGATAAATACGTTACCGAGTATATGGACAGAAACGGATCCTTATCCTGAATATTCAGGCGACATGGAAGTGGAAGCACTTCTGCTCAAAGGTTGCGCCTCTGCTGTCTCACGCACCTGGTGCTGGGCTTACGGATTAAGAAAGACAGATAAGAAGTCAGTAGATGAACTGACTTCAGCCGTTTCAGCTTTTGTTAAGTCTCGTTACAGGATGTTTGGAGTTAAAGGGTATCCCAAGGTCTATAACCTGATGCTGTTCCTTGCAAGGTTTGATAACGGGGGCTCCAGTTTTTTCGCATATTTCATCAATCAGCTTGGTCGTAAGATCAAAGGCGTTGATGGTCAGCTTAACTGATGCCGGTCGCGTCATGATGGGTCACGTCTCATCATGACGCGACCGGCGCTCCAAGCGAAGCGCGGAAGGTTAGAATGGTTGATTTTCTAAAACTGTGACCAAATTGATAGTCGAAATCCCAGTGAATATTTACTCGCACGCTAAGTGATGAAGCTGCCCATATCATGTTTGATGTGTGATAAAATTAGTTTGAAAAATAGATCATATAAGAGGTCTTTAATGTTGAACATTATTTTTGGCGAGACAGCAACTGCCATTTATAATACTTCTGTATATTTTGACAATACGTATTATGATGGTTGGCTTGATGATGAATTTGCTCGTAAGATGATCAAGGATATTGATAAAGCTACGGTGCTTAGTAATCATGCCATTGAAAGCAAGGCTCTTGGAGTTATCCCTGTAACCAAGATGTCCGGTGGACTTAAGACTTTATTGCTTATATATAACAATCCTGAAAAGATTTTTAATGCTTCCACTTGTGGCGATAATTGCTCAAAATGGATACTTAAGATTGCTCAAAGGTCTGATAAAGATATTATTGTCAATCTGCGTCATGTTATGGATTTTGGCGACAAGGCATTTGATATAAAGATACTCAACAATGGAGTTGTTGTTCACAGCATGAGTGAATATGTTCAGTACGCCGGATTATTTATAGGTGGAAGATATGAAGGGCAGTCATGATATTGTAGTCAGGAATAATCGCCTTTGTTACAAGTTTACGATTCAAAGGAATTTAACCATACTAAGAGGGGACAGCGCTACCGGTAAGACCACTCTTATTGAAATGATCAATGATAATTGCAAAAATGGTCTTGAAAGCGGCGTGGAGATCTTGAGTGATGTCAGGTGTGTCGTGTTGGAACGAGGTAATTGGGAGCGAGATCTGAGTGACTTTGATAATTGTATTGTTTTTATAGATGAGGGAAATGGTTTTGTGAGTTCAAAAACATTTGCCGAAATGGTAAAGAACAGTACTAATTATTATGTCATTGCTACCCGTGAATCTTTGTTTAGTCTTCCATATAGCATTCATGAGATATATGGAATAAGGAATAAATCTGGTAACCGCTATCAGGGGACAAAGAGATTATACAGTGAATTGTATCGTTTATATAACTCTGACGCTTTTGTCGGAAGACCAGATCTGGTAATTGTTGAAGATTCCAATTCTGCATATGAGTTTTGGAAATCTGTTTGCAAGAAAGAGAAAATAGATTGTATTACTGCAAACGGAAAGTCAAATATATATAGGTCTGTTCTAGAATCTACAGGCGATAAGATTTTGGTAATAGCTGACGGCGCTGCATTTGGACCAGAGATAGAACGGGCTATGTTTTTGAACAAGTTAAGGAATGTAGTCTATTTTCTTCCAGAATCATTTGAATGGCTTATCTTACGCTCTGGCTTGATAGATGGTAATGAACTTAAGAATATTCTTGCGCATCCTTCGGATTTTGTTGAAAGCGGGATGTATATGAGTTGGGAACAATTCTTTACAGCATTGCTTATTGAAGATACCAAGGATACCTATTTGGCGTATAGTAAACGTTCATTGAATCCGACCTATCTTCAGAAAAAGACACAAAATGCCATTTTGAAAGAAGCAGATGAGATTGCGGGTGGCAACCTTATATAATTTCCGCATTTTCCAATATATAGAACAAAGAGCAATCCAAAGAGCAACAGATAATGATCAAAGTGCAAAAATAGCACTTTAGAGGAACCGGCAATACAGAAAGTTTCAATAAAAAATCTCTAAAATACTTTGACTATCAAAGCATTTTGTGTATACTGTGTTCGTATAGAAATATTGGAGGAATATTTATGAATCAGATTTGGCAGGATCGTATAGATCAGCTTAACGCCAGAAGAGCTGCAGTCGCAGCCGCAGGCGGACAGGAGCGTATCGCCAAGCAGCATGCTTCTGGCAAGCTTACGGCAAGAGAGCGTATGGAAGCTCTTTTTGACGATGAGACTTTCGTAGAGATTAACGATCAGATAGCTTCTCGCTGCTCTGACTTCGGTATGGATAAGAAGAAAAAGCCGGGTGACGGCGTTGTTACCGGTTACGGATATATCCACGGACGTCTTGCTTTCGCATCTTCACAGGATTTTACCGTCGGCGGAGGCTCTTTAGGTGAGGCTCATGCCATGAAGATATGCCGTGCCATGGACATGGCTATGGAGATGAAAGCTCCTTTTATTTCCATCAATGACTCAGGTGGAGCAAGGATCGAAGAAGGCATCGACAGTCTTTCAGGCTATGCTGATATCTTCTACAGGAATACGATCGCTTCAGGCGTTATTCCTCAGATATCTGTTATTATGGGACCTTGCGCAGGCGGCGCATGCTATTCTCCGGCAATTACAGACTATATCTTCATGACAGATTACAGCCAGATGTATATTACCGGACCTGCCGTTGTTAAGTCTGTAACAGGCGAGGTGATCTCATCTGCAGATCTCGGCGGAGCTTCTGTACACAGCTCGACATCAGGAGTTGCACACTTTGTATATCCTGATGACCTTTCATGCCTTAACGGCGTACGTCAGCTTTTGGGATATCTGCCTCAGAACAATCTTGAGGAATCGCTTGTAGTAGAAGGAACAAAGGTAGATGAGTCAGCTTCTTTGAGTGATATCGTTCCGGTTGATTCCAAGAAACCTTACGATGTCAGAAGCGTTATTAATTCTTTTGTCGATTTGGGAAGCTTTTTTGAGATACAGAAGGATTTTGCAAGAAATATCGTAATCGGCTTTGCACGTCTTGACGGCGAGACAATAGGTATCGTTGCAAACCAGAGCCAGTTCATGGCAGGATCTCTTGAGATCAATGCATCAGATAAGGGCTCAAGGTTCATCCGCTTTTGTGACTGCTTCAATATACCGTTGTTGACACTTGTTGACGTTCCGGCATTCCTTCCGGGATCCCAGCAGGAGCACGGCGGCATCATACGCCACGGTGCTAAGCTCCTCTATGCTTATTCAGAGGCAACTGTTCCGAAGGTAAGTCTCATTATGAGAAAGGCTTACGGCGGAGCCTATATCGCCATGAACAGCAAGGGTACGGGTGCCGATATCGTCTATGCATGGCCTATCGCAGAGATCGCAGTTATGGGCGCTTCCGGAGCAGTAAGCATTATCGGCAAGAAAGCCATCGAAGCTTCTGAAGATCCAGCAGCCAAGAGGGAAGAACTTCTTAATGAATATAACGAGAAGTTCATGAATCCATATATCGCAGCCGAGCACGGCTATGTTGATGAGGTCATACTGCCTGAAGAGACAAGGTCAAAGATCGCCAGAGCATTTAAGATGCTCAGGAATAAAGAGCGCGAGCTGCCTTATAAGAAGCACGGCAATATCCCGCTTTAAAGATTGGAGTAAAAGATGGAGATAGAGAAAGTACTGGCGATGGCAGTAGCTTGCGTCGCCGAAGAGACCGGAACAGATCCGAAGCATGTGGTCGTAAGATCTTTCAGGGAAGTGCCGAAGAGCAGCCTTGAGCAGTATATCGAGGAAAACCACATCAATTACCGTAAATATCAATTGGAGGACTAAAGATAATGAGTAAGTATCGTATAACACTTGAAGGCAAGACATATGAGATGGATATCGAGCTTATCGGAGAGAACGGAGCCGTTCAGCAGCCCGTTAAGCCTGCTGCTCCCGTCGCCCAAGCTCCTGCACCCGCTGCACCTGCAGCTCCCGCAGCTGCTGCACCGAAGGCTGAAGTCAGCAGCGGTTCTGTCGTTGCACCGATGCCCGGAACTGTAATAAAGCTCCTCAAAGCTGAAGGTGATGCTGTCAAGGCTGGTGATGTAGTACTCATCCTTGAAGCCATGAAGATGGAAAATGAGATATCAGCTCCCGTAAGCGGAACCATCGCTTCCATTGGCTGTGCCGAGGGCGGCACGGTAGCAGGCGGAGACGTACTGTTTGAGGTTAAGTGAGGTTTCCTTGATGAGTGAACTTTTTTCTGTTAAAAAACCGCTCCTTATAACTGATACGATCCTCCGTGATGCTCATCAGTCACAGGCAGCGACCAGGATGAAGCTCGAGGATATGCTTCCTGCCTGTGAGATCCTGGACAGCATAGGTTACTGGTCTATAGAATGCTGGGGAGGAGCCACTTTCGACTCCTGCATGCGTTTCTTAGGCGAAGATCCGTGGGAGAGATTAAGGACTCTCCGCAAGGCGCTGCCTCATACTAAGCTTCAGATGCTCCTAAGAGGACAGAACCTTTTGGGATACCGTCATTATGCTGACGATATGGTCGATGCATTCTGTGCAAAGTCTATTGAGAACGGTATTGATGTAGTACGAATCTTTGATGCGCTCAATGACGTGCGCAACATGGAAGCATCGATCAAGGCCGTTAAGAAATACGGCGGTATGGTAGAAGCTGCGATGAGCTATACGACAAGTCCCGTTCATAATGAGGATTACTTTGTTGATAAGGCTGTTATCTTGGAGCAGATGGGCGCAGATACGATCTGTATCAAGGATATGGCAAATCTCCTGCTTCCTGCTGATGCATACAGCCTTGTTAAAAAACTCAAAGAGAAGGTATCAATACCGATCCATCTCCATACACATAACACGACAGGTACGGGCTCGATGGTATATCTCATGGCTGCTATGGCAGGCGTTGATATCGTTGACTGTGCTCTGTCGCCATTTGCAAACGGCACATCACAGCCTGCAACTGAGTCTTTGGTCGCTACGCTTTCCGGAACTGACCGCGACACAGGTCTCGACCTTAACAAGCTCAATGATGCGGCTGTTCATTTCAGAGGAGTAGCCGCTAAGATGGAGAAGGAGGGGCTTATCAGTTCGAAGGTCCTCCGTGTTGATCCGAACACCCTCATCTATCAGGTCCCCGGCGGAATGCTCTCGAACCTTATATCACAGCTTAAGCAGGCTAATGCCGAGAACCGTTTATATGAGGTCCTTGCAGAAGTTCCGAGAGTCAGGGAAGACTTCGGTTACCCGCCGCTCGTAACTCCTACGAGCCAGATCGTTGGAACACAGGCGGTCTTTAATACCCTTATGGGTCGTTATAAGACATTTACCAAGGAATCAAAGGGACTTCTCCGAGGTGAATACGGTGAGCTCCCCGGTGTTGTAAACGAGGAAGTCCGTAAGATGGCCATAGGAGACGATGAAGTCGTATCCTGCCGTCCTGCAGATCTTTTGAAGCCTGAACTTGATACCATCAGGGAACAGTTCAGTTCCATAGCAAGATCAGACGAGGATATATTAAGCTGTGCCATGTTCCCTCAGGTAGCTCCTGAATTCATAAAGAAAAGGGATAATCTTGACGTAAAAGAGATATCTGTTGACTGGATAAGATAATCGACAGCAGTCGTTCGTGTAAGAGCCGGCCGCGGTATTAAGGGGGAACTTCTCCTTGTGCCGCGGCCGGTGCTTTTGTTGTTATACCCAGTTATACCCTTGTTATTTCACCGTTGTGGGGTATAATGGGTATAACAACAGATTGAGGTACAGATTTATGGATAATAAAAGTTTGAGAGAACAGATTTCTGATTTAGAACGTCAGATAGCGTTGTTGCCTGCGGGAAGCATAACCAGAAAAAAGATCCGCGGGAAAGAATATTATTATCTCAGGAATACTCACAATGGTAAGCGTACTGAGAAGTATATAAGTTTTGATGAGTTGCCCGTAATAATGGATATGATCGATAAGAGGAAAGGTTTGGAGAAGATTCTTAAGGAATTGAAGCTTTCTGTTATAGATGAGAACGAAGAGGCTAGTGACGGATTAATGGATATGCCTTTTAAAACATCTGTCAGGTACGGCATTCAGTTAAAAAACCAGATTTCATCTGTTAAGGATTTCAAGAAAAGAGAATGTTTCAATATTGTTCGCGATTATGTTTTTGGTCCGCGCAGTGATAAAGTCCTGATTCTTTATGGTCTAAGAAGGACAGGAAAGACAACTATTATCAGACAGATTCTTAATGAGTTTTCAGTATCGGAATTCAATAAGGCGGCGTTTATTCAGATCAAGAATAGCGATACTCTTGCTGATGTTGACTCGGACATGAGACTTTTGGAAAAGAATGGAATCAAATATGTATTTATTGATGAAATAACTCTCATCGATGATTTCGTTGAAGGAGCGGCACTTTTCTCTGATATCTATGCCAGCAGCGGCATGAAGATCGTTCTGTCCGGAACGGATTCTTTAGGTTTTGCTTTTGCGAGAGAAGATCAGCTCTATGACAGATGCATATCGGTTCACACAACTTTTATTCCATATCGTGAATTTGATGAAGTCTTGGGCATACATGGCATAGACGAATATATCCGTTATGGCGGTACTATGAGTCTTGGCGGTGTCAACTACAATGAACCTGCACCATTTTCCGATTCTAAACATGCAGAGGAGTATATTGATACCGCGATAGCCAGAAATATACAGCATTCGCTTTCTGTCTATCAATATGGAAGTCATTTCAGGCTGCTTTCTGAACTGTATGAGAGAGGCGAATTGACTAATGTTATCAACAGAGTGGTGGAGAATATCAATCACAGTTTTACCAAAAGAGTAATCGAGAGAACTTTCGAATCTCACGATATATCATTGACCGCTGCAAATCTTCTTAAAGACAGAGAAGCGCCTGTGAATATTAAAGAACATATGGATATTGATAAGATTACCTTCGGTATAATGTCTATGCTGGATATTCTGAATAAGGAAGAGCAGAGTATTGAGATAGAAGAGGATCATATGGTTCAGATAAAGGAGTATCTGAAGATCCTGGATCTGATAATGGAGATAGATCTTGAGTCTTTACCTGAAGTCAATAAGAAGGGAAGTATAACGGTTATTACTCAGCCGGGTTTAAGATACGCACAGGCAGAAGCTATTGTTGAAAACATTATCTTGGATTCAAAATTCCAACAGTTGTCAGCACGTGACAGGAAACGCATCTTGAACAGGATCTTAACTGAGATCCGCGGCCGGATGATGGAAGAAATAGTTATTTTGGAAACTAAACTTGCAAATCCGGATAAAAAGGTTTTTAAACTTCAGTTCCCGATCGGCGAGTTTGATATGGTTGTCTGTGATCCTTCAGATTTGACCTGTAATATCTATGAGATAAAACACAGCTGTGAGTGTGTTCCGGATCAACATCGGCACTTGGATGACGATGAAAAATGTTCGATGACAGCTCATAGATTTGGGGATATTTCAGGCAAATATGTCATATACCGTGGGGAGTCAGCAGATGTTGGAGACATTCATTATCTGAACGTTGAAGAATATCTTTTGTCTTTATAATTTTGTCTTTCCTTGCCGGCTGCGGTATGAGGGGTAACGTCTCCTCATTCCGCGGCCGTCGCTCCAAGCGAAGCGCGGAAGGGAACGTTTCTTCTTAGGCTGAGATTGTATCTTCTCAGTCTATACTCAATGATTTTGTATATTCGAATGATATAACATCGTATAACGCAGTTTCGGTATAAGCTTTTTCTCGATGCATAGCATCAACAATCTCGTTTTTTGTTGATTTACCGAATTTTAGTATTATCTCATCCAATATATTTTTGTCTTCTTTTGATAGATTGGTGTATTTCTTGTTTTTAGTTGAAGGGAATCTATATGCGATTCCATCCCCGATGTCAATTTCTTCATATTGGATTGTGCTAAGATCGATTATTGTTTCATAAGCTATTGGTACGGCGCCCATTGGAAGAGCTCGATATATCAGTCCGGATATGGAATGATTATAATGTTTATAGGAAAGGGCATCCGCATACCATAACATTTTAAACAGTTTAACTAGATACAGATTTGTAACAGAAGGTGAGTTTGCATAATACCTGACCATGTCAGATACAACATCTAATGACAGGTCTTTACCTCCTGTTGCTTCTGAATTCTGTTTTAATCTTATATACATTGCAAATATGGCGTTACGTAGATAAGTGTCATGATTCTTCTCAAATAGAGCAGTACAGGTTTCAAGGTATTTTGAATATGATGTTTCTGACAAATCGTTTTTTGCACTTTTCAATAAATCTATGAACCATTCAGGATCTGTATCAAGTTTTCTGAGAATCGTGTCGTGAGCTTTATCTTGTACCTGATGACTTTCATAACGGGTTACAGTTTTTTGTCCCCAGCCTAAAATGATGCACAGATCACTTTGACTGATACCGTATCTTGTTCGAATCTCTAAAATCTGATCAGAACTAAGCAAACCGAGCATTTTCCGATATGCATCTTTCATAGCTATATCGTTGGTACTGATCTGTTCTTCATCGGCATATGTTTCATCTGCATTTTCACAATAATAATATTCAGCAGTATATTCGACTAATACTCCTTTGAACAAGCACTCTTCTTTAGCCTTAATGAGCTGAGGAATATGTTCTTCCATACAGCATGGACATATTTGTTTTTTTATTTTCATAGATATTATCCTTTCTATTTATATGGAAAAATAACTGAAGTAAAAGGTGTTTGGGCATAGTGAAAAGACATTACAAACACGGTATGATCACAATAACTTGATAACAACTCAACTCTGATTTTTATGTAAACATCACCTTTTCCTTTATATGCTTTTCCAAATTCTCTCATTTCGCTGCGATTTGGAAAACGTGTGTCTTTAACGGTTTGTATGTATTCTTCGACAGTCAGTTTTTTGAGTTCTCTTTTTAAAGCAGTAATAGGATTTTCATCTGGAAATAAGTCTCCGACAGTTGATTTGTTTGTGTATCTAATATCTCTGTTATTATCGACTCTCCGATCGGCCTGGAATGTAATCCTGCCTCCGTGATCTAAAGCATACTTTAAATTTTGTAAGTATGTTTGTACTTCAAGTTTGGTTTCGATTCGGTTTGTAGTTTTGTTCAAACAATAATCTCCATGCTGGCAAGGTATCAATTGATACCATTATTGCTTTGGATTATTATTGTGTCAAGTTGAAAATTGTCAATGGTAGATATATGTCCCAAAATTGGAGCGATTTTGTTCTTGAAACTAATTTTTTCTAATAAGAAGCTTTCTGATCGCCATAACTAATAACAAGCCGGTTATTGTTCCAAGCGTATTATGTATGATGTCGTCGAACTCGAATAAGCCCCTGTGAAGGAATAACTGTGAAAGCTCGATCATCGCCGTAAGTATCAGTCCTGATAAGACAACAAGCCATCTGCGCTTTCCTTTTAGAAGTACCGTTGTCAGTATACCTGAAGGTATAAAGAGGATCACGTTCCAGAAGCATTCAGATACAAGGTCGGGTCTTGAGCCGTCGGCTATGGCACGGTAAGACCAGAAGGGGATGAGCTCATATTGTGCCTTTGCTGACGGATTTCTTGCTATCAGCGTTATCGTCAGCATGAATGAGATATAGAACACCAGGAGGGGAAGGGATATCAATGTGTTGAGGCCTGCTTTTCCGTTCCTGTAGAGCACATATGTCACAAGTCCGGCTGCCAGAGCCAGACAGATCCATACAATAACAGCCGGAAGTGTTATTTTAGACAATGCATTCAGCAGATAACCGTCTATGGCCTTTTATCCTCCGATTGTTTATTTCCCTGATTTCTGTAACATAATAGTACAGTAATTCTCAAAATTTGGTTTTAGATCATGCTTTGAATTATAATATACAAATATTCTTTATAGTGAGGGTCAAAAGTGAAAGCGCTTATCTTGAATTCCGGCCTTGGCCACCGAATGGGAGTTCTTACATCAGAGCATCCCAAATGCATGACAGAGATCTCCGCAACGGAGACGATCCTTTCCAGACAGTTAAAGCAGCTCAGTGACTGCGGCATCAAAGAAGTCGTCATGACGACAGGCTATTTTGACCAGATCTTGATAGATTACTGCAATTCATTGGATCTTCCGCTTTCTTTCACGTTCGTTAATAACCCTTTATATGCTTCGACAAACTATATCTACAGTATATTCTGCGCCAAAGACCATTTGGACGATGACATCGTACTGATGCACGGCGATCTCGTATTCGAGAATACCGTACTTGATAAGGTGCTGAATGCCGAAGGCAGCTGCATGACGGTATCTTCAACGCTACCGCTGCCCGACAAGGACTTCAAGGCCCGTATAGCTGACGGCAAGATAATGCATGTCGGCATCGACATCTTCGATAATGCAATGGCAGCCCAGGCTCTGTATAAGCTTAAGAAGGAAGATTGGAAGCTCTGGCTCGATAAGATATCGGAGTTCTGTTATTCCGGCAATACCAACGTTTATGCCGAGAATGCCCTTAATGAACTTAACGGCGCATGCAATATCGAGGCTTTGGACGTTGAAGACCTTCTCTGCTCCGAGATAGACAATCCCGAGGACCTTGCGAGAGTAAAGGAAGAACTTAAAAAGATCGAATCTCGTATCGTATATGTCTGTTTCTCGACGGACATCATCCATGGTGCTCACATAGCACTGATAAAGAAAGCTTCCCGTTTGGGCAAACTCATAGTGGGAGTCCTTTCCGATGAGGCGGTATCCAACTTCAAAAGATACCCCTTGATCCCGGCTTCCGAGAGAAAAGAGATGTTCGGGAGCATCGCCGGAGTATATAAGGTGGTTGACCAGAAGACGTTATCTTATAAGGAAAACATCGAACTATACAAGCCCGATTATGTCGTTCACGGCGATAACTGGGTAACGGGAATACAGTCTTCAGTACGTAAAGAGGTTATCAGCGTCCTATCAACTTACGGTGGAAAGCTCATCGAGTTCCCTTATGCGTCAGATCCCAAATACAAGAAGATAGAAGAGTCTTTCAGGGCGCAGCTTTCTTTGCCTGACATGAGAAGGTCGAGATTAAGAAAGCTCCTCGACATGAAAGGCTTTGTCACGATAATGGAAGCTCACAGCGGCATCACGGGTCTTATCGTTGAGAAGACATGCGTTTATGCCGACGGCGGAATGCATCAGTTCGACGGCATGTGGTTATCGTCACTCTGTGATTCGACTGCAAAAGGAAAGCCCGATATCGAACTTGTCGACATGACATCACGTTTCCGTACAATTGACGACATAATGGAAGTTACGACTAAGCCCATTATCTTCGACGGTGACACGGGCGGACTTACCGAGCACTTCGTATATACGGTAAGGACACTTGAGAGAATGGGCGTCTCGATGATTATCATCGAGGATAAGACAGGCCTTAAGAAGAATTCTCTGTTCGGCACCGAAGTTAAGCAGACTCAGGATACCATCGAGAACTTCTCTGCAAAGATCAGGGCCGGCAAGGCTGCCCAGAAGACCAAAGACTTCATGATCTGCGCACGTATCGAGAGCCTTATATTAGAGCGCGGCATGGAAGACGCTCTTACGCGTGCTTTTGCCTTTGTCGAGGCCGGAGCGGATGCCATCATGATCCACAGCCGCAAGAAAGAGCCTGACGAGATCATGGAATTCATCAGGGAGTTCAGGGCAAAGGATCAGAAGACCCCTATCGTACTTGTTCCTACTTCATTCAATACGGTCTATGAGAAAGAGTGGAAGGAGATGGGCGCGAACATCATCATCTACGCAAACCAGCTTACAAGGACGGGATTCCCCGCCATGCTCGATGCGGCAAGGACTATCCTTGAGAATCACCGCGCCAAGGAGTGCGATGAGAAGTGCATGAGCATCAAAGAGATAATCAATCTTATACCGGAAGAACTTTGATATGACACAGAAGATAATCTCAGCTGCAGACAACTATTCAGAACTCGAAGAGTGGGTTAAGGATAAGTCCTGCATCCTTTTGGTGTGCGACGATTCGATCAAATATCTGCCTTCAATAAGTGCCAAGATATCTGATCTTGAGAAGAACGGCGTCAATATAGTCCGTTTCTCCGGTTTCGTCCCCAATCCCGTATACGACAGTGTCGTTGAAGGCGTAAAGGCTTTCCGCGGCAATGGCTGTGATGCGATATTTGCCATAGGCGGAGGCTCGTCAATGGACGTTGCCAAGTGCATCAAGCTCTATTCGAACATGGAAGGCGACGGAGAAAACGGCTCATTCTTAGATCAAGCCATTGTTCCGAATGATATTCCTTTCCTTGCGATGCCGACCACCGCGGGTACCGGTTCGGAAGCGACGAGATATGCGGTCATATACTACAAAGGTGCAAAGCAGAGCATTACGAGCGAGTCGATCATTCCTTCGTTCATACTGCACGATCCTTCATGCCTCATGACTTTGCCTGCTTATCAGAAGAAAGCAACGGCGATGGACGCTCTGTGCCATGCGATAGAGTCTTTCTGGAGCGTCAACAGCAATGACGAGAGCAAGGTATATTCTGATGCCGCGATTGAAGGCGTTATTACTAATCTTGACGGTTACTTAAAAGGCGATATCGGATGTATGGCCGGTATGCTCAATGCCGCTTACGATGCAGGCAAGGCGATAAACATTACCCAGACGACTGCCGGACACGCTATGTGCTATAAGATCACATCCCTTTACGGTGTAGCGCACGGACATGCGGCCGTATTATGCGACAGGATACTCTTCCCGTGGATGGTTGAGAACATTGATTCTCTCGAGTGCATCGATCCAAGAGGCACGGAATACCTGAAGGGTGTTTTTTCTGAGATAGCAGCTGCTATGGGTGAAAAGAGCGTTGAAGGCGCGTGTAATAAACTCAAGGAGATATTCGATAAGCTCGAGCTTGCCATTCCCGAATCAAATCCCGAAGAGATCGATATCCTCTGTTCGAGCGTAAATCCCGTAAGGCTTAAGAACCACCCCGTTAAGCTCGATACAGATACGATAAAGGATCTTTACCGTAAGATATTAAATGTCTGACCTATAGGAGTTTTTATATGAAGGTACAAAGTTTTGTAGATATATTAGGCGCTGATTTCTATACGGGAGTACCCGATTCCCAGCTTAAGGCTTTATGCAATTATCTCATGGCCGAGTACGGCATCGATTCCGCGCATCACGTTATCGCGGCAAATGAGGGAAACTGCACGGCTCTTGCAGCCGGCTATCACCTGGCAACGGGCAAGGTCCCTGTCGTATATATGCAGAACTCGGGCGAGGGTAACATAATCAATCCTGTTGCGAGTCTTCTGAACGATAAGGTTTATGCTATTCCAGTTATCTTTGTAGTTGGCTGGAGAGGAGAGCCCGGCATACATGACGAGCCCCAGCACATCTATCAGGGCGAAGTAACGGTAAAACTCCTTGAAGATATGGACATTAAGAGCTTTATCGTAGGTAAGGATACCACCGAGGAAGAACTTTCCGCTGCTATGGAAGAGTTCTGTAGCGTTCTGGCAACAGGCAAGAGCGTTGCATTCGTCATCAGAAAGGGCGCTCTTACGGATGCTCCTTCGGTAGATTACAGCAACGACAACAAGATGGTCCGTGAGGAAATCGTAAGACATATCGTTTCCGCTTCAGGCACTGATCCCATCGTCTCAACAACCGGCAAGGCTTCCAGAGAACTCTTTGAGATAAGGGAAGCAAACGGTCAGGGACATCAGTACGATTTTCTTACCGTCGGCTCCATGGGACATTCATCTTCCATCGCTTTAGGTATCGCTTTCAATAAACCCGGCACACGCATCTGGTGTGTTGACGGTGACGGCGCCGCACTCATGCATATGGGCTCGATGGCTGTGATAGGCGCCAACAAGCCTTCAAATCTAATCCATGTCGTCATCAACAACAGCGCACATGAGACTGTAGGCGGAATGCCGACGGTCGCAGGGCAGATAGACATTGTAGGCGTAGCTAAGGCATGCGGTTATCCTTATGCGGTATCCGTTGATTCTTTTGATTCGCTTGACGCTGAGCTTGAATCCGCCAAGACACGCGGATGTCTCTCGCTTATCGAAGTTAAGTGCTCCATAGGAGCAAGGGACGATCTCGGCAGACCTACGACTACCGCTCTGGAGAATAAGCAAAACTTCATGAATTATTTAAGCAGTCTGTAAGAAATACTGCTCACTTAAGTTTATACTTGTATTCAGAGGTGACTTACCGTGAATACATCTTATGACATCATAATCATCGGCGCCGGCGTCACAGGATGCGCGGTCGCTCGTGAACTTTCAAAGTTCGACTGTAGGGTCCTTGTCATCGAGAAGGATGAAGACGTATGCTGCGGCACATCCAAAGCCAACAGCGGCATAGTTCATGCCGGATACGATGCCAAGCCCGGTACACTCAAAGCAAAGATGAACATAAGAGGAAATAGCCTCATGACGGATCTTTGCTCCGACCTGGACATTCCATTCAAACGCATAGGTTCGCTCGTCGTATGTACTGATGAATCTCAAAGATCAGGCATTGAAGAACTCTATCAAAGAGGACTTGCCAATGGCGTGCCGGACCTGAAGATACTCTCCCGCGAGGAAGTCATCGAATTGGAACCCAATATCTCCGATTCTGTTGTCTGTGCGCTCTATGCTCCTACGGCAGGCATCATCTGTCCGTTCAGGCTCAACATAGCTCTTGCGGAGTGCGCCTGCCAGAACGGAGTCGATTTTGTCTTTGACAGTCCCGTCCTTTCAGTTCAGCCTTCAGATTCAGGCTTTACTATAGAGACTTCGATTACTACATATGAATGTTCTGTGGTTATAAACGCTGCAGGATGTCATTCCGACGAGATCCATAACATGGTCTCATCTGAAAAACTCCATATAACTCCAAGAAGAGGAGACTATGTCCTTCTGGACCGGTCGTGCTCTGGTTTTGTAAACCACGTCATATTCCCGCAACCGACAGCTTTGGGAAAGGGAATACTCGTAACGCCCACCGTTCACGGCAATATACTTGCAGGGCCTACCGCCATTGAAAATTACAGCAAGGATGAAGCTCCGGTTACCGCTGAAGGCATAGACAAGGTCATGGCAGGGGCCATGAAGAATGTCACGGGTCTTCCGATTAAACAGGTTATCACGGGCTTTTCAGGTCTGCGTGCACATGAGGACGGCGGTGAATTCATACTTGAGGAAGTATCTGACTGTCCCGGGTTCTTTGACTGCGCAGGCATAGAATCACCTGGACTTACCGCATGTCCTGCCATTGGCGAATACATGGCATCTCTGGTATCTGCAAAACTTGGGCTTTCTATGAAGTCTTCCTGGAATGGAACCTGCCGTGATGTTGTAAAACCCTTTGAACTTCCCGATGCTGAAAGAGACGAACTTATAAGCGCTCATCCCGAGTACGGCCGCATCATATGCAGATGCGAGACCATAACCGAAGGCGAGATTATAGATGCCATACGCCGTCCGTTGGGCGCACGGTCATTAGATGGCGTAAAGCGAAGAACCAGAGCTGGAATGGGAAGATGCCAGGGCGGATTCTGTTCGCCCAGAGTTATGGAGATATTAAGCCGAGAACTCGGCATTTCTCTGGATAAGCTTACCAAGAGCGGCGGTTCATCAAAGATCGTAACGGGGAGGACTAAAGATGAAAGCTGATATAGTAATCGTCGGCGGCGGTCCCGCCGGTCTTGCGGCTGCGATAGCCGCAGCGGAAGCAGACAGTTCCCTTGATGTCCTCATCCTTGAGCGTGACAGGGAATTAGGAGGCATCTTAAATCAGTGTATCCATAACGGATTCGGTCTGCATACCTTTAAGGAAGAACTTACAGGTCCCGAATATGCCGCAAGATTTGAATCGCGGCTTTCGGAACTCAACATCAGATACATGCTGGATACCATGGTCCTTAACGTTTCGTCGGGCCTTGTTACCGCGGTAAACAGTACTGAAGGAGTCTTTGATGTTGAGTGCGGGGCAATAGTGCTCTGCATGGGCTGCCGTGAGCGCCCGAGAGGAGCTCTTAATATTCCGGGATTAAGGCCGGCAGGCGTGTTTACAGCCGGAACTGCCCAGCGTTTGGTTAACATCGAAGGTTATATGCCCGGTAAGGAAGTCGTTATCCTCGGATCGGGCGACATAGGCCTCATCATGGCGCGCCGCATGACATTGGAAGGCGCAAAGGTAAAGGCTGTCTGTGAGCTTATGCCTTATTCGGGCGGCTTAAAGCGCAACATCGTCCAGTGTCTTGATGATTTTGGCATCCCGCTCCTTTTGTCCCATACGGTAGTTGATATAAAAGGCAAAGAAAGAGTGTCTTCGGTTGTCATAGCCGAAGTAGGTCCGGATCTGAAGCCGATACCGGGGAGTGAAGAAGAGATCTCCTGTGATACGCTTCTCCTCTCGTGCGGCCTCATACCCGAGAATGAATTGTCACGTGCCTGTGACGTAAAGATCAATCCCGCAACGAACGGCCCTGTCGTCAATGAATCCTTTGAGACTTCCGTTCCGGGCGTCTTTGCCTGCGGCAATGTCCTTCACGTGCACGACCTGGTCGATTACGTTTCCGAAGAATCGGCAAGGGCAGGGCGGAGCGCAGCTAGATTTGTCAGGTCTTCTGTTGATCCATCAGGTTCCGTGATTCAGATAAGGAACGGAAACGGCGTCAGATATACGGTGCCTTCATTCGTCAGGCCCGATCTTCTGGAAGACGATCTGACCATAAGGTTCAGATCAGGCAATGTCTATAAGGACTCTTACATCGATGTTGTGGTCGATGGTAACCGTATCATTCACAGAAAAAAACAGATAATTACTCCCGGAGAGATGGAACAGGTTATCCTGAAAAAGACCGATCTCGTCGCGTCGACCGGTGATATTCTTGTAGAGATAACGGAGAACTGAGATGGAGATCAGAGAACTTACATGCATAAACTGTCCGATGGGCTGCAGGATTACCGTTTCCATGGAAGGCACCGAAGTTGTTGAGGTTAAAGGCAACACCTGCAAGCGCGGTGAAATATATGCCCGTGCCGAAGTGACATCTCCCGTAAGGACTGTTACCACAACGATCAAGGTTACGGGCGGTGTATCTGACAGAGTCAGCTGCAAGACAAAGTCTCCCGTTCCGAAGGATAAGATATTTGAAGTGATGGCAGCCGTTAATGCCGCTTCATGTTCGGCACCCGTGAATATCGGTGACGTGCTGATCGAAGACTGTGCGGGAACTGGTATTCCTGTTGTTGCAACAAAGGCTGTGGGTGCCGTATGAACAAAGAAGAATTTGAATTTGTTATAGGTGTGATGCATGCCTGTCCCGAACTCTTTCCTCAGATTTGAAAGATTATCCCTTTTGATATAAGATTTTTTGTGAAATTACCTTTTGAGAGGTCTTTAATTAATGAAGAGCGTAGCTTTACTTACTGCCGGCGGTGTGGGTTCAAGGACTCATCAGGATATCCCGAAGCAGTTTCTGCATGTAAATAACAAGCCTATCATCATATATACGATGGAAGTGTTCCAGCAGCATCCTAATGTCGACGAGATCTGCGTCGTCATCTTAAAGGGCTGGGAAGAAGTGCTCTGGGCATATGCCAAGCAGTTCAATATCACCAAGCTCAAATATGTCACCGTAGGCGGCGATTCCGGTCAGGAATCCATCTATAACGGTCTTATGGCGATCAAAGAGGATTCTGCTGATGACGATATCGTCCTTGTTCACGACGGCAACCGTCCGATGCTGGGACTCGACATCATCACCGACAGTTTCGTAAAGTTCAAAGAATACGGTTCCGCCGTCGCTGCGATCCCTTGTACGGAAGTCGTTTTCGTATCACCTGACGGCAGCGAATCCGACAAGACGATCCCCAGAGAAGAACTCTGGAGGACACAGACTCCGCATACATACCGTCTGGGCGAACTTATCGCGGCTCATGAGGAAGCAAAGAAGAGAGGCATCACCAACATGGCTGCTTCCTGCCAACTCATGGCAATGCTCGGCAAGAAGACTTATTTCTCCAAAGGTTCTGAGAAGAACATCAAGATCACGACCACGGAAGACATAGAGATCTTCAAGGCGCTTCTCGCTGCCAAGAACGAAGAATGGATCAAGGACTGACATGAGGATCCTGGAATCGTCCATCTACATCGAAGACCTGAAGAAGGCTGCATCTGCCGCTGATCTCGGTTTCCTTAACGGCAAAAAACTGCTTATCACTGGCGGCACGGGACTTATCGGTTCTGCAGTCGTTGACCTGATCCTCATGAACAATGAGGTTAATTCAGCCGGTACAGTCATTTATGTGGCATCAAGAGATGAAGTCAAGGTAACGGAGCGCTTCGGCGGTTCCGAATATGTGAAGTGGTTATACTACGATGCACTTGAGCCTATATCTTTTGACGTACCTGTCGATTACATCATCCACTGTGCGGGCAACGCCAGCCCCGAACTCTATGTAAATAAGGCAGTGGAGACCATGCTTATGAACTTTGAAGGTATCAATAACCTTCTGTCATATGCAAAGGACCGTGAAGTTTCAGGTGTTCTTTATCTGTCATCGAGTGAAGTCTACGGCGTAAAAGAGACGTCAAAGCCTTATAAAGAAACAGATTACGGGTTTGTCGACCTTTTAAAGGTAAGATCTTCGTATTCAAATTCAAAGAGGGCAGCAGAGACACTTTGCTGTTCATATGCTGAAGAATACGGCGTCAGGACAATGATCGCACGTCCGGGTCACATATTCGGCCCCGGCGCTTCCGTCAAGGACAGGCGCGTATCTTCGTTTTTCCCATATGAGGTTGCAAGGGGAAAATCCCTCATCTTAACAAGTTCCGGGAGCCAGATAAGATCCAACATGTACAGCATCGACTGTGCTGTGGCACTCCTTACGATACTCGGTAAGGGTAATTCAGGCGAGGCATATAATGTCTGCGGAAAAGAGACTACATCCATAAGAGAGATGGCTGCCATCGTAACAAAGGCGGCAGGCACATCGTTATCCTATCAGGAACCGACTGAAGAAGAGCGGGCTCAGGATAACCCCATGAACAATTCCTCTCTTGTTGGTGAAAAGCTTTTTGCATTGGGCTTTGAACCCTGTTTCACGACAGAAGAAGGTCTGGCTCATACTGTTCAGATCCTTAGAGAAGCAATAGGCTGATTCTTTAAAGATTTCATAGATTAGGATATTTTTCTTCTTGCCGTGCGCGGCATGAAGGGTAACGTATCTTCAGGACGCGGCCGGCGCTCCAAGCGAAGCGCGGAAGGAAAATTGCATAAAATTAATAAGGGCTGCTCCGTATGGAACCAATGTCATTAAGTTAAGAAAGCATTGACTCTAAGAGGCCACAAAAACAAATCAAAAAGAGACTGGAGAAGCGAAATCTTCGGTCTCTTTTCATTTTTTAG
>Ga0247611_10003081_pt1 | contig 25346 bp, 22 predicted proteins | sample 177DNAGHGhighgp2_FD_192422 | JGI IMG/M metagenome (GOLD analysis project Ga0247611, IMG submission 192422) | Sheep rumen microbial communities from Palmerston North, Manawatu-Wanganui, New Zealand - 1770 DNA GHGhigh gp2 | ecosystem: Host-associated > Mammals > Digestive system > Stomach > Rumen... | reverse complement strand
CCGTTTGTTTGAAAGCGAGTGCAAAGGTATACAAAATATCCATAACCTCCAAATGTTTTCAAGAAAAAATTGCAAAAAACTAAGATTTTGCGCGTTCTTTGACAATAAAGACTTGCTCCCGTGGACGTACACATTATAATATATAAAGAGAATAATATTTTATAATAGAGAGAATAATATTAAAAGAAAAAGAATGAGGTATATCTATAATTAAAGGAAGATAAATTTTAAGCCTCCCCTCTCCTACAAATTATACGAGTATTGGCAGTTATGCATGCATTCACTGATTACTCTAGCCTTACATCCGCCACAATCGGCAATAGCATGACGAGTATTGGCAGACAGGCTTTCTCTGATTGCTATGGCCCTACTTCCGTCACCATCGGAAACAGCGTGACGAAGCTGGTTGACACCGCTTACTACACCTCCCGACATATTTTACAGTATCAGCCTACTTTTAACATTGTTATATATATATGACTACGACATGTACAACAAAAGAACCGATTTGAATTTTACGGACAATAACCCTCATGAGATTTGCGTATTTGAAATTGCGATGTAAGAATGCCTCAAATACGTGAATTTTGAAGAATTTTCATATCTACCTGAATATCAGCACGTTACAGATTTTACGTATCACCAGTTAAAAAAAAAGGCGCCAAAACCCCAGCTCCTAGGGGTCGAAAGCTTAGGGTTGATGCGATAAGGTCATAGAGTTTAGCGAACAAAGTCTTAGGTTTCGACCCCCAGGAGCTGGGGTTTTGGCGGGAGAGAGAATCAAGGGGAAGAAAAAAGTCCAAACAGGCTGATCAAAAGTTGAATATTTTGAGCTAGATGACGATTTTTGAAAACGCTGTTTTTTGATAAATTATTTGACAGTTATTGACCAGCCTAGCAAAGACGGAATGTCGTTTCACATACCGACAAAAGAAGTTTGATTGCATATTGTTTTTTTAGAAGCCAAGACTTGATTCACCCAACAGGAATGGAATGACTCCAATGTACACAATGCCGTTTTCATCCGTCCATTGCTTGGTGTTCCCGTCCACAATGACTATCTTACGGAAAAGGTCGCCAGAGTTTTTCAGAGAAAACGTCTCTTGATCTTGTTTTTCCTCAGTATCTACATTCAGAGCAGACTGGATGTAGATTTTTTCTTGACCCGTATTGACCACAAAGTCTATTTCATATTGTGATTGCTGTTTCTTGCCATCCTTTACTCGGGTGACCTCGACCACACCAACGTCAACACTATATCCCCTGCGTACAAGTTCGAGGTAGATCATATTCTCCATCAGGTGACTTTTCTCCTGCTGGCGGAAGTTCAGCTTGGCATTCCTCAGTCCTAAGTCCATGGAATAGTATTTCTGGGTATTCTCGAAATACCGTTTCCCCTTCACATCATAGCGCTTGGCACCCATGAACAGGTAGGCATCCTCCAGATAGTCCAGATAGTTCTTGATGGTGTGGTCAGACGTATTGCGCTTCATCAGCGTACCTGCTGCATTGGCGAGGTTGTGCGGATTGGTAAGCGAACCTACAGCCGATGAAAGAGAATCAATCAGTGCATCAAGCACCTCATCATCCTTCAGCTTGTATCGTTCTACAATATCCTTGATATACACGTTCTTGTGTAGTCCAACCAGATATTTACGCTTTTCCGTCTCGTCTTTCTCGGTGACGGCCAATGGCATACCTCCAAACATAAGATATTCCTCCAATGCATCTGCTTTTTCCAATCCAGAAAAAGCATAGTATTCCTTGAACGACAAAGGATAGACCTTAATTTCGGTACCACGGTCGCGGAAATTGGTAACAATGTCCGTTGACAGCATCTTAGAGTTGGAGCCTGTTACATAGATGTCCAGATTGCTTCTTGCCATCAAGTCATTCAGGATGTCATAGAAAGTAGTATAAAGCATATCTCTATCCTCCTCAGGCACCAGACTTTCATCCACATCCTCGTTTTTCACCTTGTAAGATAACTGTATCTCATCAATGAACACATAATAGCGCTTGTTTTCATCCTGAGTCTTGCCAATTACATATTCATACAGTTCATTCGGATTCCTGTACTTCAAGTCGGCTTTCCTGTCCAATGCGATTTCTATGAAACAGTCATCTGAAACTCCCTCCGATTTGAGGTAGTCCTTATACAGGGTGGACAGAAGGAATGACTTGCCACAGCGACGGATGCCAGTGATAATCTTCACCTTGCCGTTCCATCGCTTGTTCAGCAGTGCTTCTATGTATTGTTCTCTCTTAATAATCATAATCTTAAATATCTTACTGCAAAAATAGTCGCACTATTCGACTGTTTTTGCAGTGCGAAGGTAATATGTTTTTCTGAACTGAGCAAATAAATAACTGATTTTGTGTTGTTTTTATGTCTTATACCTGCCTGATTGTCTGCCGATTCTAAATACAAGCTACCTTTTTGGGGAATTTTCACCAACTATACTATGCTTTTTTTCTTTTCCTTCCACTCTTGAGTGTTTGCAATAGTCATGCAAACAGGCCTCATGTCCTTCGTTTTGTTTTAATAATCATGGCTTTTGAGGTCTTTTCAAGTTATTATGAAGTGATTTACGAGTTACCATAAGTTTCCATCAGCACGGGTGCATCATTCCGTTCCTTTGCACCCGGTCTCTAACCAAAGACCGCCAAAAACATGCAAAATACTGAATTGACTTTCAACGACCTTCCGCAGGTAGTCGCCCAGCTTCGGGATGAGGTGATGGGCATGAGAACGCTGCTAATCAAGCAGCAGGAAGAGATCCGCAAACAACAGGTACGCGAGAACCGCCACAAGCCCATGACGGTGGAGGAAGCGGCTGAGTACACGCGCATCCCTTTGGGAACGCTGTACATGAAGCTCGGTGATGGGACAATACCAGCCACCCAGCCAGGCAAACGCTATGTCCTCTATCAGGACGAGCTTGACAAGTGGCTGGAAGCGAACCGCAAAAATGCCGTACCGCTGACAGCTGACGAAGAGAATGAAGCCATTCTCTCTTCGCACAAGCGCAAGCTGAACAAGTCAGACTGGCATGATTAACAGATCGCTATATGAATTACATCGGCCAAATGACAGAAGGATACGGTTGGTTGATGCTCGGAGAAACTAACTGTGGAACACAGTTGAAACTGACATCCTTTCTGACAAGTTCGCTGTTTCTGCTTATTGCTTATACCATTTTACAAAATGGTAGTTTCAATATCAAAAACCGTTTCCTTCGAATACTTGGAGATTATTCGTTCGGAATATATTTGTGTCATATTATGGTTATATGTCGTCTAGCCCCACTATTAGAGGATTGTATAAGCGTTTCAAGAATAACTTAGCATATGTAGGTGAAAACACCATATCTACTAGTTCTTCCGGCACATCATATCCTGCTAAACAATATGGGTGGATTTCTCTTTCATCTTCATTGCATGTAGACAAATATTCAAAATCTATCTCTGTGTATCTAAAGAATAGATCTCGCAATATGCCTGTGAAATGAAAGTCAAATGGGTCACTATAATCTTCATCGCCAGATTCAAACAAATTCTTCCAATCAAAGCATCCCTTATCTATTTCCACTTTTCTGCCACTTAAAGTTTTGGTCATTGTTTCAACAACATAAAAGGCAATCTTCGTCATATCTTCACCCCAACTATCTGCAAGAGATTCCAAATAATTATCCCTGTCATGCAAATCTTTTGCATTTCTTTCTAAGGTAGGAATTAAATCCATCATACCCACTCCTCCGAAATCAGCGTCGGCACATTCTTCCCATTCACCATCGTATTTATCGTGATAGAATTTAGTCTTAGTTACTTTATACGGATTAATTGCTCCAATGACTATAGAATTACCTAAGAAACCGCTTCCTAATGCTTCACTCCACATTTGAGAAGTATAGACAAATCCATGAAGACCACAAGATTCCATCATCTGGGCAGCTACTTGAGCTACTTTTATCATTCGGTGTTTCATGTATTCTTCAGGATATTCATGATCTCCTTCAGGAGACCAATCACCTCTTAGATTCTCCCAAACCACCTTAAAAATGTCTATACATTTAGGAGCAAATGCAGCTTCACAAATTCCATCGAACATTTTCTTCTTAGGAATCCATAATGAAAGCTTTAATGTATTTAAATCTTCTCCATCTATATGAGGTTCAAGAACACAGACCTTATTATTGTCATATACCAGTTGATTAATTGCCGCCTGCTCAACTATCCTTTCACCCATTGGCGATATTAGCAAATACATAATATCGTTTTTGGATGATGGAGAAAACAACGTCCTCAAAAAAGAGCCATAAGCAGGAAGTTCCGTGAAAGCCTGTCTTGCTGTTTGATCGGATTTCTTTAACTCGACGACTACAATTCCATTACCTCCTGGTCTATTACCCAAGAAGTCTGTTCTCATGTCTCTTTCGTCCTCCTCTTTCAATGTAACCTCACATCCCCAGAGTTCCATTTCTTTAATACACTGCCAATACTCCTTATATCTGTCAATCACCATTTGATATAATATTTCAGATGGATTCATGCCAGTTACAGATGGTTCTTCAAATTCAGGAAATGTTGGTTCAATCAGCAAGGAAGAAAAATCATCTTTTTTTGACCAAATATAATTTTGTATATCTTTTTCGTTCATATTTTTATTTTGTCTGCGCAAGCGATGGTGTCGAACCATAAACCATAAGTTCAACCTGTACACTTGCTTATACTGTTTTACTCATTGTGTCGTAGTTTCCCATATCAGTCCTCCAGATTTATAAAGATACTACCCAATTCTGGCTTAGCTCCCAATCTACCAATGCGGTATGAATTGTAAAGCGAGAGGTTCTTGTGCAAGCCAAAGGAGTCGCCACGAGCATATTCGGATGAAGCTGTCTCTTTGTTCTTCTCGACAAACCACACCACACCTCGGTTCTCATTTATCATATCCTGTGACAGAAGGGTGGTCTCCTGACTCGTAATAATCAGCTGCGACTTGTCGGAGTTGAAGATGAAGACATTGAGATAGTAGTACAGCAGGTCATTGTGCAGATCCTCGCCCAGTTCATCAAGATAGTACACGTGAGGACTCGTTATCAAGTCGTACAAGGCATCTAATATACGGATATACTTCTGGGTACCCTTTGACTGCCATCTGAGGGGAATATCAAAATCGCCGTTGCCGGAGTGGTTCAAGAAGTTGATGGAATCTGTGGTTGGCTTCAACAGGACATCTTTCATCTCTTCTGGGATATTCTCTTTCTGGATACGCTCACGGAAATCATTGGGCACAATGCGGTCTTCTACGATGGGACGATATTCCAGGATGTTCAAGTCAGCCTTCTGAAACATCGTATTATAGAACTTACGCTTCTTTGGATTGCTGTAGGCATCCTTCAAGATTTCAACAAGTCCCTTTTCTACATCACTATCTACATCGTGATAATTGGACATAATCCAAGCGTGAAGCGTGTTGAACGGAGCTATATCCTCTTTCAAGGCAGCCTTACGGCAAACGGACAACACGCTGTGGTTGTTCAGTGTGTTTTCGCGGATGCTTTCCTGAGTCTTGACTTGCAGTTTGAGGCTTGCACCAAACTTGATGTCGGCCTGTACATTCTCGCCCACAAAACTACGCTCATAGAACAGCGATTTCGATTTGTTGGGGTAATAGTACAAGGCTTCACTCAGAATATGCTTGCTGTTGAACTTGACATCATAGTCATATCGGGTGCCATCGGCATAGAATGACACATGCGTTTCCGTTGGCTCATCTTTGGTGAGTACAAAAGGTATGCACCCGCCAATTTCGACTGTCGCATCCGATTTTGGCATGACCAACAGACGGAACACCTCGTTCATGGCAATCAGCATATTCGACTTGCCCGAAGCGTTTGAACCATAGAGGATGCCTAACTTATACAAGAACACACCATCAGCCACTTCGGTGACAAGTTCCGAAGATGGCCCCTTGGCCACGAAACTTAATTCCTGCTTGTCGCGAATGGAAAGATAGTTCTTTACCCAAAAATTTCGTATCATACCGCAATATTTTGTCTGTTATTGTAATTTTGCTACAAAATACAAACAAAATACTATATTTCATATGCTATTGTTGTTAAATATGGTAATTATCATACGACTTTATACTTATTTAACTTTGTATTCAATGTTAAGATTGCAATTTAGCTCTAGTTTGCCACATCGAATAACAGAGCACAATCACTTTTCTATCGTTTAATACATAAAACATTGAGCAGTAATTGGATACAAATACCATTGTTGTACCTAATAAACTAGAATTTAGGTATAAGGAAACCTATCCTACAAAAAATGCGCACACTCAACAGGTGTGTGCATTTTTTGAAAAGAATAAATCTAAAATATGTTTAAAACCGATTTTATCTTGCGTATTAGTCCCAATTATTATGTAATTTCGTACCCGATTATGGAAAATTCGGATGCAAACTTAATGATAAAAATGCGACGAGTAGGCAAATTTGTTATTGCTTACCAATTCGTTGAGCGAGATGGTGAAAAATGGAAAGTAAAAAACATCGGCTATCCGCTACGCTATAATCGCAAGGGTGAAATCTACAATAACGATCGTCTCATCGGTCATTTCTTCGATCATAAAGTTGCTGACATGAGAGGCAACATTATCGCCTATTGGTCAGATAATGGACAGATTCGCAACGCTTCAGGTACCCTTCTTGCAGTCTACCGAGGTGGTAAAGTATATTTACCAGAAGGTGTACCTGAAGATGAGAAATAAATTCGCACCCTCACAGGAGAACCATGATGCGATTATTTTGCACGATAAATCACACTTCCACTTGCTTGATGAGTAGCCAGTACCAACACTTCAGCGATTTGAACATGCTCAGGAGCGCAAGCTGCATAATAACACACATCCGCAATATCTTCACCCGTTAAAGGCTTAATTCCATCATACACCGCATTCGCACGTTCCACATCACCATGAAATCTAACCTTAGAGAAATTTGTTTCAACCAATCCTGGTTTTATATTTGTTACACGCACTGCAGTATTAGCCAAATCGATACGAAGACCATCAGTAAGCGCTTTTACAGCAGCTTTAGTAGCGCAATAAACATTGCCCCCCGCATAAGCGGCATCACCAGCCACACTACCGATATTAATGACATGCCCATGATTACGCTCCACCATACCAGGCACAACAAGACGAGTCATAGTAAGCAAACCTTTAATATTGGTATCAATCATCTCATCCCAATCCTCAAAGGATCCTTTATATTCAGGTTCCAAACCGCGAGCCATACCTGCATTATTAATTAATACATCAATATCACGCCATTCCTGAGGAAGATAATTATACGCTTTTTTAGAGGCCTCACGATTCTGAACATCAAAAGCTAAACCTAGCACTTCTGCACCCAAATCCTCCAAATCTCGCTTCACTATTTCAAGTTTGTCAGCACTACGTGCTGTAATAATCAAGTTATAACCTCCTTCAGCAAATTTAAAAGCACAAGCACGTCCGATACCCGACGTGGCACCCGTGATAAGAGCAATCTTCTTCATGTTCCTACTATTCTCGTTATTATGTTATTATATTCCAAATCTAGTTTGTTAAGATTCTCCACAAAGGTACACCTTTTCTATGAGATGACCAAGAACAACCTTCAGAAAACCGACCAAGGGAGCTATACGTTTAAAAATGAAAAGTAGGACCTTCAAAAAAATCATCATCTACCTTGATTACCATTGCAGCAGGATTACTAAATAATATACCTGTCAAGGTAGTTGTATGACGAATCGCAATTGCAAAATCAGAACAACTGACAGTACCCATATCTGCACCAGAATTAGAATCCTTACAACTAACAGAAAGAGAACCCTCCTTATAATAGACATCAGAAGACTGCGGCAGAGTCTGAATATCTCCCGTAAACACTTCCATGTTATCTGGATCAATAAAAGTCTGAATCTTCAAATGATTTCCACCTTCGTTAAAAATCAACCCTTTTGCCTGAATAGAAGTAGGAGCCGTCTCAACCCCTTGCCCTCTGTACAAATCAAATTTTGTACTCCGCTGACTCACATTGATGGTAATATCCACCGGCTGCTCATACACCTGCGTTTCTAAACAGATAGAAGCAACAACCGGAACTAAGGTTACCTCGTCATGAATTTCACCTTCTTTAGAAGAAGAAACACGAAAATCCTTAACGGCATAATACGTTTTCGGGCTTAACTTATCAAAAGAAATACATCCTTTATCATCTAAAATACCTGCCGTATAAGCCCCCAGCAGCGCCACCCGATGATTATGTCCCTTCGACATATACAAGGTAATCTCATTCATATTACTTTGATGGAAAGTTGCCTTCGACTCCACGTTACCATCTTTATCAAACACCACAGCATACAAATAATTACAATTTGCCGATGCATCGACAGAAGCTCTCGTCACTTTCCAGCTACATTTGGCCTGGTCACCGACAAAAGGCGTAATTCGCAGAGCGACCATTCCTTCATGAGTCTCATGATTTTCAGTCACGTCAGAATCATTATCATCAATATCATCCAACACCATCTTCTCACATGAAGATAAAATAAAGCAAAAAAATACTCCAAATAAAAACCAATATTGTTTATACGCTTGCATATTATAAAAATTTAATACTACACATGCGAAATTATAAACAATTTTCAACACATCAAAACGAGAAAGTATAAATAAGTTAAAATCTGTATATTTTTATTTAATTCTTCTTCGTATGATAGCATAATCATGGACTATCATACAAAAAGGTTGATTGTTTTTTATTCATCGGGCGAATATAAAAAAGGGAAGCAATCTGCTTCCCTTTTCTCAATTTTATTTCAACAATGCCGCTATTACCGCAGCTAGTGAAACAACACTCATACTAATACCAAAAATCTGTGCAAATTTCCAACCCTGTCGCTCAGGTTTAGACGGCACAACAATTTCGCATCCCGGTTCAATCTTATCATTGCGTTCACCAATCTTACCATTCTGGTAAACAATAAACGACTTTTTCGCTTTCGCCAAGCTACCATATCCACCAGCCTGCTGAATATAATAACTCATACCCTTACCTGGCATATAAGCCACAGAGTTAGGATACATCACATCGCCAGAAACACGAACAGTAGGATTATATTGAGGGATAAACAAGCGATCACCCTCACGTAAGATAATATTATCAGCACAAGTACTATCCTGCAAGGCCTTCTCTAAGTCTATACCGACATAATAGCGGTCTTCTGTCATCATCCCACTTGCTTTAATAGAATCCTTACGAGACAAATAGTTCTCTGCAACGCGAGCTACTGCTCTCTCACGCATTTTCTCTTCCTCATTCATGACACGCTGAATACGAGCACCATGAACATAAGCCTCCTTAGTAACTCCACCAGCAGCCTTTACGAGCTCACTCAATTTCATAGCTTTGGTCGTCATGGTATACTGCCCCGGGAATTGAGCCTCACCATCAATCGTTACATGACGCTGGGTTTCAAAGCCCGGACTTCTCCGAACATACACCTCATCATAAGGTTCCAAGAAGAAATTCGCCTGACGATCAATAATCAAACCATTTTTGAGTGTGAAAGAATATGTCTTAGCCAACAATTTAGAAGACTGAAGAGCTGTAGGATCCAATATTCTACGACTAACATCTATCTTCACGGTAGAAGCAGCATCGGTCAAGCCACCAGCCTGAACAATGAAATCCTCAATAGTCTGATGCTCAGCATATTCGTAAGTACCTGGGAACTGTACCTCACCATGTATGGTCAAAGTACGTGCCTTGGTCTTGTCTGCTTCTGTAGGGATGAAGAGCACATCCTCATTCTTCAAAGCCATATCCGGTTCATCACCATTCATTATGGCCTCCAAATCAAGAGCTATCACGGTCTTCGTACGATCCTCTTTCAGACGATGAATAACAGCATGCTTAGCATATGCATCCTCAGTCAATCCCTGAGCTGACTTCACCAATGAGCGAACACTGGTAATCTCATCACCCAACTGATACAAACCAGGACGGAAGACAGCACCCTTGACCTCAACCATATTTTCATAACGATCAAGAATCTGATCAACAGAAATGGCATCACCATCCATCACGCGGAAGCTATTCATGTCGAATTCATCAACATTGAAAACCTGTTTCTGTTCACCATTTGCACGAAGGATACGAACCTGCTTCTTATAAGCATCATTAGCCCAACCGCCAGCATATTTCAGAATAGTAGCAACACTCTCATTCTTACGCATCTCATAAGTCATCGGGCGCTTCACGCTACCACTAATATCTACCAAACAATCATATGGCGATACGATAATCACATCATTATCTTTCAACTGTACATTACCAGCCAGTCTACCGTTTAAAATAAACTCATAGACATCAACTATCGAAATCTGGTGCCCATTACGCATCACCTTAATATTACGTAGCGTACCAAGGTTATTGATACCACCAGCCATATATAGGGCATGAAAGACAGTAGCATAAGCACTCAAGACATAGGTTCCCGGAACCTTTACTTCACCCATCACATTCACATGAATGCTTCGAGTCTGACTTACACTTGCCTTCACCGTACTACTTTGGAAACGGCTACCCAGCGTCTTGCTCAACTTAGCATTAGCTCCAGCTACGGTCAACCCGCTCAAAAGAATCGGACCATAGCCAGGAACCGTAACCGTACCTTCATTAGATATAGTATAAGTATTCTCACTCTGACTACCACCATAAATATCAATCACCACCTGATCACCAGGTCCCAATACATAATTAGCCGGTGTAGCGATATTCATCGTTGGTTCAAAGCTCAACAGTTTATTATTGAAGACATCACGACCGAATACCTTCTTGCCAGTAGCGTCAGACTCAGCCTTTTGGATAGCCGCTTCCACCTCAGCATCACGAACCATCTTTCGATAAGTAATCTGCGACCCATTCGTCAGATTAGCATTACCACTCACCTTACCAGCCGTCAAATCCTGGCCACCCGTTTTACCATTCTTTTGACTCAGTCTATCACCATACTTATCCACAGCCATATCAGCAGTACCCGACAAGCCCCTCTTCGCAATATCCGAAGAATACGCCTGTCGAAGTCGTCGAATCTGGTCAATAGTAACTCCCTTCTGAATCAACTGAGCCGTGATCTGTCCTTGCGATTTACCCGAAGCAGCAGCCGACTTGATATATTCAGCCACCTTTGCATCACTCATCTGCGCCGAAGCAGAAAGAGCAAGGCAAAAAACCGTCATTAAACAGAATAAAAATTTCTTCATAAGATATCTATCTAATAGAATCAATTATCATTTCATGAACAACTCTAGTTCAATCCTAACAAAGGTTTGATTTGATCCTCTTTATACAGCGCAATACCCGTTGCAAAGAGTATACCAATCAACAGGAAGACAACACAAATTTTAGCTCTTGAAGGACCAGCCTTTTTCACAGGAACAGTAGCCGACTGCAACGTTGTGAAAGCCGGAGTAAACTCCTGTACTTTTGCCCGCGCAGCTTCCACATCCTGATCAAGAGAAGTTAAACTATTATATTTCAACTGCATATCATTCTCCAGATCCTCAAGTTTAGAGCGAACACTCTCTAAAACTATATCCTGATTAGCATCACTATACGCAATATATTTCTGTCGAACATCAATATACTTACGTTTAGCTTCCTTATAGAGTTTCGTCTGATAAGCCAAGTCACGACGAGCTTTAGCAGTACGATAATCCGTGATGAAGCGTTGCAGACGACCTCGCACACTATCCGCCATACAAGCTGCGATATAAGCATCCTGATCGGTTACCGTAATCGTAATCACACCCGTCTTGCTATCCACATCACAAACCACATTCTTATCAATAGCCTTAGCGATATTATCCTGTTTTTTGGTCAATTCAAAAGGATTAACAGGCTCCACCTTAATCGTATCCATAGGACCACCAAACAATTCACCTATCCAACCACGCTTCTGATACTTCAATAAATAGTTGTAATAAGGCATATTATCATTTTTATCCTTATGATGCACATTCACCTCGAAGAGTTTGGTCTTAAAGTCAACAGAGTTAATCAAATCAGGATACAAGTCAGGCAAAATAGCATCCACATCCTGGGGATTAGAAGAACTTCGACCAGTAACACCAAAGCGCTTAGCCATAGAAGCCAAGGCACCCATGCTAGAAACACCACCCGTACTCGCCTCAGGCGCCAACATCACAGTACTGGTATAATAATTCACCTGATTAAGAGCATAAGCTACACCCAACACACAAAAAATAGGTACAATAATCAGATAAAGTCTTATCTGCTTTTTCAGTGCAGCGAAAATCGCACCGTAATCAATACTACTTTCTTCCTCTTCCCCGTAAGGATTTATATTTCTATTATTATCTACGTTCATGATTTTGTTCAATTACTTGGTTAATGCTACAATAACAGTGGCGAGAGAGGCAAGACTTGTACCCATACCAACAAAGGCACTTAAATCGATGCCTTTACGATCAGGTCGACTAGGTACGATTACCTCACATCCCGGCTCTATCTTACCCTTACCTTTCACACTTACATGACCATTCTGATAAACGACGAAAGTCTTACCCTTCTTGGCACGGTTGCCATAGCCACCAGCCTGATTAATATAGTAAGCAGTCTTTTTACCTGGTACATAAGAAACCGTATTAGGGAACATCACGTCACCCGAAATATGTACTGTAGGGTTATATTCTGGGATAAACAACTTATCACCAGCACGAAGGATTAAATCCTCAGGACAGCCAGGCTTAGCCAAAGCCTTTTCAAGATCAATACCTACATAATAAGTATCACCCAGCACTACATTGTCAACAATTATCGAATCGTGCTTCGTATTCTGATGAGCCATAGCCTTAAGAATAGACTTCAAACGCAATTTCTCATCCACACTCATCTTACGTTCGATACGGGCACCCTTCACATACGCATAAGAAGAAACACCACCTGAAGTTTTAACAAGATCGCTCAAACGCATATCTTTTCGAACCATCGCGTACTCACCAGGGAAAAGAGCCTCACCAGTAATCGTTACATTACGTTGCACCTCAAACCCCGGACTTCTACGTACATACACCTGATCATAAGGCTGCAAGAAGAATCCAGGCTCTGGATTAATCAACAACCCATTCTGCAAAGTAAAAGTATATGTCTTAGCGATTTCATTACCAGCCTGAGTAGCACTAGGATTTAAGATACGACGACTCACATCTACCTTAGCCGTAGAAGCAGCATCAGTAAGGCCACCTGCCTGAACGATGAAATCCTCGATAGTCTGATTTTCAGCATATTCATAAGTACCAGGGAATTGCACCTCACCACTGATTGTCAAGGTACGCGCCTTGGTCTTATCAGCCTCTGTAGGGATAAAGATAACATCCTCATTCTTCAATTGAACATCAGGTGCACGACCATCCAAGATATCCTTGATATTTACAGCAATAACACGCTTAGTACGATCATCCTTCAAACGATGGATAACAGCATGCTCAGGATAAGCATCCTCCGTTAAGCCCTGAGCCATTTTTACCAAAGAACGGATAGAAGTAACCTCCTTACCCAACTCATAAAGACCAGGACGGAACACAGCACCTTTCACCTCTACCATATTACTATAACGATCGAGCATATCATCAACCTTTAAGGCATCACCATCCATCACCTTAAAAGACTTCAGCTCATTCTGACTAATATTAAACACCGTTTTCTCGTCACCATTAGCACGAAGCAAACGAATCTGGCCCTTATAAGCATCATTCGCAAAGCCACCAGCATAGTTCAGAATAGTAGCAACATTATCATTCTTACGCATCTCGTAAGTCATAGGACGCTTTACTGCACCAGCAATATCAACAAGACTCTCATAAGGTCCGACGATAATCACATCGTTATCATGCAGACGTACATTACCAGCCAGGCGACCATTCATGATATATTCATAAACATCGACCACGCTAACCTGACGACCATTACGGAACACCTTAATATTACGGAGAGTACCGATATTATTGATACCACCAGCCTGATATAAGGCATGGAACACAGTAGCATACGCACTCAAAGTATAAGTACCAGGCACGCTGACCTCACCCATCACATTGACGCGGATACTACGGGTACTGCTCACACTCGTACTCATATTACTGCTACGATAACGCTTACCCAGCGTCTTACGCAAACGACTATTAGCCTGAGCAACCGTTAAACCACTCAAGCGGATAGGGCCATAACCTGGAACAGTTACCGTACCTTCATTAGAAATCTGATAAGTATTTTCTTTCTGGCTACCACCATAAATATTTATAACCACTACGTCACCAGGACCAAGCACATAATTAGCAGGGGTAGCAATATTCATATTCGGTTCAAAACTCAGCAACTTACTATTAAAAATATCATGACCGAAAATTTTACGAGACTTACCTTTGTTCCGAGCAACACTCTGCTTGATGTCTTGATCAATAGCCCTTTCTTCCTGCTGAGCTTTATCTTGCAATTCTACATCTTTTCCAGCTTTACCTGTGGTAAGCTCTTGTTTCGTCATACCATTGTCCTTTTTCAGCGCAGCATTTCCTTTATCAAGTTTAGCTCCCGCTTGAACCTGGGCATAACCCCCAAGTGTCATCATGGCTAGCATGAAACCGAATAAAATTCTTTTCATTACTTAAAGTTTATATATTTTCTTATTTACAAATTTGAATGCAAAGATAATGCTTTTTCGTCATAATTCATACCTTTTTCATCAAAAAGACACTAAAAACTTGCGTTTCCAAATTTTTATAATTAATTTTGCATATGAAAAGAAAATTTGAGCCATGAATCAATTAAAAAAAGAATCCGAGGAAAACGAATATGTAAGATTTTCAGTATTATTAGGTGATTTTTTTATATTAAACGTATTACTTCTTTTTACTGTTATCTTTTGTAACTCCTGTATACCAAATTATTTTTTATTTGCTACCAAAGTAACATTTGTAGTAATGAACTTCTCGATGTTCATTGCAGAGTATTTCTATAAATCTATTATTCAGCGTCGTCTGATTAAATATTCTGAGGTTTTCCTTAATGTTTCGCGATTAGTAGGTTTACAGATGGTACTTGTCTGTTTCATCATTAAACTGTTGTCATGGGAGGTTGGCTATTTTCCTTTCTACATGTCCTTTACAGTAATACTTTTCACCCTAATTATACTTTCGCGCGTTGCAGAACATAGATTTCTATCCTATCTTCGCTCTATTGGTCGTAATACGCGCTCTGTACTCTTCGTGGGACATGATAAATCACTCCTTAATCTATATAACGATTTCTCATCTACAATATCATCGGGTTACCGCATCAAAGGATACTATGCCGATAAAGAGATAGAGGGAGCACCAGACAAGCTGAAATACCTGGGCAGCATAGATGATCTCAACAAGAAACTTGATAAATGGGACAGTGATCCACTACATGAACTCAATATAGACGAGCTCTATTGCAGTATATCACATAACTATTCGGAAGAAATAAACCGCATAGCACGTTCGTGTGATAAAAACGTAGTACGCTTCTTCTATGTACCCCGTGCTTTCGAAGACTATCAATTAAACCTGAAAGCCTGCATGCTAGGCGATCACTTAGTATATAGTAACCGAATAGAACCTCTGAGACGCCCAATAAACCGTATTATTAAACGTAGCTTTGATATTGCTGTATCTTTGGGTGTGTGCATCTTTTTGGTTCCTCTTACTCTTATTATCGGCCTCATCATCAAGATACAAAGTCCTGGTCCAATCTTCTTCCGTCAGGGCAGAACAGGTATAGATGGTAAAACCTTCTATTGCTATAAGTTCCGCTCTATGCACGTCAATAAAGATGCGGATAAGATACAAGCAACCAAAAACGACCCTCGTAAATTTGCTTTCGGCAACTTTATCCGCAAGACCAACTTGGATGAATTTCCACAATTCTTCAATGTTCTCAAGGGTGATATGAGTATAGTCGGCCCTCGCCCACACATGCTTACCCACACAGAGATGTATGGCAAGCTGATTGATAAGTATATGGTCCGCCATTTCTGTAAACCAGGCATTACCGGTTGGGCACAGGTTACCGGTTATCGTGGAGAGACGAAAGAACTCTGGCAGATGGAAGGCCGCATAAAACGGGACATTTGGTATATTGAGAACTGGAGTATGTGGCTTGACCTAAAAATTATATGGATGACCGCCAAGAGTATTATCATTCCAGACAAACATGCCTATTAAACAGCATCAAAGGCACAACCAAAAAGACGAAATTCTTATCAAATAAAAGCCCATAGCTATTCCTAACAGGATTATAGCCATGGGCTTTTTTGCGTTTTGCGTAATAATATTATCTACCACCTACAGATGCACTGTATATTCTCTCCAGGAATTGCAATGCCCCTCTGTATCCAATATGCGAACGGTTAATAACCAGTGTTTCAGAAGAAGGAGTGGCCACTTCAAAGAACAGAAATCAAAGGAATGATATTATAAATCGAAGCACCCAGCGAAGAAACCGTCTTGGCTATCTGTTCGATGTGATGCCCATTGATTTTAGGCACCAATACCGTGTTCACCTTCACAGTGATACCACTCTCCGCCACCTTTCGAATACCATTGAGTTGGTTTTCGATCAAGATCTTAGCCCCCTCCAGCGCATCATACTTTTTGCCATGATACACGACAAACTTATTCAGTTTGGCTTCTATTTCAGGGTCTACAGCATTCACCGTAACCGTCAAAGAGTCTATCTTCGCCTCTATCACTTCGTCAGCCTTCTCAGCAAGCAATAATCCGTTAGTACTCATACATTTAAGCAAATGAGGAAACTCCTTATCAATTAAACGGAATGTCTGCAGAGCCGTATCTGTAGCCAAAGTATCACCCGGTCCAGCGATACCAGCCACCTTGATAGCAGGACATATCTTTAATGCCTTTTTAAGAATAGCGATACTCTCCTCTGGAGTGATAACCTTAGCGGTAACACCAGGTCGCTGCTCCGTATCATTCAAGACACGGCTGCAAAATCGGCAACCGATGTTACAAGCTGGGCTAACCGGCAGATGAATTCTTCCGAGATTACCAGGTTTCTCAGCAAAGCAAGGGTGATTATTTCGTAATTTCTCTTGAATTTCAGTCATAATTCTATTTGGAATTTCACTTATAAATCTTTTTGGATAGACATATATTTATCTTACCGAGAACATTTTTGCTCTCGGTAGACAAGGAAATCGCTCAAAAAAAATAGGATTAGTTATTAGAGAATAAAGCTGTAGACAAGTATCTGTCACCAGAATCAGGCAGCAACACGACGATGTTCTTACCTTCATTCTCTGGGCGAGCTGCCAAAATCGACGCAGCCTTTAAAGCTGCACCAGAAGAGATTCCTACAAGAATACCTTCGCTAACCGCAAACTTTTTACCTTCAGCGAAAGCATCTTCATTTTCGATAGCAATCACTTCGTCATAGATTTTTGTATTCAGTGTATCAGGAATGAATCCGGCTCCGATACCCTGTATCTTATGAGGTCCTGCAATACCTTTGGTCAATACCGGAGACGTAGCAGGCTCTACAGCAACAATCTTCACGTTAGCGTTCTTCGACTTCAGATATTCGCCGACACCCGAAAGTGTACCACCAGTGCCGACACCTGCAACAAAGATATCAACATTGCCATCCGTCTGATCCCAAATCTCAGGTCCCGTAGTCTTGCGATGTATTTCAGGATTAGCAGGATTAACAAACTGTCCGAGAATCACCGAACCCGGAATACTCCTATTGAGTTCATCAGCCTTAGCAATAGCCCCCTTCATACCCTTGGCACCTTCTGTCAAGACAATCTCAGCACCATAAGCCTTTAACAGATTTCTGCGCTCAACGCTCATCGTATCAGGCAGAGTAAGAATAGCCTTATACCCCTTAGCAGAAGCCACAGCGGCTAAACCGATACCCGTATTACCAGAAGTTGGCTCTATGATAGTAGCGCCAGGCTTCAATAGTCCTTTATTCTCAGCATCCTCTATCATAGCAAGAGCGATACGATCCTTAACCGAACCGGCAGGATTGAGATATTCCAATTTAGCCAAGAGTGTTGCCTGATTAACCCCAGCCTTTTTTGAATAATTGTTGAGTTTTAGAAGTGGTGTATTACCAATCAACTCGAGAGAACTTTCAATAATCTTTGCCATAATTATTCCTCCTGTTAGCTATTATATAATTTAATGTTTTTCAATCGAAAGACTACTACTTCAAGTAATCTTATCAAACAATATGTTTTTCTGTGTGCAAAATTAAAGTAAGTCGAGCACATAGGAAATACCATTTATTAGGCATTTTTTATTACTATTGTATGGTATATTGAGTATAAATGTCTGGAAATCAGCAAAATCTTTGCTTTAGTGTAACCATACATAAGTTAACAGGCTATCTTAGGTTTACTGTATATCCCCAACAGTGGGAAAGTTATTATTAAATATACGAAGGAAATTTTACTGGGGCTTGTACGTACAGGAAGAGTAGATAATGAAAATCTATTGCCAGGCACAATCGGAATAAATGCTTGATTGCCCTAGTAAAAAAACAAATATTAATTTTTTGGGTAAAAAATCCGTTATGCAGTGCAATCACAGCCTTTTTGGCGTGGATGTATCTGGGCACGGATATTTTTGACTGCTTACAAGCTTATTTAATAAGTAAATAACAATTATATCACAATATGGACAATAAACCAATTACAGTAACATCGCCATTACTGCCAAACCTTGACGAATTCCATGAGTTGTTGAAGCAAATTTGGGATAAAAAGTGGATTACTAATAATGGTTCTTTTCATAAGCAACTTGAAAAAGATTTGGCAGAGTACTTAGGAGTTCCATATATCAGTCTTTTTACTAATGGAACATTGCCTTTGCTTACTGCTCTTCAGGCTTTAAGAATTACGGGCGAAGTGATTACAACTCCATATAGTTTTGTTGCTACTACACATTCTATTTGGTGGAACAATTGTAAACCTGTATTTGTTGATATTGACCCAGCAACTGGTTGCATGGATCCGGAAAAGATCGAAGCAGCTATCACACCAAGAACAACTGCTATTATGCCAGTTCATGTATATGGCAAACCATGTGATGTAGATGCTATTCAAGATATAGCTGACCGATATGGTCTCAAAGTTATCTATGATGCAGCTCATGCTTTCGGTGTAAAAGTGAACAATAAGATTTCAAAAACTCTTTCAAATAGTGAAAATGAATTTGTTTCTATTCTCAATGCAGGCGATTTGAGTACATTGTCTTTCCATGCTACTAAAGTTTACAATACGATAGAAGGTGGTGCGATGATTATGCACGATGAAAAAACCAAGAAGCGCATAGATGATCTTAAAAACTTTGGTATTCATAGTGAAACAGAAGTTGTTGGTCCTGGAATTAATAGTAAAATGGACGAGATGCGCTCTGCCTATGGTATTCTCAATCTTCGTCAAGTGGATGATGCAATTGCAGCAAGAAAGAAAGTGGCAGAGACATATCGTGAGCAATTGAACGATGTTGAAGGTATCGATATGTGGTACGATATGGAAGGTGTTCAGCATAATTATAGTTACTTCCCAATCTTTGTGGATTCAAAGAAGTTTGGAATGACCCGCGATGAACTCTACTTCAAAATGAAAGAGCAAGGTGTCCTATCTCGTAGATATTTTTACCCATTGATTAGTGAGTTCTCTACTTATCGTGGACTTGAAAGTGCAAATCCTGAAAATCTTCCTAATGCTCACAAAATGGCAGATTCTGTATTATGTTTGCCTATGCATCATGAATTGAGCGAATCAGATCTCTCTCGTATTATTGATCTCGTTAAGAAATAATGGGAAAGCAAAAGAAACTCATGCTTCTTGGCGGTATTAGATATCTATTACCCGCTATTGAAGCTGCTCACAAACATAATGTGCATGTTATTACGGTGGATTATCTACCGGATAATATTGCTCATAAGTATTCTGACGAATATCATAATGTGAGCATTATTGATAAGGATGCAGTACTTGCTAAAGCTCGAGAGTTAGAGATTGATGGAATCCTATCTTATGCGGTTGACCCAGGTGTAGTATCAGCTGCTTATGTAGCGGAACAGATGAATCTTCCTTTCACATGTTCTTATGAGGCAGCATGTATCCTTCAGGATAAATCAAGATTCCGCCAGTTTTTAACTGAGCATGGTTTCAATGTACCTCATGCAAAAGGTTACAGCAAAGAAAATGCATTACAAGCCATAGAAGATAAAGACTTTTTTACTTGGCCTGTAGTCGTTAAGCCTGTAGATTCAGCTGGTAGTAAAGGAGTAACACGTGTAGATGATCCTGCGAAATTGGATACTGCTATAGCTTTTGCATTAGAAGAATCACACAATGGCCATTTTATTATCGAGGATTTTCTTGAGATTAGTGGTTATCAGTCAAGTGCTGATTGTTTCTCTGTAGACGGAAAATTACAGTATGCGGATTATTCTGATCAACTTTTCGACAAGAATGCGGCTAATCCCTATACTCCATCTATAGAAATCTGGCCATCATCAATGAATGAGAAAGTTCAATATGAGTTAACGTCAGAACTACAGAGATTGATAGAACTCCTTCATATGGGTACAGGCCTTTACAATGTAGAATCTCGTTTATCTACCAATGGTAAAGCATACTTGATGGAGGTTTCTCCACGTGCAGGTGGTAATAGAATAGCTGAACTTCAGCGTGTTGCAACAGGTATTGATCTTATTGAAGCAGAAGTTTGTAAAGCAGTTGGAATTGAAATGCCAACTATTAAAGCTCCCGAATATAATGGTGTTTACGTTAATGACATCATCCACTCAGAGAAAGCTGGTTTGTTTGCAGGTATAAAATATGATTCATCTTTTAAAGAGACTCATATTATCGGTGAAGCTGTATATCCCCAAAATGGTGATCCTATAGCAGAGTTTAAAGGTGCAAACAATGCTGTTGGCTCTATTTTTATGAAATTCCAGGATCGTGAAGAATGTGACAGTTATATTAGTCACATCAATGATTTTGCTAAAGTAGAAGTGAGATGACACGTGCCATAGGTGGATATTTTGAATTAGAACTTCCTCGACATGAGGAATATCATCAGAATGCTCTGCGATTAAATAGTGGACGTTTTTGCATTGAATATGTGTTACGTTGTCGTAAGTATTCAAAGGTTTATGTTCCTTACTTTATTTGTGATACAGCTATTCAGCCTTTTGAAAGATGCAATATACCATATGAGTTTTATCATATAGATAGAGAATATCACATGGTTGACGATATTAAGCTTCAGAAAAATGAGGCCGTATTCTATGTTAACTATTGGGGACTTCACAGTAAATATTGTGAGGAACTTGCGGAAAAATATGGGCAGCAACTAATCTTAGATTACACTCAGTCTTTCTATGCACGCCCAATTGATGGTATTGATACTATTTATAGTTGTAGAAAGTTCTTTGGTGTACCTGATGGTGGTTACTTATATACTGATGCAATTGCTGAATTTGAAATTGAGCAAGATTTGTCATATGAGCGTATGGATTCACTAGTAAAACGTATCGATATATCGCCAGAAGCTGGATACAATGATTTCCATACAACTAGTAAGATTTTCCATGATCTTCCGATCCGTAAGATGTCTAAGTTTACGCAGCGTATGATGGAGAGTATTGATTATATCGCTATAGCAAAACAAAGGCGAGCTAATTATGAATACCTACAAAAAGCGTTTGGAGGAAAATCTTTGAATAATCATGAAGTTCCGATGATTTTCCCATATTCTTCTGAATCTGGTCAATCTTTACGAATGCAATTAATAGAAAATAAAATTTTTGTTGCTAAGTATTGGCCAAATGTAGATTCTTATGCAGGGAGTGATTCTCTTGAAACATGGATTGCAAACCATCAATTGCCATTGCCTATAGATCAGAGATATGGTAAGGAAGATATGCAAAATATTATTGATTTAATAAAAAATTCAAAGTGATGAAAAAACTCCTTGTATTGGGGGGCAACTCTATAGAATGCGATCTCGTTAAAAGAGCTCAACAACTAGGTTATTATGTGATAGTTACTGATAATCATTCGGATATTCGTTTGAGCCCTGCAAAGCAGATTGCGGATGAAGGCTGGAACATAAGTTGGTCTGACGTTGATATCTTAGAGAAAACTTGTTATGAAAATCATATAGATGGGGTGGTAGCAGGGTTTAGTGAATTTCGCGTAGAAAATATGATTAAACTCTGTGAACGACTTGGTCTTCCATGTGGACTGACAATGGACCAATTGGAAGTTACACGCGATAAGGTGAAGTTCAAGAACTTATGTCAACAATATCAACTACCTGTAATCCGTGAATTCTCATATGATTCTGAAAAAGAGTATCCTGTAATTATCAAACCTGTTGACCGTGCTGGCTCTATTGGTATCAATGTAGCCAATAATGATGATGAATTTGAAGAATATTATTCAATAGCATTATCATTGTCACCAACAAAGAGTGTAATTATTGAAGATTTCATTCAGGATGGAATAAAATTTGATGTTTATTATTATGTTCAAGGTGGAAAAGTGATTTTTCTGGGAAGTAGCGACACCATCATGTGTAAAGGGTCAAAAGGAGCAAAAATTCTTCAGAAAGCTTGGACATTTCCTTCTGTTTATGAAGAGTTATTCAAATCAGAATATAATGCTCTTGTTGAAAAAATGTTGTTAGGCATCGGAATTCATGACTGCTATATTACGATGTCTGCTTTTTATCGTAATGGAAAAATATATTTCTTTGAGGCTGGATTCAGATTAAGTGGAGATCTTTCGTATAATTATTATAAATTTGTATCAGGTTCAAATTATTTGGATTCATTTATAGCCTATGCAATAGGCGAACATTCTTTAACTTTACCAATTAGTAGTCATCATTCATGCTATTCCGTTATTTTGAATATGTTCTGTCTAAGTGGTAAAGTTGGTCAGATACATAAAGATATTATCCATAATTGCAAAGAAGTTTTTGCTTATAATGAATATGTAAAGGTAGGAGAATTTGTGAACAATAAGACAACAGTTTTTGTGAAAGGAGCTATGATCACACTTTGTTCTCATAACATTGTTTCTTTAATGAACGCTGTTAATATGATTAATCAAGACTACGACATTCTTGATGTGGAAGGCAATAGCCTTATATACGAAAAAACAAATAATTTAGAATTTATTAAATACGAAGACTATGTATAATTATTCATTAATAAAAGCAATCGAAGCGGAATGTAATACTCCTTTCTATATAGTTTTTGAACAACGATTTGAAAATAATATTAAGCAGTTCAGTAAGGCTTTCAACGATATTTACGATAATTTTCATTTATCTTATTCATTTAAGACAAATTATACCCCACCTTTGTTGAATATGGTGAAAGACTTGGGTTGTTTTGCAGAGACTGTATCTCAGATGGAGTATGAAATGGCATTACGTCTGGGATTTAGGCCAGACAACATTATATTTAATGGTCCAATTAAGAAATATGAGGATTTGGAGAAAGCAATTCGTTATGGTTCAATTATTCATCTAGATGGAGAATATGAAACAGAATTGATAGAGGAGATAAGAAAAAATAATCCAGATCTTCCCATCAAGGTTGGACTCCGTGTGAATATGGAAATCAACACAGATAAGGGCGGTTCTGCTATTCAAGCAGGTCTCAAAGAATCTCGTTTCGGTCATACAGTGGAGAGTCTGGGACATGTTATTCCTCGATTGAAGGCTGCTCATGTTGTAATAAACTCATTACACGGCCATACATCATCAACAAATCGCGTTGCTGAAAATTACAGAATAATTTCTCAAACTCTGTTAAATGTTAGAAATCAGTTCGGACTGGATGATATTGAATACTTTGATCTAGGCGGTGGTTTCTTTGGTGCTGCGCCAGCTGAGGTCTCAACTATTAATAAGCCTAGTTATGTTGATTATGCAGAAGCTATTTGTTCTACTTTGCTGGCAGATGAATGGTTTGCTGATCATAAGCCTGCAATTGTTATTGAGCCAGGAACATCAGTAACATGTAATGTTTTCGAGTTGGTAACAAAAGTATATCAGCATAAAATTATTCGCGATAAGCATTTCATTATCGTTGATGCATCAAGGTCATTGGTTCGTTCAGCTATTAGCAAGGCTAATTATCTCTTTGATATTGTTAGCGATAAGGAAACTCAACCTACAATTACTGCAGATATAGTAGGATCAACTTGTATGGAAGTAGATGTTGTAGGCGATAGTGTAAAATTGGATCATTATCAGTTTGGAGATTATTTAGTATTTAAAGGTGAAGGTGCCTATCGTCACAATATGAATCCGTTCTTTATTAATGCTCGTCCAGCAATAGTAAAGTTGGAAGGAGAAACTTTTTCAATTGTTCGTTCACGTCAAACTAGTGAAGAAATGTTGACTCTCCTTGGATATATAATCTAATCAATATTTATATAATATAAAGATGAATGAAAGATCATTGAAGGAGAAAACTATCAAGGGGGTTGGCTGGAGTGCTGCGGACTCTTTCCTAGGAAGAGGAATAACCTTTATAATTGGTATTGTGTTAGCTAGAATATTATCACCTGCAGAATATGGCTTAATCGGTATTTGTTTAATTTTTACAACAGTTTTAAATAGTATTGTAGATAGTGGATTTAGCACTGCATTGATTCGTAAACAAGATGTAACTGATAAGGATTATAATACAATGTTTGTCACAAATCTTATAATAAGTATAACCTTGTATATAATTCTCTATTTAGCATCACCATATATATCTATTTTCTTTGCTCGTAAGGAATTACTATCACTAGTAAGAGTTATGGGGGTAATTTTAATAATTAATGCTCTATCTATAATTCAGGTCACAGTATTAACAAAGAAGATTGACTTTAAAACAAATACAAAAGCCTCATTAGTTTCTGCGATATTAAGTGGTATTGTTGGAATTTCTATGGCATATTTTGGTTATTGTAGTTGGATGGACACTTTTTGGTATCGCGAATTCAACAAGCAAGTGCAAATTTAGTTTATATTCTTCATAAAGCACTCTTTTGGTGTTGAAAAGTTGAGTTTTGCTCTTGGTCTATTGTTAATTTTTTCCATAATCTTTGTAATTTTCTGTTGGCTTATGCGTTCAAACGTTGTTGATTTTGGTATGTACTGTCTGATCAATCCATTTATATTCTCAATAGCT
>Ga0247611_10003080_pt1 | contig 25359 bp, 35 predicted proteins | sample 177DNAGHGhighgp2_FD_192422 | JGI IMG/M metagenome (GOLD analysis project Ga0247611, IMG submission 192422) | Sheep rumen microbial communities from Palmerston North, Manawatu-Wanganui, New Zealand - 1770 DNA GHGhigh gp2 | ecosystem: Host-associated > Mammals > Digestive system > Stomach > Rumen... | reverse complement strand
ACATCTTCACAACTGAGACTGCCGCACATGCAACCGCAGAGCATGAAGATATGTACTTCATTGGTAACACATGGTGGCCTAAGTCAGCAACAGAAGATAATGTAGAAGAGATAGAAGTAAACTATGCGGTTTCCGCAAGCAGACTTCCTGTATATTCTATTCCTATTGCCAAGGATGAATTTAAAGTAGATATGTTATTATCTGGTGCTAGAGTCACTGCAACTAAGAAACTTACTTACGATAATTACTGGCAATTTATTGGAACTGGTTGGATTGATACTGAAAATAATGTATCAGAGATTGTTTAATAGAAAGGAGTTTCCATGAAAGATTTTAAACTGGAAGAGGCGCTATCAGCGCCCTTCCTTAAACATAGTGAAGTTATCTATTTTCCAGTAGTCTTTGAAGATGATGGAGAGTCCTTTTCTATCGTAAATAATGGTACTGCGGCATCCCCTTGCCGCATTACCATTGTACCTCAAAATGATATTATGCTATTGCAGATTACTGGATTGAGTGAAGAGCCTATAAAAGTGGCAAGAGTACAAAGGGGAAATATTTTAATTATTGACGGAATTGATAAGGTTGTTACTGTTGATGGAGTATCTGCGTTTGATCGTTATGATGCTTGGGAGTTTCCTAAATTATCAACAGGAGTAAATAATATTAAAATCACAAGCGGCGGGTCTTGCTAGGTTAGCATTGAGTACCAGCCTCGTTACGTATAAGGGGGCGCCGCATGTTTAAAATATATGATTCTAAGAATAAATTTTTAAAATTAATTGAAGTGGCGAAGGGAACTCATATAGATTAGACTTTAGAGACAGGCTTAAAAACCCTGTCTCTAAAGTTACCCTTAACTTAGGAAAATATAAAAATAATAAATTATGAGGGTTATATTGAGACACCTACCGACCGCTTCGTTATAAAAGAAATAAATTATAAATACAATGTTACATTTGATGTATATTGTAAATCAGATATAGAAGAACTGAAATATACTTTAGTTCCTGTTTTTGATGTTATTGATATTAACATTGAGGCAGCCCTTCAAAAAGCCATTGGAGGTACATCCTGGACTCTTGAGTATAACAGTAATCTTAAAGATGCTGTTGAGTATAAATTGACAAATTCAACAATTTTTAGTATAATAAAACAAATACAATCAGATTTTAATTTAGATATTTTATATGATACTAAAAATAAGATTGTAAAAGTTTACACAAAAGCGGGGACAGATAAAGGAGCATATCTTTCTGACGAATTGAGAATAAGAACGCTTCAATAGCAAGGTCAAACATTTGATTATTGTACTGTTTTATATCCTATCGGTAAAGACGGCCTAACTATTTCCTCCATCAACAATGGCTCTCCGTATATAGAGAATTATCAATATACGGATAAGTATTTACCGCAATTTTGGATTCAAGATGATATAGAGCAGGCGCAATAGCTAAAGATGAAAGCGGAACTTTATTTATCTACTCATTCCGCTCCTATTGTAGGTTATAGCATAAAATTAAGCGAACTTCCTCCTGGCCTATCAATAGGAGATGAAATCACTTTAGTTGATAAGATTAAGAAGATAAAACAAAAGCAAAGAGTAAGAAAGATAGTTCATTATCCTTTTGAGCCATAGAAAGACAAGGTTGAAATTTCTAATCGTTTAGTAAACTTTGCGGACACTATGGCTCATTATACTACTAATTATGATAAGCAGATTGCTTATATTAAGAATAATATCAAGGAGCTTTAGTAATATGACAGAGAATAGTTATAAAATTTTAAATTATTTAAAGAAGAATAATCCTTCTACAGCGAAGGAAATAGCGGCCGCCCTATAGATGGAAAAACGTAGAGTAGACTCTTATTTTTCTGCCGCAATTGAAGGGGCTGGACTAGGGTATAGGGACCGCAACTACACTCCATCGAAGCTTTTCCTAAATGAACAGGGCATGGAGTATGAGCAAGACTAATTTGACAAATCAAAAATTTTTTGATATAATTTTATTATAAAGTAAAAGTAGTTTAAGGACAAAACCATAAAAAGAGTTTTTTAGAATTATTATATATATTTGAGAAAACATTTATGGTAGAGAAGCACGGAGACAAAAATAATCTAACTAAAGTCATTCAATACACTAAATTCCTATCAATGAGAGGGCGCTTCCTGGCCCTCTCTCTTTTTTTAAATCTATTAAGTAAATAAATTTACCAATGGTAGGAAAGGAGCTAAAATGGATGAAAATTTAAGAATTAGAATTTATTCTATTAAAACTAAATATAAAGTAACTATAAAAACAATAGCAGCGGCGGCAGGAATTAATTATTCACTTTTGAGTCAATGTTTATCAGGAAAAAAGCATTTTCCTCAAAAGCATCTACAGAATTTAGTAAAAGTGTTAGACAAAATTGATAGGGATAAGGAGTAACTGTATGGCAAGTAATAGACAGACGGGCGCATATGTGTGCCAGGTGGATAACCACCAACAAGGAAGTAGGTAGAATCTTGTGACAATTAGAAGTAAATAGGGCGAAGAAATAGCATATAATACATTGAGTGATAAAGCATTAAGAATTTATTTATTAGTGACATCAAATAAAAAAGGATTTCAATTAACCATGAGTTCTACACAAATTGGCGGTAAACCATTACCAATGAATATGAGTAGAGCAACTTTCACAAGAGCAGTAAGTTAGCTTAAAGAAAAAGGTTTCTTAACTCAAAAAGATGATTCTCCCATTTGGGTTTTCCATGATTATCCAGTGGCGGAAGAGGCAATTGAAGTGATTGTAGATAAAAGGGACGAATAAGCTGTTCCTTTTTTACTTGAGTGACTCATTTTTGATTCACTCTTGTGAATCAAATTTGATTCACTAGTGAATCATTTTTGCTTCACATAATAATACAATAATATCGCAGCTAAAGCTGCTAACAATAATAATAAGGGCGAGGCTTTCGCCTCACCCGCAAAAACCTAGGTAAAAGAAAGACAACCACCTGCCGCCTTTATTTGTCTTTCTTTTGATGAAAAATTTAGAAGGAAAGGAGGCTAATAAGATGGCCGGACTTACATAGAAACAACAACTTTTTACAGACTACTATTTGAGTCATACTCCTTTTGATACAGTCGCCGCATATGTCGCCATTTATGGCGATAAAGGAAGTAGAATTAAGAATCAAAAGAACGCATCTCAAATATTCAATATGCCGGCATGTAAATAGTATAGGGAACGCCGCCGCAAGGAAATATTAGATGAGATGAATGTTAATGCTTAGGCTATTGCTATGAAATTAATGACAATGGCTATGGCGGAAAAGGACGACCAGTATTATACTCCAACGATTCAAACAAAAGCATTAGATTTATTACAAAAACAACTGGGATTACAACAAACAAAAGCCAAAATTGATGCTGACGTTAATGCTGTTGTTCAATTCGTGGAGGACATACCTAATGACGCAGATAAGACTTAGTGAAAAAATCGGAAAGGGTTATAATCAATTTTGGAATTTTAAAGGTAGATACCTATTAGTAAAAGGATCACGTGGTAGTAAGAAATCAACGACTGCCGCAATGAAGATTATTTATTTAATGATGAAGTATCCTTTATCTAATTGTTTAGTAGTACGTCAAGTTTTTAATACACAAAGAGATTCAACATGGAAACAGCTTCAATGGGCAACAGAAACTTTAAAGGTTAATCACCTATGGCGGTTTACTGTTTCTCCTCTTGAAGCTACTTTTGAACCAACAGGCCAGAAGATTTACTTTAGGGGTTGTGATAATCCTCTAAGTATTACATCTATTACGGCTCCTGTTGGTTTTTTAAATTTATGCTGGATTTAGGAAGCATATCAACTTGCTTCAGAATAGGATTTCAATAAGATAGATTTATCTTTGAGAGGCTAGCTTCCGCCAGGTTATTTTAAACAAATTATTTTTACATTTAACCCTTGGAGTGATAAAAGCTGGATAAAGAAAAGATTCTTTGATGTTCCTAATGATGAAAATAAATTAGCTTTGACAACTACTTATAAATGTAATTAGTGGTTAGGCCCTGATGATATTCAAGTTTTTTAGAATATGAAATAGAAATATCCTAGACGATATAAAATTGAAGGATTAGGATAGTGGGGTATCTCAGAAGGTCTTGTTTTTGATAATTGGAAAATCGAAAATTATGATGTTAAAAAATTAGGCGATTTACCGCTTTGGATTGGTATTGACTTTGGTTGGCAAGATCCGACCGCCATTAGTGTCATGAGAGTAGATGAATAGAATAAAAAATTATATTTTTGTGATTAGTTCTATAAATCTCAACAGACATTAGATCAAGTTGCGGCATGGATGAAAGCTCGCGGTTACCATAAATGTTTAGTATATGCAGATTCTGCGGAGCCCCGCTCGATAGTTGAGTTAACTCAATTAGGATTATTGAGGGTGAAGCCCGCCAAAAAAGGAAAAGGTTCAATTATGTAGGGAATTAGAAAGTTACAAGAGTATGAGATAATTATTCATCCTTCTTGTTAGAACGCGCAGATTGAATTTTCTAATTATGCTTTTGACAAGGATAAGTTTGATAATTGGACAGACAAGCCTATTGATGCGTTTTGCCACTTAATTGATGCGGCTAGGTATGCGACGCAGTGTGGTAGTGACCGCCGCAAATTACAAACTCTTTCAAAAGGGGCACTAGGAATTTAATTTAAAATTGAAGTTTTTTTGTTTATATTTTTCTTCTTTTGTTTCTTTTGTGATAAAGAGTTCATACTAAGAAAAAAATTTTAAAGGAGAATTTTATAATGGAGAATCTTTTAAATGCTTTTGATTTTAAAACAATTATGTTGGTTCTTTTTTTTACCGCAGTAGGGGCAAGGGAATTAATATAGTTATATCGTTATTTTCATATAAGGATATATGGAAGTTTTGAAAAACAAGAAAATGCAAAAGATACAATGGTTTAGATGGAAAAATCAATGCAATCAGTATTGATAGAATTAAAAGATATTGATAAAAAATTAAGTCTATTACAAGTGAGTAATCGAGACTCTATAAAAAGTTGGATTTTGATGTCATATCAAAAGTATAAAGAAGATAATACATAGTTAGATAGTATGCAAATGGATTTACTAGAACGCCGCTATCAGCACTATAAGGACTAGGGCGGAAATTCCTATATTGATGAAATAATGGAAGAGTTAAGAACCATTTACAAGAAGAAAGGAGAATCACATGTTTCAGTGTAAACTAAATAAAGAGACTCCATTGAGTGTAGAAATTATTAAAAAGATTATTTAGAAACATAGGGGTTCAGAAATCCCTAGGTTAGAAAATTTAAATAAATATTATCATGCAAAGAATCCTATTTTAGCAAAACAAGTTGCAGACGAAAATTTACCAAACAATAAGATTGCGCACCCATATGCTAGTTACATTACAGACACATTAACTGGATACTTTATGGGATAGGGAGTAAGTTATTCGTCTTTAGACTAGGCTGCCGCAGATGAATTGCAGATGGTATTAGAATATAATGATGAGCAAGACGAGAATATGGAACTGGCGAAAGACGCTTCTATTTTTGGTCTTGCTGTTGAGTTGTTATATGTTGATGAGGATGCTCAGGTTAGATTAAAAAGATTAGATCCGCGCGAAGTTATTGTAATTTATGATGATACTTTAAATAACGATATTCTTTATGGTATCAGATATTTTATTTGTGAAGATTGGGTAACAGATGAAAGATATTATCAGGTATAGGTTTATACTGATAAAGAAGTTATCACTTACAAGAGTACAGAGAACCTAAGTTCATTCCAGGAAATTAGCAGGGTCCCGCATTACTTTGCTATGTGTCCTGTTGTTGTTTATGATAACAATGAATAGGAAATAGGAGATTTTGAACCTGTTTTAAGTTTGATTGATGCTTATGATAAGATGGAATCTGATTCTCTTGATGATTTTGATTATTTTGTTGATGCTTACTTATGTTTATCTGGCTTACAAGCTGATAAAGATGACATCGCATCAATGAAAGAAAATCGTGTGATTCTATTAGATTCAGACTCTGACGCGAAATGGTTGACAAAGACTGGTTCTGATTCTACTATTGAAAATGTCAAGATTAGATTAGATAAAGATATTCATAAGTTTTCTAAGACGCCTGATATGAGCGATGAATCATTTGCGGGAAATGCTTCCGGTGTAGCTATTAAATATAAGACTATGCCAATGGAAAACGTAGTTTCTATTAAAGAGCGGAAGTTTAAGAAAGGACTCCAGAGACGTATTGAACTAATTTTCGTTATGTTAGGGTTAAAGGGGTCCGCATTTGATTGGCGCTCTATTGATATTACATTTACAAGAAATCTTCCTACTAATGAAACTGAAATTGCGAATGTAGTTAATACTCTTTCTAATGTAGTTTCTAAACAAACTTTACTTGCTCAGATTCCTTTTGTTGAGAATGTAGATGATGAAATGGAAAGACTTGAGAAAGAAAAAGAGAGTAATCCTTTTTATGACATTAGATTGGGGTTAAGAGGAGAAGAAAATGGCGGAGAAGATGAGACCAAGGAGTCAGTATCATAATAAAAAGAGTTATGATGCTTAGTTAGCTATTGTGAGGGAATTGTTATCAAGAGCCAAGGGTGTTTAGGAAGATATGATTGAAGATTTTGAACAAGCCTTATATGAATTATATAGATTATATGAATAGCAATTCCCTTTCTTCTTCCATGTAGGAGTATTAGACGAAAGATAGTATGAGCGGTTACTAGCTTCATTATAGGGTGAAGGTGTTACTAAAATAAGTTAGGTATTAGATAGAATAAAATAGGATATAATCTCTTTACAGAATCAAAAGCTGATGACTTGGTTATTATTGGATTATGAATTGACAGCAAGAAAGACTGCGATGTCTTTAGGTCCAAAGGGAATTTGGACTATGCCTGTGAATAAAGAAGCTAGAGTCATACAATCTTGGTGTAGAGATAAGAAAACTGTTTTAGATAGAATCAAGATAAATACCGAAGACATGGATTATAAACTTCGTGGGACTATCTTAAAAGGTATTCGTTAGAAATGGACTTTCGATCAAATGGCAGAACATTTGAAAAGGATAACAGGGATGGCGGCTTATAAAGCTAAGAGATTAGTTCGTACTGAAACTATGGCTGTATTTTCAAAAGCTACTAAAGATACTTTTTTATAGAATGGAATAAAGTATGTTTAGATTGTTGGTGATGCGGCCTGTGGTGGAATCTGTTTAGACTACGTCGGTTCATATATTACTCTAGAGTAGGCTGAGGTAGGGGACGAGCTTCCGCCCTACCATCCTAATTGTGCTTGTAGCTTTTGTGCTTATGAAGAATTTTAGTAAAGATTTTTGGACAAACTTTTGCAAATCCCTTTTCTTTCTTTTTATATTATTATAGTAAAAAAAATTTTTTGATAGGAAAAGGAGATTTAACATGGAAGTTAAAGATACTAAAGATGTAAAATGGGCGCCAGTGTTAGGTTATGAAGAAGAATACCTAGTCAGTACAGATGGAAGAGTCTACTCTATTAGAAATAAGAAATGTCTTAAACCAAGAATACATACTGCTGGTTATTTAAGAGTTCTATTGTGTAAAAATGGAACTCCCAAAGATGCTTATATCCATAGATTAATGTGCGAAGCTTTTTATGGTATTCCTACAGATGGAAGAAATTATGTAAACCATCTTGATGAAGATAAAACTCACAATTAGATTACTAATTTAGAATGGACTACTAATAGTAAGAATGTTAAATACAGCTGGGACCGACATAAACAAGAGAGAATAGACTACTATAAGGAGAATCCTCCTGCGGGAATTGCTATAGTAGGATATAAGAAAAAGACAAAGTAGAAGGTAGGTTAGTGGAAAAGTATGTCTGAGGCTGCCCGCGAATTAGACACACATGTTTCTAATATTAGTAGGTCTGTAAAATCAAAGGGCAAAAACAGTGTAAAAGGAATTTTATTTTTTAAAATATAGAAAGAGGAACAAAAATAATTAAACTCTTGTTCCTTTTTTTTAATATTATTAACAGAACAATGAGGGATAAAAAATTTTTTTATAACTCAATTAATTTTATTACAAGGGCGCGCATAGGAGCGAACTTTTAAAGGAGAATAGATATGGCGAACGAAAATACTAATACAACAGTAGAAACTGGGGCAGAGCAAGTCCAAGAGACTAAAACCTATACTCAAGAAGAAGTGGACAAAATGCTGCAACAGGAAACTGACAGAAGAGTAACATCCGCATTACAGAAACAACAGAGAAAGTTTGAAGCGGAAAAGGCTGAGGCTGAAAAACTTAGAGATATGGATGAAGCTCAAAAGAAAGAGTATGAGTTCAATAAACGTGTAGCGGAACTCGAAGCAAAGGAAAAAGCATTTGCATTAATGGAAAATAAAGTAAGTGCTACTAAAGTACTTGGAGATCGAGGGCTGCCAATTCAATTTGTAGACTATATTGTGGCTGAGGACGCGGAAACCATGATGACTAATATAAATAACTTTGAAAAAGCATGGAAGGCCGCCCTAGCCGATGCTGTGAATGCGAGATTGGCTCAACCTGCTCCAAAAGGGAGCACCGCAACTCAAACAGGACTCACTAAAGAGCAGTTTAAAAAATTAAGTATCTCACAGCAAGCGGAATTATATAAAACTAATCCAGAGTTGTATAAAACTCTGACTGCGAGATAAAGGAGATAATTATTATGGCACACACAATTTATCAGAATTTTGTTCTAGAGAACAAATTAGATGATTTACTTACAACTCATATTGATATGAACCAGTTTGCAACTCAAGATACTTCTCTTGTCGAAGAAGCTGGTATGACAAAGAAAATTAATCAGTACACATCTACAGGTGATGTTGAAGATCTAGCTATGGGTGAAGGAAACACTGATGAGATCGAAGTTAGCTTCACACAGGTTCCTTATACTGTAGGTGTAACTCAGGGTCGTTTCTCTTACTTTGATGAGCAGGAAATGACAGACCCTATGGTAATTGACGCAGGTCTTAATGGTCTTGCAACTCGTATGACTAATGATTTAACAGCTAAGATCGTTGCTGAATTAGATAAAGCTAATTTAACTTATGATGCTTCCGCAAGCGGACTTACATTCAACGCTGTTGTTGATGCTATCGCTAAGTTCCCTGGTGAAACAACTGAGGCTGAAGGCTTATTCATTCTTATCAACAGAAAAGATCTTGCTGGACTTCGTAAGAACTTAAAGGACGAACTGAAGTATGTTGAAGCTTTTGCTCGTACTGGTTATATTGGTTCTGTATGCGGTGTTCCTGTATATGTTTCTGATGCAGTTCCTGCAAAGAAAGCTTTCCTTGCAACTAAGGCTGCTGTTACAGTCTTCACAAAGAAAGGTTCTGAAACTGAGCAAGAGAGAGATGCCAACATCAGAAAGAATACAGTTTATGCTCGTAAGGTAATGCTTGTTGCTCTTACAGATGCAACTAAGGTTGTTGAAATCGCAACAGAAGCGTGATAATTTTTTAATAAAGGAGTCAAGTAATGTTAGAAAAAATTAAAATTTTGCTTGGCTTTGCGGAAGATGATGAGAGTAGAGATGATTTAATCAATACTCTCATCAGTCTATGTAAAGACTAGGCAGTAGATTTTTGTAATCTAAAAGAATACTCTTCTAAGCTGGACTCCGCTGTAATAAGTATGGTTATTGAACGATACAATAAGATAGGGACTGAGGGTGTTTCCTCAGTCTCTACCAATGGCATAAATGAAAGCTATATGGAAGATTATAGTAAACCTGTAAAGGAAAAACTGATAAAGAATAGAAAGGTGCGATTGGTGTAACTATGATAATGAGAGACAAATTAGTCCAAGAAGTAAAAGAATATGAATCAGATAATCAGGGTGGACGCGTCTCAAAAGGTGAACCAATTCGTAAAGAAATAAAATGTCGGGCTTCTTTGAATACAAGTCCTGAGGTGGCGTCCGCATATGGAACTTCTGGAGAACAAATTCTTCATGTAATTACATCTTAGGCTCTTGAAAAAGAAGCCCGTTATTTTTTTATGGGTACACCTTATACTGTGAGACATAGCTCACCTAGTTTGCGATTTAATTACTCTATTTTAGTTGAAGTAAAGGAGTAAAGACTATGTTTACTATTGATAAAGAAACAAATCAGATGACAATAGTAATGAAGGATACTGCATCTTTTGATATAGCGTTTGATAATTATTATTTAGTTGCGGGAGATAAAGTAACTTTTACTGTTGCCGAAGAGAAAGAATCACAAGACCCTTTGATTCAAAAAGAACTCACTGAATTTGAAGGCGGGATAGCTAGAATCCAGCTAAGTTCAGATGATACAGATTTACCAAAGGGTTCTTATTATTATGATATACAGGTAGATACAGGCGACGGCCGCATTGATACAGTCGTTGGTCCTGCAAAGTTTAAAGTTTTAGAGGGGGTTACATACTAATGGCAGAGAATATTTTAAGAACATCAATGACTCCCCCAGAAACATTACATATTAGTACATTTTCTGAAAGTTCGGGAATACAATTAATTCCAGGCCCTCAAGGTGAAAAGGGTGATACAGGTGCTGATGGTAAATCAGCTTATTAGATTGCTGTTGAGAATGGTTTTGAGGGTACTAAAGCACAATGGCTAGCTTCATTAAAGGGTGAACAAGGTGAAATCGGCCCTCAAGGTCCACAAGGTTTGCAAGGTCCAATCGGTCCTGCGGGTCCTACTGGTCCAAAGGGTGCAGATGGTACTATGACATTTGAAGATTTAACACCTTAGCAGAAAGCTAGTTTAAAAGGTGATAAAGGTGATCCAGGTGAAACCGGTCCTGCGGGTCCTCAAGGTGAGACTGGCGCTACAGGCGCAACTGGTCCGCAAGGTCCTAAAGGAGATACTGGTTAGACTGGTCCTAAAGGTGATACAGGCGAAAAGGGTTAGAAAGGTGATCCTGGATAGACTGGAGCCACTGGCCCACAGGGTCCACAAGGACCTCAGGGTGAACCTGGTGCCGCTTTCACTTATGAAGACTTTACCGTTGCACAGCTTGAATCATTACGCGGACCGCAGGGTCTTCAAGGTGAAAAAGGTGATAAGGGAGATAAAGGTGATACCGGAGATACTGGACCTCAAGGACCTAAAGGGGACAAAGGCGATAAAGGAGATACTGGAGACACAGGTGCAACTGGTCCCGCTGGTTAGAGTCCATTCGTTTATGGAAATACCGCACCAGTAGATACTACAAAGATTTGGGTGACAGAAGATTCAGATGTAGAACAGATTGTTTATTCAGACCAAATCAGAAAGATTGTGGTAGTAACTGAGTTCCCTGCTACACAGGAGACAGATGTACTTTATGTAAAGATTGGAGGTTAATATGCAAATATTGGAACTCCAGACAGGTGGACATAAAGTTTAGTCAATGAAATGGAACAATCAGATAGTTTATAAATAGAGACTTCCTTTTGATACTTATATCTATTAGGGGAGAGCAAATCGAAATCCTCCTTTTGATTTCCCTGTAACTCCATATTTAGATTTTTCTGGATTAGATCCTGAAAATAAAGAGTCTGATTCTAATATAGAGTGTATATATAGAAATAGATATAAATATTCTTCTGATTATGACATGGGTTTTACTAAAGGAGAATTACAGTTACAAAAGTTAGGTTCATTATCTGGTTATGTAGGAAGTCATCTTCCTTATTTTAAAATTAGTTTGCCGCCAATGGAGAGTTTAAAAGTGACAATGGATATGGAAAGCTATGGAAATTATCCAACCAACGCTTCTTCATGGCAGACTTATTTATTTTATTCAGAAAAATTAGTTGCGGCAAGCAATTTAACAAAATTAATAAAATATGATGGATATGTCTCTGCAAACACAGATTGTTATGTAAGAGACTTTGAAAATTCAGGCAGTTTATATCAAGAATATTTAAATAATAATATTATTATTCCTTTTTATAATTATGTAACAATTTCTAATCCAACAGATGAGAAAAAAGATTTTTATTTCTATTTTTGTGTAAATGGACATGGAAATGATCCATCCGCAGATTATCATTATTACAAGAATTTTGGATTAGGAAAGATAACTTTGGAACGGATGGTGGCATAAAATGAAAAAAATAAAAATTTATAATACAGTCACACAACAGTGGCAAGATATTTCAGCCGGCCAGACCGGTCCTCAAGGCCCACAAGGTCCTAAGGGTGATGCTTTTACCTACGCAGATTTCACTGCGGAGCAGCTTGAAGGTTTAAAGGGACCTAAAGGTGATACAGGTGAAACCGGCGCGACTGGTGAAACAGGACCTCAAGGTCCAAAAGGGTAGACTGGTGCAACTGGTTAGACTGGACCACAAGGTCCTCAAGGTATCCAAGGAGTTCAAGGACCCGCTGGTGCAGATGGAAAAGGTATTTTATCTGCTAATTTCAATGCAGACAATACTTTAACTTTAACGTTTACAGATAATACAACATATACTACACCTTCATTGAAAGGTCCACAAGGACCGCAGGGTGTTCAAGGTGAAAAAGGTGCAACTGGTTAGACTGGACCTCAGGGCCCGCAAGGCTAGACTGGAGCGACAGGAGAAGCGGGTGCCGCAGGTTCAGATGGAATCACTCCTATTGTTACTATTACAAGTATTTCAGGTGGTAGTAATATTGATTTTAATTATGGTACAGGAGATTCTCGTAATACTAATGTAAATGTTTACAATGGTACAAATGGAACAGATGGCCACACTCCTGCCATCACCGCAGTTAAAGAGAATGGAGTAACAACAGTTTATTCAGATGGAGTTGCTGTTGCTACTATAAATGATGGCGCTGAGGGTGCTCCAGGAACACCTGGTACTAATGGTACAAATGGTACTAACGGAACAGATGGTGATGATGGAATTACTCCTATTGTTACAGTGACTTCGATTACCGGCGGACATAATGTTGCATTTAGTTATGGAACTGGAGATGCTAGAAATACTGATTTTGATGTAATGGATGGTGAAGCTGGTTCTGGCGGTGGCGGAAGTTATACCGCAGGTACTGGAATTGATATTACTAATGGAGTTATTTCTTTGGCTCTTGAGCAAGCGGAAGGAGTGGAGATATGAGTACAGTAGTAGATAACAACAAATATATAATTAATGGTAGCACTCTTTCTGATATTGGTGATGCTATAAAGGAACAATTACCTGATGAATATGAAACAGTAACTGAAGATATTGTTTGTTATAAACAGGCTACCTCTGCTTGGGGTTCCGATGTAACAATGCTTACTTTAACAGAGGAGACAATTCAAGGGTGGTATCAAAATACTTTACCATCTCCTATAACAGCCGTAAAAATAATAAATACAAGTAATGGTGGTTATTATTCATACGTTAAAGTTAATGGTAGTAACATAGGTTTTACATTAAATAAATCTTATACATATTCTCTTCCGATTACTATTTATGGAAATGGTTCTTCTTATAGTGGTGCTGATTTTACTTATAAAATATATCCTTTAAATGGAGATAGTTATTTATCTTGGAATAGTAATTATTATTATCCTTCTTCTTCAAGTGATTATAATGCTCATTTATATAAGGAAGAAATTTCTTATCAGCGATTACTTCCTAAATCAAATTTTTTAGTTTCTGAAGTAGCTCAAAAAATAGCTAGTCTCCCTAGTTTAGCTAATGTACAGGTTGATTTTTCACTTGTCTCTACAAGAGGATATAGTGCTGCTCCAAGTACAAATCTTTCTACTATTGGAGTTTCAGATATATCAGATATATATTTTATAATTGGTTATGAGTCATATGATTCTTCTAATTATGGATTAGTTTTTTTAGATTTAGTTCATAATCCAAATCCGGTTGGAACTACTACTTTAGGAAATGAAGTATGTCCTACATATAAAGTTTATAGAATACCTAAAAACAACTCTAATTATAGCAACGCTTATGCAGCATATACAAGTGAACCTTCAGTATATAAAACAATTGCATATAGTAAATAGCAAAATATGCTTTATAATCCTAGTAGTAGTACTTGGGGTGGTCTTACAAGAAATAATAATAATTATACAGAATATATGATGGTTATACATAAACCAGCATCAAGTAGTTAAAAGGAGTAAAAAAATGACAATTCAAGATAGATTTATATATGCGGACGAAGGTAAGTTGCTAGATTTTGCAAAACCTCATTTCGCAATGAATGAAGATAATATTCCTGTTAGAATACATTTAAATACTCCTATCCTTCATATGGGAATTATGGACAAACCTTAGAACTATATTGAAATAGATAAGAGTGAGGTAGAATAATGGGATTATTTGCAGTTATCACAGGAGATGATTTAGGTTTACCGACAGAATTAAGTGGAACTGCAATTGTACCAATTGACTCGGATGCAAATGGAGAAGATAATGTCGCTTGGAACAACGAAACAACAACAGTAACAGTACAAGTAGATTATAGCGATGCCTTTGCCGCATTTGCTGAATCTTTTTACTTAATTGCTCTTGATTTAGTTCCTATTGATACTGGATATTTGTTATCTTCTATATCATCTTCATCCGATGACTGGAGTATGACAGCTGAGGCGGAAGCCTATTATGCTCAGTATGTATAGTTTGGAACATGGAAAATGGCGGCGCAGCCTTATTTCATACCGGCTCTAAATATGGCTTGGGAAGAGGCTGCTCCGCTATTTGAGTAGGCTTTAGCTAGTGCTCAATAGGACTTAGATAATTAGATTGCCGCAATCCAAGAAGATTTGGGAGACAATTCTGATACAGGATTTGGCGGCGGACTGGGTGGTTTCTTAGGAATACTTCTAGGAGCAGCAGTTATGGGAATAATTCAAGGTTTTCTAAATTATCTAGGTTCCGCAGGAAGCGGTTCTGGAGGTAGTTTCAGAGGCGGGAGTATATCTGGTGGTGATTTTGATAGTTTTGTAGAAATAACTTAAAGGAGAGTAATCATATGATAAATAAAATTAAAGTAAAATTATTTGATATTCTCTCTAAGGATTTGGAATATAACGTAGTAGATAATCCAGAAAGAGGAGAAAGCTTTCCTTGTGTGTTTTTAAAATTAGGAAATACTACTAGAGATATATTCCGCAATAACTTTAGATTTCAAATAAAATTTAAAATAGATATTTTCTCTAATTACGATGGAGAAAAAGAGATATTAGAAATGGAAAGCGCAATCTTTGATGCGATTCAAAGTCTATATGAAATAGATGGAGTTACATATGTAAGATAGAGCGATTTCCGCATACTTGATGATAAATCCACATCAGTAATGAGAAAACATGGCATTATTACTTTGTCTATTGTCAGTACTGGTATGGTAGAGGAGGTAGAAGATGAGCAAAACAGTTCTACCAACCCATAATGGTGTAAATGCGGTTTTATTTGTGAATGATGTCGCAGTGGCGGGACAGACTAACTGCACATTAAATAGAACAATGAAACCTATTACTATAACAAATAAAATAAACGGTACATGGGAAGAAAGTTTATCTGGTATCCGCAACTGGTCTTTAAATTGTACTGGTATGTTTATTAAAAATAAAGAAGCTTTCGATCAACTGGAATAGGCTTTTTATGATGGTAATACTATAACTGTAAAGATTACAGATGGAGATCGAGAATATAGCGGAACTGGATTGATTACTCGTTTCCCTGTGTCTGCCGCATATAATGATGCGTATGTATATAATATTACAGTCTTAGGAACAGGAGCATTGAGTTGATTAGAAAGCAAATTAATAATAAAATTTACTCATTTAATTTTGGGATAAAATGTATAATTTTATCAGACGATTTTTTAAAATTAGATAGTAAATAGAAAAAAAGATTGCTTTTTAGAGATATTTTAATTTAGAAACAAGATGCAGATGAGTTGATTAATTTACTTTCTGACTCTTGTATTGAGTAGATAATTGTTGCTACCTTTGAAGATGCTTTTTTAACTCCTTTGTCAAAAGATTGCTCCTTTTACTCGATATAGAACTTCTTAAATTCTAACAATCTTCTTCAATAGGTAGATCAATTATATATAAAGGCGGTGGGCGAGGCAGGGGTCTCTCCTGCCGCTTTCTTTTAGATGACACCTAAAGAAGTGGAGTTAGCATACATGGGATATTTAAAGCGGATGGAGCTAGGTGCGAACTGTACACTAGCGGCCGCCCGCAAAGCAAGAACTTCAAATGGTTAGCTTATTTCTCTCTTGCATGGATAGGAATATGGATTATCTACTCTTGAAGAACGAGAAGCAACCTTTAAGATATTACAAATTAGTTAAGGAGAATTATTATGGCATTAACTAATATTGAAAGTATAGAAAGTATGGTTCAAAGTAACCTTGCTGATACGATTCAAACTTCAGACACCTTGCCATAGGTTGAAAGCGACCAGGTTGCCGCGCCAGAGAGTATGACAAATGCAATGTTTGAAGATGATGAATCAATGAGTTTTTTAATGAATAAGATTGGGCTGGAAGTCCAAAGAAATGGAGGCTAGTAATGCTAATTAATGGCGTTGATCTATCTTCTCTTGGGGTTCAGTTATACAATAGAGTTTTAACAAGCAATAGTATTAAAACTACTAGAGACTGGCTTGAAGGAGACATTCAACCAACCTTTATTCGTCAACAGGAAAAATTCAAAACTATTCAGTTACAGTTTTTAATAACTGAGAAGAATGAAGACGATGCTTTCTTAGTGATGAGTAAATTAACCGCTATGTTGAAGAAGGCTACAGTTGTATTTGATGATATTGATCTATTGTTTGATATGACTATTACTGGACCGACACAGCAAAAACGGTTAAAGAATGGAAACTTTATTTTAACTGTAGACTTAGTTAGTGATTACGCAAAAGGCCAGACAGAAGTTTATACAACTAATCAAAAGGCTACTAACTATTTTAAACTAAGAATCCTTTATTATCAAAATGGTAATGTATTAATTTCAACCGATGAGGTAGTTATTCGTTCGTCTGACTTTGATTTGGTTAATACCTGGGAATCATTAGGAATTAATGTAAATAAGTATAAACCAGACTACTATAATGGCGGACAGGTGACAAACTTCAGCGGCCGCGAGATAACATACGAAAATTTATATGCATTACAAACTTTAATTATTAACTATGCTCCTGTTGTTTATTCAAAAGAAGTAGAGTATTTTATTAAAGATTAGAATGATACCTTAAATTCTGTGCAGACAGCTACAATCACTTTTACAAAAGCTCAAGTAGATGCCGCAAGGAACTTAGGTGAATTAATTGATTTTAATGCATATAAACCAGATGGTTATTTTGCATCAACTAATTTTAATGAAGAATTTAATTTTAATAATTTATTAAGTTTTTCACCTTTACAGATTTATTTTGAAAAAATTGAAAATGAATCTTCTAAAAATATTACAATTACTTATAATAGACAGAGCGCAGATGGTACTTATTCTGTTGTAGGTTCTAATGTAGTAACTGTAAAACAAAGTGATGTAGTATTAGGTTCTAGATTAAAGAATTTTATTAATTTAAATAGATATAAACCTGAGACACATTATAACAATGGATATTTAAAAACAGATGATTATGAAGCATCAATTACATATGCAGATTTAAAAGCGGCATATGATGTTTATTATGATTTAACTGAATACACTGTTTTCGTAGAATATTACTATGGAGTATATCCTACTTGGAATCGTATTACTACTGCAAGCTATAAGTTTAAATATAATGATGCTTATGAAAATGCAACAAATATTATTTAGACTTTAGGAATTGAAATAGATAAATATAAAACTGAAACCTATGAAGCAGGAAATATTTATCAAGAGCATTATGAAACATTTGATGATGTAGTAAATATTGGAGTTATTCAGATTTATTACAGACCCAAGGATTATTCATTATCTATTGAATATCTGAATGATAATGATTAGGTTATTCAAAGTACATAGATTTTAATCAATGAGACTATGTTCTTCAATGATCCTAGCCTTGCCGCGGTAATTGATCTGAATGCCGCAAGACCAGAAGGATATATCTTCGATGAAGAAAGATCTTATACTGGCGCAGTTACATTAAGTTCCTTACTTGCAAATGCACCTATTCATATATATTATAAGCCTGTAGATGCAGTAAGAACTAAGAGTATTGTAATTAGATACAGACAAGAGCTAGCTTCAACATTCTCAACTATCAACACTTCTATCATAACAATAGAGGAAGCGCAAGTTGGCGGCGGTGTCAGATTAAGTGAGCTATTTGATCTAAATGCATATCGCCCTGAGTACTACGATAATGGTATACTGAATGGTGTTTCCGCATCTTCTATTTTCACTTTTGATGAGATTCAGGGAGAATATATTGTTTTATATATGGCTTCTCAATATTCTACTCAAGTTAGATATTACACTGATGAAATCGAAAATGAAAACTGGATCGGAAGTGAGCAATTAAAATATACTGTATTAGATTTTAGCACTGATACTACTTTAATTGACTTAGGATTAAATATTAACGCTTTCAAACCTTCCTATTGTGATGATGGTGTAGTTCAATATACAGGCCCAGTTAATTTCTCTGCTCTTCGTAATCTTGATTCTATTGATATTGTTTATACTTCAATAGCAGAACCAGTAGACCCCTCTGGAATTGATTATCCTCATAGAATACTGTTTTTACAGCATAATGACATGGGTAATTTTGAGGGCGATTATCCTAACTGGACATTAAATCACGCTTACATTAATACTGGTGTTACTTGTAGTGATATGAGTAAATTAACTGTATTAGTTGATACTTATAGAGTATTTGATACAGAACCTTTATATAATGTAAATGTGAATGACGCATATTTATTTGGTAGTATAACTCCTAATGGTAGTTATTATATCAAGTATGTAAATAATACTAAGTTTAAGGATGAAAGAGAATTAACAGGTGTTAATACTTTCAATGTTGCGGCAGGTCTTGGTACACCAGAGCTAGTTCTGGAAGAGACAACAAGTGAAGGCTTTAGCGCAAACACTGGTATTACTGCTTCAACAAGAGATGGATACAGTTATGGAACTCTGACATTCACACACTTAGTTCAGAGTAATTCCGCAAGAATGGACGTTCCGCTATATCTGTTTGCTTGTGATATGAATGGATATTACAGAGGCGGTATCGCGGGCGTTGGTATTAAGAGCTGTAAGATTTACTATGATAATACACTTATCAGAGATTTTGTACCTGTGACATTCTATGATAAGATTGGTGATAAGATTGCTCCTAGTAACTGCTTATATGATAAAGTGACACAGAGTTTCTTTGAAGATGCAACAGGATTAAATAGCTTTAATATTATGGACGATCCCGCATATGAAGATACTAACCCTGAACATCATCTTGGCTGTTGCTATGCAAATTATTATCAGGATGGTACATTATTTAATAGCGCAACAATCTGGTTCCGCGAGAGTGATTTCATAAATGGAAATACTTGGGATCCTTATGATAAGTTGTTTGTAGATTACTATCAACCTAAATATGCAAACGCTGGTGTAATTAGTAATCTTAATGCTTTAAGCGATATAACATTTAATAATGTTAAGAATTTCATCTTTGTTATAAATTATGCTATCACTGATTATCGTTTCACTGTAAAATATTGGAAAGATAACACAGAGGATGAAAATAATTTATTAGGAGAGGAAGAGATTTCAATCAATGAAAAAAATTTCTATTCTGTTCCTACTTTTGGTGATATTGTTGACATTCAGAAATATAAACCTGATAATTATAAACCTACTTATAATTATCCTGAAACTAGAGTTACTTTAAGTCGTATCTTAGAGCACGCGCCTTATGATATTATTTATCAAGAGGTAGAAAATCCTGAGATTTATACAACGACTGTAAAATATTATAGAAAACATTACACAACCAATTCTACATTATTTACTGCTAATTGGTTAGAGATTGGCACAAGAGAAGTAGAAATAGATGAGACACAATTTGCGGAAGGTGTCTATGTCGAGAAATTCCTAGACTTAGATGCATTTAAACCAGTTTCCGCAGTCGAAGGTGTTGAATTCTATGCGAATGGTGAACCTTATAACTGGTATCTTAAAGACGAAATGTTAGATACTCCAGAGAAATTAAAATCTCAATATCAAGTAGTCTATGATACTATTGATGTTCCTATTGAGGTTAGATACTATACGGACTAGGTCGATGAAGACAACCAGGTGGCTTCCGCAGTTTGGAATATCAAGTTAAGTGATTGGCCTGATGGCGGAATGTTCTACTTAACTGATGAACTACCTAATAGATTTATTAACGCTTATAAACCAGTTATTTGCTGGGGCGGTGAATTAGTAAATCCTTCTCAACAATATACTGTTTAGTCTCTTGCTGAACTGGGTCACGTTGATATTATTTATAGAACTAAAGAAGAACCTCATGACCCTGATAGTCTTGACTTCCCGCAGAAAGTTCTTTGGTTTAAGAAAGATACACATGATTGGCAACATCTTCCTACTTATGTAATTGGATTAGGTGGTGCTGGCGGTGCAATTGATGAACAAATAGATATTGAAAAAAATACTACTACACCATATTTGAATTTAGGATATACTCCTAAAGAAATTGGTCGTCTTAGAACAGAACTAAAAGGATACTGCGGAAACGCAGGTATTTCTAATATAGCAGGAAGCTGGTCTTATTCTACTGATGATTTTGAATCTTTCTTTGGTTACACCTCTGCTGTTGATAATAAAGAGATTTATGATAAACAAGGAGATGGAACTCAAGGTAAATCTACAATTGGTGTTGCCGCTAAAGAGGCTTCTTATGGTGAATTTACCTATAAGGGACATACTATTGGTGGTGGATTTATAGTTTATACCAATCCAGGTCCTCAAAGTTATGACGGTCACGCAGGATTCAATTTAAATAATAATGCCATGAATGATGGTTTTAATTTAGAATCTGTTCGTGAATTGTCTATGGCTTTCCGTAGAGGTAAACATAGTATTAAAGATATTGATTTAAATGATGTTATTATTTATCCTACCTATGCTACAAAAATGGAAGGTGGATATGGTGTTTATGATGATTTAAATTGGCATGAATATGCTGACCCTAAAGGTTCTGCCTGGAGACTCCCCGCAGAAAGAGAAGAATGGGCTGTTACTAAAACACCAAGTGGAGACCCTATTTATGTTCCTGGAGTTATCTTTAACCCTATCACTGGAACTATGGATGCTTATAATGGATATTTCGAGATGTATGATTATGAAACATCTAATAATCCAGAAATAAAATAGACATTAGAAAATAGAGACACAGATATTTTTGAATATCGTGGAAAACCTAGAGGTCCTCTTACATTATTCGTAACTACTAATCCTGATACTGGAACACTTAACTGGTTACCTTCTCCTAATATGGCCTATATGGGATTTAGCGGTGGTAGTGCTGGCGCAGGTTTACAATTTGCTAGTATGGGTGATCCTTATTCACCTGATTTTGATGGAACTGTTACTTATCAAGAAATGGTAATTATTGATGTTGCGGAAGATGGAACTCCTATTTATCAAAACAAATCTAAATCTAAGCAGTATGCTTATGCAAACTTCCATTTCAATGGATGCCCGGTACCTTGTCGTGCAATGATTTGGTATCTAAAGATTTGGGATAGAAATAGACTTGTTAGAGATTTAATTCCTGTTGCAGAAGGGGATCAAATTTATGACTTTATCGCTCCTGCCAATGGATTATTTGATAAGGTTACTGAAATCTTCTTTACTAATGAAAATGAAGGCGGAACCTATAAAATCCCTGTTTTTGCATCAAGAGGAAGATTTACTGGCTACACAGAAGAGACTATCGAAGCAAAAGATGTTTCGCCATTAAGATGTTCAGATGATCCTACTATCTGGGGTAAAATCGTTGTAAATTATTATGATTCTGATAATAATTTCTTAGGAAACCAATACGTAACTATTCCTGTTCATTATAATGAAGCTAATGAATCTATGGCAGATTTATTACATAATAATGATTTTAAACCTAATGATTTCTATCATGATGGTATGCTTGATGTTGATGGCTAGCTTAAAGATATTAATGCATTGGTTGAAGACCAATATGAAGCAGAAGGTGAAGATAAATTCTTAAAAGATATTTATGAAAAGGGTGCTGCAAATATTTTCTATAAACAACGTACATTTACTAAGACAGTTGTTTATTATAGAGGAAACACAAGAGTAGCATCAAAGGATTTATTCTTCTCATTAGATGATATTAAAGCGGCATCTGGTCTTAACGATTTAGGCCTAGAGCTTGATCTGTATGAGACTGAAGATTATAAGCCTGGCCGCCTTGTCTTTAATGAACAAATTTTAGTAGACAAAGATATTAAGGCATTTATAGATGCTCCTTCTCCTATTGTAGTTTATGATGAATATTCAGCAACAGAGAAGCCAGATTTATTATATGTTACTTATTATCGCGGCGGTGCTTATGAGTCAACTGATATTAGCTTAAATCCAGATGATTCTAACTACTTAGATTGTGATTTAGCTGGACGTGTAATGAATCCTAATGGTGCTATTAAATATATTAACCATTATCATACAGCTTTATATGAGGATGAAACTCAAGACTACTTCATTGCATATCAGGTTAAAGTAGATTATAAGTACGTAGATATACACAAAGGACCTGGCCGCGCATACGCTACTTTAGCAACAATTACTGATGAAGGTATTTATACAGTTGTTGAAGAAAACCGCGGATGGGGTAGATTAAAAGAATATCCTACTGGATGGATTCTTCTTTCTTATACCAGTCCTGTTGTTGGTCCTGGCCAGAATCCTGATTTTGAGATAGGCGGACTTGGAGATGTTACTGTTCCTTTTGGAACTATTTTAAGTTTCAATAAGATGACTGTAGATAGACTCTGGGCATATTCACCAGATGAAGCATCTTGGATTAAAACTGAAGAAATTTCAATGAATGAAGAAGGTAAACTCTTCAATGCTCTTGCTACTCAAGTAGTACATTTAGATGAGATTTCTGATTGGAGCGGTATTAGTTCATTTAATGGAATAGGCGTTTCTGTAAATGCTTATAGATTAAAATACCATGATGACGCTGAATATAATTATCAAGGCGGTTTTAATTACGCTGAATTAAGTGCTTTACATTCTCTTGATATTGTTTATCCTGAAACAATTTATCAATATAATGTTCATTATTTTAAAGACACTTTATCAGACCAAGTGATTGATGAAGGTGAATTAGAGAGTCCTGGATTAGGTACGATTAAAAAGCTTTCAGACCAAGATACTGCGACAAGCAGACATATGTATGAAAAACCTTCAATAAATTCTAGGGTATTAAAAGAGATACCGGCCGCACATAGTCAGGAAAATGAAACTTAGGTAGAAATTTTATCAGAAGAAAATCCGCCAGGATGGGTAAAAATTGCTTATGAAGGAACTGAAGGATATATTCAAGCTAAATATATTGAAGAATGGATAGAACCCCCTAACTATAGCGTTGAACCTACCTGGTTATCCCCTGGAGTAGGAACTGCTTCTTTCTCTTGCTCAATGAGTGATTGGAACCCTGATTGGGATATATTTATTGAAACTAGCTGGCATTATGATGATAATAATGACCCTATTAATCCTACATTATATAGAGATACTCCTCTTACATTAACATGGGAGTTCTTTGGAATAGACAGAAATCTTTATAAACCTACAGAAGGTTCTTATGATGACGGTCTATTCTTATGGAATCCTAGAACATGGAATAATGAAGATGTTTACTTTACTTTTGAAGAGTTGGTAACAACAGGTACTCAAGAAGTATTATACTTACCTACATTAGACCATTATAAAGCCGCTTATTATTTAGGATTTACTGAAATTCCTCTTGGAATAGATGAATTCTCAACTAAACCTAAAACTAATGGTAACGGCCATTGGGATGTTGAATATAAATATGAAAATCAATTTGCTTGGAGACCGCAAACTAATTATACAAATGAATAGGCTTTCCACAATAGAGCAGGAAAATTAAGAGATAATAGTATCAGAAATAATTATTCTGTATCTGTTGGTGGCGGAAATGTTTCAGAAAAAGTTGAGATATATGTTTAGAACAGAAAGACATAGAATAATGAATATTATTCTATTGAAAACTTCTCTAATAAACGTAATGTATCTGCGGTTTGGGCAGAAGGTAATGATTTAACCAATTATCAAAGCAATTATAAAATTGGAGATACTTAGATTACTGAAAACCTAAATCTTGAAAATCCTAACTTCTATACTTTTGCTTACGACCAAGAAAATCAATTACAGGTAGACCATGAAAGTATTTCAATGGAAAAACAGGTTATTGGTGCTATGTAGTTGTATATTATCTCTGGCTATTGGACCTCTACAATACAAGGTTCTAATTATTGGTTCACTCAAGGCGCTAGATAGGTTCAAACTCCTTATGTATATTATTACATTAAAGTTTGGGAAGATTTTTATCTAAGACATTACTTCATTCCTCTTCCTAAAGGTTATTATTTACCTAATGGAACTCAAGTTCCTTATAATACATTTTATGATGTCATTACAGGAGAATTGTGTGAATCAACAAAAGTTCCTTATCATGCAGCTCATTCTTCTTCTGGTGACCCTTATCCTACAGCTTATAGCCCAGAGGGTTATCCTCAAATCTTTAGAGTAGGAGAAGCAATAGTAAAAGATAATCAGTTTGATTACTTTGGAACTTGGAATAATTATTCTGTAGATGATGTTGATTATATCACTCAAATTACAACAGCAACAACAAGTTATAAAGACCCTGATGCATTAGCAATAGAAAGAAATAACTTGGAAATTGATTTGGTAGTTCCTGTTAAAGGAGTTACTGCGGACGCCCGCAATAAAGTAATTGGAGAATGGTATAAGGTTTACGATAATAGCTGGTTCAAATCATAGAACGCAACTATTCTTCCTGGCGGAACATATACTATTACACCTTGTGATAAATATATCGCCTTGAAAGATACTGCGGAACATGAAGGAGAGCGGAATCGGGTTATGACATATTTCGGATACTTAAATCCTAATGGAGATAGAGCTACAACATCTGTCACAACTGAGACTGCCGCACATGCAACCGCAGAGCATGAAGATATGTACTTCATTGGTAACACATGGTGGCCTAAGTCAGCAACAGAAGATAATGTAGAAGAGATAGAAGTAAACTATGCGGTTT
>Ga0247611_10003079_pt1 | contig 25362 bp, 18 predicted proteins | sample 177DNAGHGhighgp2_FD_192422 | JGI IMG/M metagenome (GOLD analysis project Ga0247611, IMG submission 192422) | Sheep rumen microbial communities from Palmerston North, Manawatu-Wanganui, New Zealand - 1770 DNA GHGhigh gp2 | ecosystem: Host-associated > Mammals > Digestive system > Stomach > Rumen... | reverse complement strand
ACCGAAGACCACAGCACGGCGTTCGGCGGCGCCATTTCCCACCGCCGGGCTCGATTCAGCATAGGACTTCAGCTGATAGGCTTCGGTTCGTTTGCGGACACCTCCTCCTGGCAGCAACGCTGGCAGGCGTTGTTCCATCCTGACCGCCTGAACGCCGGATTGTCGTATAGGACAGTGGCGGGAAAAGCGCTCCTGTTCGGGGAAGCCGCCGTAGATGAGAAGGGACACCCTGCGTTGCTGCAGGCGGCGCTCTTCCCCGTGTCGCCGGTTTTCCATGTCGCGGCGATGCTGCGCTACTATGCCACGGGCTACCAGTCTCCGATGGGTCGTGGATTCCGCGCTTCGTCGGGTGATTGCGGGGAGTTCGGGACCTACCTCACCGGACATTTGGTGCTCTCACGGAAAGTGGAGGCGGACATATTCTTCGACTATTATCGGCTCCGTTGGCTGAGCTATCGGACTGATTCGCCTGTGCCCGGAATGGACGCCGGTGTTGCAGTGAATTGCAACCTTTCGCGAAAAAGCTCGCTGACAGCCCGCTACCAGTGGAGAAGCCGACCCAAGAACGAAAGCGAGGACATGTATATGCATCGGTTAGACGAGCAATGTCGGCACCGTTTCCGATTGCAGTGGAACTGTGCGCCGATTCCCATGCTGAAGACCAAAACGGAAGTCAGCATGGTGTTCAACAAAAGTTCGACCGACAACCGATGGCGAAAAGGAATTCTGTTGTATCAGGACCTGGCCTGCAATTTCCCGAAACCGCAGCTCAGCCTCCACCTCAGAATCGCCTATTTCGACACCGACAGCTATGACGAACGTCTGTATGCCTACGAGAACGATGTCTATTACGCATTCACCGTCGGTTCCTACTACTATCAGGGTATGCGCGCCTGTCTGCTGCTGCGCTACAAGGTACAACGGTTCAGCGTGTGGGTACGACTCTCGCGGACGCACTATCTGGACAAAATCGATGTCAGCAGCGGGTTGTCGCACATCGACAAACCGCACAAGACAGAATTGAAGGTGCAATGCCTGTACCGCTGGTGAGAATAAGAAACAGGGAGGAGAGGGCGTTTCGTTTGCAGATGGTTCTTATTCTTTGAAAACGCTGTTTCACACGGCGAAAAAGTGTATTTTTGCCGCGTAAATAGAGTGAGATGTCAGAGGGCAAACATTTCTTACCCATCACCAAGAAGGAACTCGACTATTTGGGTTGGGATTATGTGGATGTCATCATCGTGAACGGGGACGCTTACGTGGACCATCCGTCGTTCGGGGCGGCGGTCATCGGGCGTGTGCTCGAACGCGAGGGGCTGCGTGTGGCCATCCTGCCGCAACCCAACTGGCAGGACGACCTTCGCGACTTCAAGAAATTGGGCACACCGCGACTCTTCTTCGGGGTCACCTCCGGCAACATGGACTCTATGGTTAACCACTACACCGCCAACAAACGCTTGCGCAGCGATGACGCTTATACCGCCGGCGGAAAAGTCGGGTTCCGTCCCGACTATGCTGCCACGGTCTATTCCCGCATCCTCAAGCAGCTGTTCCCCGAGGTGCCCGTGGTCCTCGGCGGTGTGGAGGCTTCCATGCGGCGGCTCTCACACTACGACTATTGGAGCGACACCCTCAAGCCATCCATCCTCCTTGACAGTGAGGCGGATGTGCTGGTCTATGGTATGGGCGAACGGCCCATCGTGCAGTTGGCCCAGTTGATGCAACAGCCCGACTGGCGTCAGCATCTCCACGAATGCTCGCAGATCGCCTATATAGACAATTGTATCGACCGATACAAATCCGAAAATCCGATTCTGCTGCACGATTATGCCGAAGAGTTGAAGGACAAGCGGAAGTACGGCGAGGACTTCGTGGCGATGGAGAAAGAATCGAACAAACGAGTGCAGCGCACTCTGATTCAGCCCTATACAGATAAATACGTGGTGGTGCGTCCGCCGTTCCCCGTGGCCACGACGGAGGAGATGGACAGCTTTGCCCTGTTCGACAGGATGATGAATGCCCCGCATCCCAAATACTTGAAGCGCGGCGACATTCCCGCCTTCGAGATGATCAAGAACTCCATCACCATCCACCGGGGCTGTTTCGGCGGCTGCAGTTTCTGCGCCATCGCCGCGCATCAGGGGAAAGCCATCGCCTCGCGCTCGGAGGAGTCCATCATGCGCGAGGTGGAAGATCTGGTGCAACGCCCTTATTTCAAGGGACATATCAGCGACTTGGGCGGTCCTTCGGCCAATATGTACAAGATGCACGGCAGGGACCTCTCCAAGTGCGAGACATGTGCGCGGCCTTCCTGCCTGGTGCCGAAAAAATGCCCGAACCTGTTGGCCGACCACCATGCCGTCACTGCGCTGTACAAAAAAGTGATGGACACCGACGGCGTGAAGCACATCACCATCGGCAGCGGCATCCGTTACGACATGCTGCTGACGGACGATGAACGGGAGAAACTGACACTGGGACTGGGCGAGTACTTACGACAGGTGGTGCGGCATCATGTCTCCGGACGACTCAAAGTGGCCCCGGAACATACCGATTCCGAAGTGCTGGCGCTCATGCGCAAACCTTCGTTCGACCATTTTCTCAGCTTTTTAAGGGATTTTAACGCAGAAAACCGCAGTTGCGGTAAAAGCCAGCAATTGATCCCCTATTTCATCGCCTCCCACCCCGGATGCACCGTCGAGAAGATGAGCACCCTCTGCGACATCACCCACCAATACCGGCTGATGACCGACCAAGTGCAGGATTTCACGCCCACGCCCATGACCTACGCCACGGCGATGTATTATCTTGGTTATGACCCATATACGGGCGAGAAAGTGCACGTCGCGAAAAGCAAACAGGAACGGCAGGACCAGCATCTCTTCTTCTTCGCCGACCTCCCGGAAAACAAAGGAAGGGTGCGGCAGATCCGGAATGGGCTGACAATAAAATCAAACCATAATCGTTCTGCTAAAATAGAATCATCCTCTTCGAGGAACGACAATAAAGACAATAATCGGAAAAAATACAATCACAAAAAAAGTTAAAAATGAAAAAGCAAAGAATCGCCATTTTGTTGATGTCCTGCATGATGATCGCAGGATGTCTGAGTGCACAGCACCCGACCCGCCATTTCTTCTCCTTGAACGGAGGTCTTGGCTTCACCACCTCTTTCCAAGCGAAACCCGCGTTAAATGTCAACTGCCTGGGCGGATTGACAGACAATGTTGGTGTCGGTTATCAACTGCACCACAATCACTTTACCTTCGGCGTGGGGCTTGAGTACGACAACAGTGTTTACGGTTATTCCTCAGGTGAGGACATTCCGTTCGGCTTGGTGGTTGTGCCCAAAGGTACGACCGAGATTTTGCACGACATGCGGCTGAACATCCCCGTGATGCTCGGCGGCGAGTTCGGCAAGTTCTATTTCAAGGCCGGTGTGGCGCCCTCCATTAGTTTCTATGGCAATGGTTCAGTCCTCGGACCTGCCCTCAACGACCATTCCGTGGTGTGGGATGCTGAGGATATCGAACGGGTGTCCTATACTCGCGACTTCCAGCTCTTGGGCCGGTTTGAGATCGGCGGTTCCTTCGGCAACTTTGTCGCTTTTGACAATCCGCTCCAACCCACTGCACGTTTCTACCTGGGCGCTTATTTCGATTTCGGATTCCTGAACGACAATGTGAAAGAGCACAAGGGAACGTATATGTATAATGCTTATCCGGAAGCATCTACCGTTCCTTATATTGTCAGCAACGAGTCCCGTGACGACAAGGCCATTCCTTTCAGCATCGGATTGCGTTTTACGTGCCTCTTCAATTTGGCTAAGTAACATCTTCCTTTTTACTTACCTGCAACCGGGTTGCAAATGCGGTGTGACGGCCGTGTTTGCAACCCGGTTGCGGAATGAAAACCGTACTTTTGCCCCGTGTTTTGAGACTTGCGACTTGAGACTTGCGACTTGAGACTTGAGACTTGCGACTTGAGACTTAAAACTTAAAGGGAAAAAGTATTATTATGGAAAAACATCACCACGAACATCATCACGAACACGAGCACGAACATCACCACGAGCACAGCTTGCGGGAACAGCTCGTCAAAATTGTCGTCACGGTCGTGCTGCTCATTGCAGCGGTACTGATCGAAAAGCACACTGCATTGACTACCTGGCAGTTGCTGTTGGTTTATCTCGTGCCGTATTTGCTCATCGGCTTCGACACGCTGAAGGAGGCTGCGGAGGGCTTGGCGCACGGCGAGGCCTTCAACGAACACTTCCTGATGTCGGTGGCCACCATCGGCGCCCTTTGCATCGGTTTTCTGCCCGGCGCGGAAACGCAGTTCCCGGAGGCAGTCTTCGTGATGCTCTTCTTCCAGATCGGCGAACTTTTCGAAGGTTATGCCGAAGGGAAGAGCCGCGACAGCATCGCTCACCTGATGGACATCCGTCCCGACACGGCCAACGTGATACGTGACGGCAACACCTTGACTGTCAATCCTGAAACGGTTGAAGTAGGGGAGACCATCGTCATCCGTCCCGGCGAGAGAATCCCGCTTGACGGGGTGATCACGGACGGGACCTCTGCGCTGAATACCGTGGCGTTGACTGGCGAGAGCATGCCGCGCGAGGTGGGCGTCGGCGATGAGGTGATTTCCGGCTGTGTCAACATAAGCGGAGTTGTCAAAGTGCGCACCACCAAGAGCTTCGTGGAGAGCACCGTGTCGAAGATCATCCGTTTGGTGGAGGATGCCGGCGAGCACAAGTCCAAGAGCGAGACATTCATCACCCGTTTCGCGCGGATTTATACGCCTGTCGTGGTCTTCGCGGCCGTTGCGTTGGCGTTGCTGCCCCCGCTCTTCTCCGGCCATTTCGCCACGGCTTTCCCGGTGTGGCTCTACCGCGCCCTGCTCTTCCTCGTGGTCTCCTGCCCGTGTGCCTTGGTCATCAGCGTGCCGCTCACCTTCTTCGGCGGCATCGGGGGCGCTTCGAGGAACGGCATCCTCATAAAGGGCGCCAACTTCATGGACGTGCTTTCCAAGGTCGATACGGTGGTTTTTGACAAGACGGGTACGCTCACGCACGGACAGTTCCAGGTCGATGCCGTGCACCCGGAGAAACTCAACGAACGGCAGCTTTTGCATCTCGCCGCGCATGTGGAGCACTTCTCCACCCATCCTGTGGGGGCGGCCCTCCGTGATGCCTTCCCCGATGAGGCTACCGACGGCTGTCAAGTGTCTGAAGTGGAGGAAATTGCCGGTCACGGGGTGAGTGCGACAGTGGACGGCAAGCGGGTCTGTGTCGGCAACGCCAAGATGATGGATGCGGTGGGCGCGACGTGGCACGACTGCCATCTCGTCGGCACGGTCATCCATGTGGCGGTCGATGGCGTATATGCCGGCCACATCGTCATCACCGACAAGGTCAAGGCGGACAGTGCCGAAACGGTGTCGCAGTTGCGGGAGTTAGGTGTGCGCCGCACGGTGATGCTTACTGGCGATCGTGAGGAGGTGGCCAAGGATGTTGCCGACAGACTGTTGTTGAGCGAGTTCCATGCCGGACTGCTGCCGACCGAGAAAGTGGACTATGTGGAACGGTTCTTGCAGGAGAAGCCGGACGGAACCTTTTTGGCGTTCGTCGGCGACGGCATCAACGACGCGCCGGTGCTGGCCCGGGCCGATGTGGGCATCGCCATGGGCGGCTTGGGCAGCGACGCCGCCATCGAAGCCGCCGACGTGGTGCTGATGGACGACAAACCTTCCAAAGTCGCGTCCTCCATCCGGATCGCCCGCCGGACATTGCGGATTGCCCGCCAGAATGTCGCTTTCGCCATCGGCGTGAAGGTCGCCGTGCTGCTGCTCGCCGCCGCCGGTCTCGCCACAATGTGGATGGCCGTCTTCGCTGACGTGGGCGTCACCGTCTTGGCCGTGCTGAACGCGATGCGGGCGATGCGTTGCCGCGAAGGGATGGATCGGGACTGAAATCTGCGGGCATCTGCGCGGGCTGCGGGCGATATGTGAGGTGGTGGTTCATCGGTGAGGAATATAGGAAACGATTGGTTGACTTAATATAGATAAATAGGTTTTATATCTCCAAGAATTGTACAAGAGCCATTAGAGTCTAAAACATCAAATTCAATAATCGGATAAGAAGTGTTTGTGTGTGTTTCGGGAGGGCCAATGCCAATGCCGTATTTACTTACCACAGTGTCTCTTCGATAGATAAATTCGGACTCTGATATTATCTTTTCAGTTGAACTACGAGTAAAAGAGACTGTGTCATTATCGCAACAGAAATACTGCTCTACGATTGATTGACTGTCCGAATCTTCATTGAGATCCGACGAGTCTCGCAAAACACCAACTATTATTCGGCGATTATTAAAAACAAGGAGACCAGTAGTAAAAAAAGGGCACCACCACCCTAACAAATTCACCGTAAACACAGGGTAATCGTATAATTGCTCAATGGTTATATTCCATGATACCCTCCCATTCACAGTATCTTTATGTGGTGTTATAGTTGCATAAGAAAAAATATCTGAGAAAGAGGAACAGTCCCAACAGCTGTCAACACACTTTAATACAGGAACGATGTCCTCATTACATATAGAGAGATGCTGAAATGAAATTGTATCGGGAAAAAGCGAAGGGATACCCCTTTGTCCTTTTAGATCTGCAGTATGAAACAAGAAAAGAAATGTGATGCAATATATAATTCTATTAGTATTCATTACTGTGACCTCCATTTCTTAAAAACCTCCATTTTTGTTCCGTTATTTTGGGCAGAGAAAGTGGTGTATTTGCCAGAATTACTCATTGTTTCCATAATAGACTTATCAACATCAAGAGGTTCTACATTCGTTTTTCGTTTCCCCCATCCTTCTTCCCCAAAACCACACACAGCATACAGTCGATCAGGTTTGTTATTCTCAATATGTCTAATATAACCAGATTGGTTCACCTCCCACTCATCCTCCCCGTCTGGATCAACAACTTTTATAGGATTGTTACTACAGTAAGCATAGTTCGATTGATGCGGATATTTCCCACTCATCGGGTCCACGCTCAACCAGATACTCAAGTTGCTGCTGTAATACCGTGAGCCAAAGTAGCTTAGGCCGGTTTCCGGGTCCTTTTCTTTGGCGGAGAACGTGTACGTCCAATTCAGAATTAAGAATGAAGAATTAAGAATGGGGTGCGCTGGCGAGACATGCCTCCACGGATCGCACGGGAATCTCCGCGGATCGCGCGTATCACACGAACCTCCGCGGAGTGAATCTGCGGGAATCTGCGCGGGCTGCGGGCGATATGTGAGATGGTGGTTCATCGGTGTTTTTTTTGACGGGGCGAAGATACGATTTTTTCGAGTGAATATTTGTCCGGGATTTTGAATACATTATAGCAAGCTACAATACTATAGACTTGACAGTTTTTTTAAGATCATATTCTGCCATATTAAAGACTTCGAACCTTTTCGTTTCAACTCATAATTCATGTAGTTTTTTCTCGTTAAAAAAGCATAATCTAAGGTATGCACGTTTAAACACAAGTCGTTATTCATATAGTCCTTTGAATCGTATTTTAAGACACGACATGGACTGGTTTGTATTATAATCGTATCTTGATGGTCGGTTTTCCAATAAACTTTCACAAAAACACTCTTCAATTGGATGTTTTGAGGCTTATATGCTCTAATCACACCAGTAGTATCTGCCACAAACTTCGAATTGAAAGTTTTTTCATACTCTTTGTTGGCTTGATCATCTCCGCACTCAATAATAAAATCGTATGAAAAAATACGCTGATGTTTGTGTTTACAGTATGAGCAAGTGTCTTCAATGGACAATAGCCGGCTAAAGGAGGAATTTAACATGATGAACAGGCTGTCTTGCGGGACATGAGAGCTTTGTACATCTGAGAGAGTCATCGTGTCCTGAGTCAAATAAAACAGGGCCTGATCAGAGTTCAAAATATAACGATCTGGTTTCTTTTCATAATTTCCCCAACTTATTATCCAGCCTTTTTCACAAGGAACATCCCAGCGGTTGCGATACCATTGATACTCAACAAAAGTTCCATCTGAGCAAAAGATAAAATCATGATCTTGATAGCGTTTTTCATATTGGAAGTAATGGGCTGGCTTATACTTTTGATACACGCGTTTCCAAGCTCTCCTTTTTTTCTTGTCAGGCGGGGTCTTCACCAACTGCAGCGTATTATCATTCATTACAGCAGTGTTATCTTGTATCGTCTTAAGAAACGTGCAGTTACATCCTAACGGGGTTGCTGAATCAAACCAGTACGTTCCTTTGGCCACATAGTGTTTGTCCTCCACATTAAAACAGACAACAAGGTTTGGTGTCTTTGTGACAACATCGACGATGGCTGGATTGTCAATTTGAATGAACAGTTGTATATAGTCGTCCTTTACCACCGTGAATTCGATATTTCGAAGACGTAATGTGTCGGATACTTGACACAAGGCTGTTTGGCATAACAGACTAATTATAATAACCGCTAACTTTTCCATATAGATCACCATATCGCTCAATAAATTCATTTAAGGATATCACAAATGGTCGAGTGTATTTTCCGTTTTTAGTGTAAATATAGATGTCTCCGCTTTTGTCGGTTCCATAATATACGGCCGCATGAGTGCAAACGCCATTTTTTTCGAATCTTATAATAGTTTTGCCGAATTTAAGCCTATCAACACTAACAGGCCACTTGCACTTCGACAATTTATCATCGAAAGTCGTCTCGTCAAAAATATCATATGTGGTAGGGCCAATTTCCTGATTAGTAGAACCAGCCATGGCCGCACTCCAACAATTATACAAATCCTGAGGACAAGCTAATTCCGTTAACCTTGTCTTTATATCCTCATCGCTCATACCGGCGTTTCTACATTTTTGATAATATGCTTCCGCTTGTTCATCCGTCAATCGTCGTTCACAATGTGCATTGATGGATCTGGTGTAAGGGTTGTCCAGCTTTACTTTGTCTCCTTCCTTAACACCATTTTCATAACCTTGAGCTGCCAACATTTTTTTTGCTTTATGGTAAGAACAATCGATGGTGACTGCCAGAGATCTATAGTCGTCTTTTTCTTGGGCAACAACATTCCCTTCCCCGTCTGGAATCCAAACATCCTCCCCATCCGGATCCACCACCCTCACCGGATTGTCCGCGCAATAAACATACGGACTCAGCGAAGGATATTTCCCACTCATCGGTTCCACACTCAGCCACACGCTCAAGTCGCTGCTGTAATAGCGTGAACCGAAGTAGCTTAGGCCAGTTTCGGAGTCGCGTTCTTTGGCAGAGAACGTGGAAAACGCATTCATGATGGTCGAATGCGTTTTCCACGTCTTTGATTCCGCGACAACGATAGAAGTGTTTACAAGCACGCCAGTGCGCAGTTTGAACGGATAGCGTGCCCGGTCGCCCGAAGAGAACAATTTTACTTGGTTTTCCTCAACGTCATACGTTCAGCATAGCCAGTGTACTGGGAATCCTTGTCGTAATAAAGATTGATTTGTTTGCTGGTGCATTTCTCCACGGTCCAATGTGTGTGGTGGAAGAACAAGTCTCCAGTCGTTTCGTCGTAGGACCAGGTGCTTTGCTCATGAGTGCCGTCGCTCCAATTCTCGTCGTAGGTGCCATCTGCATTTATGGTAAATGTGATGTTGACACCCTCAAACGGGTTCGTCGGAGCGGAACCGTTTACAGGTTCCCACTTGTAATCTGCATTCCATTTCCCGATGAAAGACTCTTTTGTCACCTTTTTGTCTGAACAGGAGGTCATTACCGTTACTGCGGCGAATGCCATCGCCATGATAAATAATACTTTTTTCATTTTTTTAGGTTTTGATGATGAATAAAATTTGGTTTGATTATTTTGAATCCCTGCTCCACAGTATTCGAATCATTAACGATTAGTGTTAACCCACATGTAGTTATTCTGAAATTGGTATCAGTACCTTGACAAAGAGTGTTTCAATATCTTTCCTGTGACAGAACAAACAAGTGGGGGGGTCTGTTGAGACATGCTTCGAGAAGTAATAATTGAATAGAGGAACGGGAACAATTATTTCTAAAAATAAATCATGTTTTAAGAAACAAACTCTGTATTCATATTCATTGAGAAAATGTTTAGATACGATTTCCCACATAGGTTTTTGAAAAGCTTTTTCAATCCTTGTTTTCCTTATGGAATCAATATAAGGAAAAATCATATCCTCTATGACAGATGACACATTTAACATCACATATGAGTTAGGTGACAAAACGAACAGGTCGTATTTTGAAAAAAATTTTTTTTCAAAAAAAAGTGTGTCAAATCGGGTACTAAAGAACCCTCTCAAGGCAGAGTTTTTAAATGATTTTTTCCAGTACTTGTGTGCAAATTGATACGTCGCATTTGACATAAGAGGGTCTTGAGCGTAGGGATTGCTGAAATAATACAGCGAATCAATACGTAGTTCCCCCATGAATTGAATCAAGCAGGCTTCCGAGTCATATTTCGATGTTTGGCATCTTGTATGTGGAATAAAACCTATCAATATTGATAACACGAAAACGAATGTTAATTTATCGCTCATAATTTATCTATTATCTATTTCTAACAATTTTCCCCGCATGAACCGATCACGTGAAAAGCATGATTTAGCTGCCGTCCCTTCTGTCTCGGAAAATCTCTGAAAACTTGTGTCTAATATCTTCGCACTTTTGATAGATGAGTGAATGAACTCTTTGTATATCTCATCACCATCCCCTCCTTTTTCCATCACTCCTTTACTAAAATGTCCTATTCCTAAGGTATGACCAATCTCGTGAACAGTAGTCCTATCTGGAGCACTATCAAGCACTCTCATAATATATCCATTTTGTGTATGACCTCTTTCTCCTTCGGATAATACAGGCTCAACACTGAACTTGTTTGAAATGCCATCTTGATCACAATTTTCAACAGCATTACCATTTTCATCTAAAACAATGGCTAATTCAAAATTGATTGTATATGATTGCTTGTCTTTCCCTTTTCCTGTTACAAAAGAATATTTACCAGACTGCTCATTCCAAGCATCTAAACCTTTCTGTAATTTTTCTTTATTATCATTGGATGTATAATATAAAGCAAAAATTGTGATAGTTTTATTTTCTTCATCAACAACCACTTCATAGTCCTCCCCATTCGGATCCACTAGCTTCACCGGATTATTCGCGCAATAAACATACGGACTCAACGAAGGATATTTCGCAGCCATCGGGTCCACGCTCAACCAGATGCTCAGGTCGGTGCTGTAATACCGTGAGCCGAAGTAGCTTAGGCCCGTTTCAACATCTTTTTCTTTGGCGGAGAACGTGTACGTGCAATTCAGAATTAAGAATGAAGAATTAAGAATGGGGTGCGCTGGCGGGGAATGTCTCCGCGGATCGCACGGGAATCTCCGCGGATCGCGCGTATCACACGGGCCTGCGCGGAGTGAATCTGCGGAAATCTGCGCGGGCTGCGGGCGATATGTTCGGCGGCGGTTCATCATTATTTCAAACGGAAGCGCAAAAGTACGAATATTTTCAATCACTTCGCCCAATTTTCCGTATTTAAAGGTTATCCTTCCATTCATAATTCATAATTCATAATTCATAATTCATCATTCATCATTCATAATTCTTAATTGTTGTCATACGCCGGTTCGTCGCTGAAGAACAACCCCGTGAAGGTGAACTGTTGCGTTGTGCTGTCGCGAAAGAGGAGCTGCTCGGGGATGTTCAGGAAAATGCGGTTGTTGTTCTCGTCCGTGTAGCTCAGCGAACGGTCTGGCATGAGGAAGAAATCCGCCGAGGTCAACCCGAAGGTGTCCGTCCTGTTTTTGCATCTGTTTTTCATAACAACTTTTTTTGAATTTGCATAGCAAAAGTAAGTTTTTTTTATCCATAGGGGCGTGAAAGTTCGTCATTATCGTGTCATTTATGACGAACTTTTTTCAATTGAATGGATAAAATGACTATCTTTGCAGAAAAAAAAAAGAGTATGACTTATCCCAATTTTTCTTCAAAATGGAAATATCTTGTTTTGATCATTGTCTGTGCAATATTCCCTGATGTTTACAACCGTCTGTGCAGCCGCCAGCGATAAAAAAGAACATTATGACTGAAGAACAAACCCTGAAAAATGCCGGCGTCCGGGTGACGGCGGTGCGACTGCTGATATGGCGGACCATCGGCCGCGAGTTCCACGGAATCTTCAACCTGGCCGATCTGGAGGAGAAATTGCCCACGGTGGACAAGTCAACGCTCTTCCGAACACTTAACTTGTTGAGTGAAAAACATTTGTTGGATGCCATTGACGATGGCTCCGGCTCGCAGAAATACTGCCTGCGAAGTGCCGACGACCCGCTTTCCGGAGTTCGACACGTCCATTTCAGCTGCCGGATTTGTCACCAAACGACCTGCCTTACCAACGTGAAACTGCCGGAAGTGACCCTTCCCGACGGCTTCACGGTCGAAAATGTGGAGTATGTCGTGAAAGGCGTGTGCTCAAAATGCGGGAAAAAAAGCCGAGACATTTTTTGACATCCTCTCTGTTTTTCTTCGTGAAAAGTTAGTTCTGGGCTGACTTTTCCCGAAATTTCACTTCGGCGACAGCATTAAATGTGCTGCCGCCTTTTTTTTGTCCATTTTTTTGCGACAATAAATTTTTACAGTTAATTGTTAAGAAATGGAAATTAAATAAATTATTATTTTTATGTTTTTCGGAAAGAAAATTTTTTATTTTTGCCGCGATGAATTTTATTGGATTGTGACTCAAAATTTAATAAAAATAGTTAATTTTGGTTTTGATTCGAACGGTTTTCGGTGCAGAATCAATGTTTTTGAATTCAAAACGCTTCATTTTGACAATTTTGGCAAAATATTGAAATTCCTTGGATCACCCATTTCTATTTACAATTAATTTATAAAAATGTTCGCTATGAAGAAAAAACTACAATTTTTGTTGTTTATCCTGATGTGCGGGATGCTGCCCACGCTTTCCGCACAGGAATCATCAGGTTTCCACGTCCGGTTTTCGGCCGAAGGAGCCACTTGCTACAACAACGGCAAGGTGTTGTATGCACTGACAGACAGCATCGGGACGGTTTTGGATTCTTTGCCGGCCCGGCTGTCGAATGTGCGTGTCTATTACAAACGGTCGGATGCCGACTCGGTACATTTCGCGGGCTGGTATTACACAGGCGGAACTGACACTCTGACAGTTAATTACGGTACGTATTTGGTCGGGGTGGAGGCGTTGCTTGATGACGGTGAGGGCGGTTACACACGGGTGGACACGCATACGGTGCTCACCATCCAAACCTCCTATCAGAAGCCCACCGCGTCGGTTGTCGCGTACAACACGCTCTTGCGCGACACCCACCCGGGCACCCTCCCCGCACTTGTCTGCTCCGACATCGGTCGCGTGCAGCTGCGCATCCTCCACGGTCGTTTCCCGTACACCGTGACAGTCTCCGATGCGAACACCGGTGACACCCTTCGCACTGTGGTTTTCCCTGATAGACAGTATGATGGAACCAGTGAAGACCGATTCGATTTCCGTGATTTCTATTCTATCGACAGTCTGCCGGGTGGACGCTGGGCTTTCAATGTCGAAGACGGCTGCGGCTACGGTCTGCCCTCGGTCGTGGAGACGGTCAGCGCTTCGAGGCTGCCGGATCCGTACTACCTGTCGCAGTTCGCTTCTTCCGGGAATTTTTCGGACAGCAATGTGGTAAAACTGGAAGTCGAATACAAAACCTCTGTTGAGGGGCTTCAGGAAATGATGCATAATCACGTCAGTTACAGACTTTTATACGATGGCTTGATGACGGGTGAGTGGCATCCGATGCCTTACGACAGCACGGCCACCATCCGATATATAGTATATGACACGGCGTTCCAGGCCAGCAGATACTGCGACCTTTGGGAAAGGAACATCACGTTTGAATATAAGGTGTCAGGGTGCGGTTCCTCGTTGTACTCGCGGACGTTCCAACTCTTAAAGCCGAATGAAGTGTATTTCGCCAAGGACAGCCTGGATGTCACGGACTCCGCCCGAATGGAGGCGGGCAACTGTGTGAAGGAGACATTTTGGCACAGGGGGGATTACAGCATACGCTACTATAAATCAAATTTTGGAAGTGAGCAATATATGCCGGATTATGCCACATATCGTAAAGACCACGAATTCTACAGATACCATTACACGCACCCGCTGACATGGATTTACACGGATCTCCACTCTGGCGAGGTGATCAAGCGGGACACGGTTTCCATCATCACGGATGTGTCGAGTTTGACAAAGGCGTATGTGGATTCCGTTTATCATATCGCGGCTGATTCGGAGCTTGTGATTCCCGTGGAACGCAGACTGCTGGACGGGAAAGGGTGTGAGCTATATGTCACATCCGACACGATGCGTTTTTTTCACCGTGTCAGTCGCGATGCGGTCTGCTGGTTGGTTGACTACAAGGATGACGGCGGGAAATGCTGCCTCATTCCACGCTGGGTGCGGGTGTTCCGCGCTTCGGATTTCGGAGGTCCAACCGACGGCACGGTCGTGCGGCTCGTGCGGAGCCCGTTTCACAACCGTTACAACTTCGAGGCGGTGTACAGCGCCGCTGACAGAACCTGGACGATCGTGAAAGACAGCGTTTCGAACACGGCGGTCGTCACGGGAAGCGCCAACGGGCTGGCGCTGTTTGTCAGTGACTACTGTCTGCCGTCCGGACCATACGAGTTCGAGGTCGTGACCTCTTGCGGAACGGTGACGGCGCTGGGCCACGTGACGTTTGGCGACTATATGGAGATGCAGGTGTCCGAAGACATTGAGTGCGAGACCGAAAGGGACTGCAATAACCTGTACATCCGATATCCAAAGGGAGCGTTTCGCTGGAGGGTCACCAACACCTCATCGGAAACGGGTCTGCCCATAGACACCACATACCAGGGCCTTTCCATGAAAGCCACTGTGGTAGATGCTCCGGTCGCTTCCCTGAAAGGCAAAGAAGATTATTACCGGCCGAGTTTCACATTCTCCGTGCCCGGAACTTACGTGCTGCGGATATGTCCGAACTTAGCTGTGGACGAATGTTCTTCGTACGCCTGCTACTACGACACGTTTCATCTCGATGCCGCCACGGTGGAGTTCGACGAGGCATACGCGGTGCTGTGCGACACCTCCTCTTCGGAGGGCAGTGCCTGGGTCCGCGCCAGCAACGGCATGTTGCCATACACTTACACCCTTTTCGATCAACCCGACAAACAAGGCAACGTGTTGGCAGTCAACAACACCGGTGTTTTCCCGAATGTGCCGATGCGCAGCAATCAGACGCTTTCCTGTTTGGTACAGGACTCCTGCAATGCGTACTTCCACGTCAATTTCCAGCCGCGGGCGATGGCGGAGCTGCAGAAGCTGTGGTTCGAAGGTGGACTGATGGCGGACACCGCGTGCGAGGGCTCCACCATCCAAATCCACGCTCTCGCGATCGGGGACATCTGGCAGTACGAGTGGTCGGGCCCCGGCGGTTTCCACTCCACCTCGTCCGATCCGTATGTGTACGTGTCGCGGGGCAACGGCAACGGATGGTACAAGGTCCGCATCCGGCAGACCAGCTGTGCCAGTGAACTCTGCGACAGCATTTTCCTTACCGTTTTGCCCGCCCCGACACTGTCGCTGTCGTCTTCCGACACCATGGTGTGCCCGGGCGAGGCGGTGGAGGTCCGTTTCACGCCGCAGAGCGAGGTGGCTGCCGGCGACATCGCCTTCTCCGTCGCCTTCTCCAACGCCGACGGAGTCAGTGTCCGCCATTACGTTGCCCCCGCCGGCACGACCGTCACCGACACCTTTTATACGCTTTCGCAGGCCACGCTTTACCCCGTCGGCATCGATGACGGTCGTTGCAACTATTCGCAGGCCGATTCGGCGGACACCGTGCATATCCGCCTGCGAACGGATGTCTCCAACGCTTGCGATATTATAACTTTTTATGACACAGTTTGTTATGGAGGTGATGCGCATCTGTTTGCCATGACGGCCGACACCCTTCCGTACATCCTGCGTTGGTTCGGCGACTATGGTCAAACCCAGCTGCTGAAAATCGATACGATGCAGATGGGAGGTGCGCGGAGCCAGTACGACACGGCAGGGATTCTCCAACGGACACTCCTTTTTGTCTCGCTGCAGAAAGAAGGCGAATGCCCGAGTGTCAATGGATTGATGGACAATACGATAGGCTTGTGTGAAGACGATAAAATCCCCGGGGTTGCAATTGCCGATGTCTTGCAAAGGAGAAAAGTCGAATACCGCGATGAGGTGTGCCAAAGCCAAACCCTCGGCTATGACGATCCGTACAACATGGTACCGGATGTGGTGGATTCCGGAGAACTGGCCCGTGCCGTGCGGAGGGCTGGCAACTACTACTATACCAAGGCGTTGACTGCCGCCGATGGGAGCGGATGCGATGTTTCGGTGAACTTCGTGCTCACCGTCAACCCGCCGATGGCAAACGAGACGGTGGCCACGGTCATGCGGCAGTCAGGATTCCTTTGGCACGACAGTCTCTATACCGAAAGCGGTCGCTATGCCCTGTTGTCCACGGATTCTAACGGCTGCGATCAGCTTGATGTACTGTATCTTACGGTCGTTGACGTGAATGTCCCGGAGGGGGAGATCTGTCGTGGCGACTCCGTGGCGCTCTCCTTGTCAGCCTCGTTTCCCAGCACTTTTCGACAAGATTCCTTGCTGCTGAGACGTGCGCGCCCCGGCGATGTGCTTTGCACGGACGGTTCCGTCTTGCCGGTCGATACGTTCCTTGTCAGCGGGAAGACCCCGATGGGAGTGGTGTTTCACGTCGATGAGTCGGGAATCCACGGGCTTGCGGCCGCGCTCACCGAGGAACAGCGAAAATTTCCGATTCCTGAAGACCTGCGTTTCCTCATGCAGCAGCTGTTTATTTCGTCCTCGGTTTACGACACGAATGGTCAGGTGAACACCTTGAATCTGAAGTCGATCATCAGCGCTTTCTCTGAACCGGACTTTCATCCGGATGCCTCCGCAGCCGCTTTCTGTTACTATTTCAACCCTGTCACACTCGTTGCGGAAAATGTGGGCTGTGGTTGGTACCTTCCTTCGTGTGGTGAACTTAACATATTATACAGCAATGTTTTAGATGTCAACCAAACAATGAAAAAACTATGTCAATACAACAGCGCATACAAAGCGCTCGATTCGTATTACTACTGGAGTTCGACCGTAAATGCCAATAATCGGGCTTTGATGTACAGTGTTTTCGGTTGGCGTGCCGATGAAAACGGCAGTGCATGCGCAGTGCGTCCAGTCACGAAATTTTAATCCTTTCAAAATAACTGTAAAACCATTAAGTATGAAAAATAACAGATTGATATTTTGGCAGTTGGCGGTAAGCTTGCTGTTAGCATTGAGTTGTTCGCTGAAGGTTAGCGGACAAACCTACAAGCCGGGGGACCTCTATGTTTTCGACGACGGGTCGATGGGCATTGTCTTTTACGTTAACCCCGACGATCCCGGGAGCGGTACCGTCGCCGCGCTGAACGATTTGGGCAGTCCGTATGCCTTGTGGACGGGTGACATGCCTACGGAGTTGCTGAATGTGCCCTACGCGAACGGCAGTGCGAATCTGAGTCTTATCACAAACTGGGAGAACCACGGGAAGCTGTTCACGCAGGTGCTGGCGGGGTCGGGCCTTTCGCCTGTCGCCGATGCCCTGGGCGCCTCCGGCTGGTATATCCCCGATGTGATGCAGCTTTACAAACTCTATGCCGGTGCGGTGACGCTGCAGGACGCTTTCACCGCCTCGGGGGGCGACATCCTGTCGATATGGAGCAGGTCGCACTGGAGCGCGACACGCGTGAGCAGATACACCAACCAGACCTTTTTCATGGATCCCGGACTGCGCCTGAGTTTCGGAAACGGCTCCGAAAGCCGCTATGTCCGCCCGGTGCGTGATTTCCCGGACACCGCCGCCGTGCGCGTTTTCTGGGCCGACAATCCTCCACAAAAGGACACGGTGGTGCGTCCCGAAACCACCACCGCTTACCCGGCGCTGGCGGTCTATCGCTCAGACTCGCTCCTCTTGAACGCGGTCGTGACGGTCTTCCAGCCTGTCGCCGACACGTTGTATGATTCCACGGTCGTCTCTTCTTCCGCATACACTTCTCCTGTCTCCTCCCGTTTTCACCACTTGGATGTCTCATTGTCAGGTGATTATGAATATGCGGACACTCTGCAGACCACTCACGGTTGCGACAGCGTCACCATCTTGAAACTGACGGTCAATGAAGTGCCGAATCCCGACGACACGCACTATTACGACACCATTTGCCCGTTTGCGGAGGATTACTACTTCGCCCCGTTCGACACGGTTTTCGGGGTGGGCACGCTTTCCGGGGTTTATACCCATCACGGCACCAAGGAGTCGGACGGGACAACGGTGGACACCACGGCCGTCTATCATCTCACCATTCTTCCTGATTATAAGGTGTTTGACACGCTCAGCGGTTGTCTTTACGAGTCGGGCGAATCGGTCGTGTATGTCGCCAACGAGCATCTCGTGGTCACCGCTGACGGAACCACGGTTGAGGTCGCGGTTTCCTCTGCCGAGATAACGGTGGAGGAAGTCGTGCCGGGCCAGGATTATAAGCTGAAGATGCAGACCGTGAACGGGTGCGACAGCGTGCTCTACCTGCACGTAGGAGTGAACCGGGTGGTGCGGGATTCGGTGTTTTACGAGATGGTGGTCACGGAGGTGCACGACGGGCAGGTGACGGCGGCTTGCCACACGTTCACAGGCATCGACGGTCCCGGTGTCTATCGGGCAACCGACACGCTGGTGGCTGAAAACGGCTGCGACAGTATCGTTTTCGTGGAATTGACGGTCTCCCCGTGCGTGCCGGATTTCACCTTCACTTGTCCCCCGGATGTGTACGACACGCTGGCGTTTGGCGACTGCACGAAGGAGATCTCCCTCGCTCGTATCGGCGAGCCGACGGTTGTCAGCAGTGCGGGATGGCCGGTGATGGTGAGCCATGACCTTCCGATGGATATGCTCTTCACGGAGGGGGATCATCTCGTCACCTGGACGGCCATCGACGCGGTATGCGGAAGCAGCGTCACGTGCGAGCAGCATGTGGTGGTCGTTTTCCCGCCGTGTCCTGACGCTGTGGATTGCGAGGGGAACGTCTATCATGGGGTGCGTATCGGGTGCGACTGCTGGACGCAGCGGAATCTGGAATCCACGAAGTACAGTGATTGTACCGACATTCCGGAAGTGTACGAGTATGAAAGTTGGCAACATCCTGACGTGGCGGCGAATGTGGCTGTCTATGGGCGGCTCTACAGTTTCGGGGCGGCGGTGCGCGACAAATCCGACAACGGCCACGGGCACATCCAGGGCATCTGTCCCGCCGGCTGGTACTTGCCCACGCCGGAGAAATATGAGGAGTTGGATACCTACGGCGCGGCTGCGTTGAAGTCGCCGCTCTATTGGATCGACGGTGGCGGGAACAACAGCACCGGGTTCACCGCCCTGCCCGCCGGATTCTACAACGGGGAAAAAGACCGTTATGAGGGAATGCTCACGGAAGCCTATTTCTGGTCGGTGCAGAATACGGGAAGTGACGCTGTAAAATCCTCATATATAATTCGTTATCTCTGCGATTCGGTGCTCGAAAACGTGGCGCGCGAAGGGGTGGGCTACAGCGTGCGGTGCATCAAGGAACGTTAAGGCGTTTTCTGGTTTATACGAAAAAAGGCCGACATCACTGCCGGCCTTTTTTATCGTAAGTCTATCGGGAATTACTTCTTGATGATCTTGTGCATGGAAGTGCCGTTCTCGGTCGTCAGTTTGAGGGTGTAGAGACCGTTGGCGAGATCCTTCACGGAGATGCTTTGCACATCGCCGGTTTCAGCCTTCACGAGCTGGCCTTGGATGTTGAAGATTTCCACGCGTTGCACCTGGTTGCTGCTGCTGATGGTGAGCACGTCGCTGACAGGGTTCGGATAGACGGTGGTGTTCTCCATCGTGACATCCTCGATGCCAGCAGGATAGGTGACATCAACCATATAGGTGGCTTGGGAACCGAACTTGCCGTTGTCTTTGAAGATCTGGCTGCCGTCTTCTGCAATCAGTTGGAAATAGCCAGCACCGTAACCGGCATTGATGCCATCGCCGTAGGAGTCGTAAACCTCAATGCGGAAACAACCGGTTGTCGGCGGGTTGAAGGGGAATTCGCGGACGGTGGTGCCGTTAGAAGCCAAATTGCTCCAAGGACCGCCGGAGAGAAGCACGTTGCCGTTGGGTCCGAAAATCTTGAATGTGGTCTCGGATGCGTAACGGTCGGTCACCAGTTTGAAGACCATTCTTCCGCCACCCGTGTAAACGTTCTTCTTGAGCGTGATCGTTGCCGGAGAGATGGTGACGTCTTGGCCATTGATTTGCGTGACGGTAACCTGCAGTGAGTTGTTCGTGCCCAGGTTGAGGTGCAAATCAGGAAGGGTGATGCTTGCTTGCTCCCAGGATGCGATCGAACCCGTCCAGGTCTCCGTTTGGGTGGTGCCGTTCAGGGTATAGGTGTACGTGAGGGAGCTCACAGCGTTAGTACCTTGGTTCTTGAAATCAAATTTGACGTTGGTGACATCCGTGCAGGTCGCATTGGGTTGTTCCGATATGTCGGAGATACGTCCGCCCAAAGCGGGAAGGTTGATATTTTGGATCGGAACGTCCATGCCGGTAAGCACTTCCTGGTGGCCTTCGCAAACAAAAGCGACGATGACAAGGTCCTCCAGAGGAGCGTAGATGGCGTTCGGGCTTCCCATCTGCTCGGGAATCACATACTCGTAGGTTTTCTCCACCAGCGTGCCGGGAGCGATGTCGTTAATCGTCTCACCCCATTGGCCGGTGATCAGATGACGCAACATGTGCATGTGTCTGTATTGGTTGCCCACCATCATTTCGGGATACCAGGTCGTGGCGCCCACTTGGGAACCCAGCACATTGTCTTGGGTGATGGCGATGTTCAGCGCGTTGGAGGAAACGGTCTGGGCAGCCGTGTAGTAAAGTTGCACACGGAGGTTCAGCGTGCGGGTGGACCAGTCGATGGTGCCCTCGGCGGCGATGTTCACCGGAGAAGACATGCCCAGGATGGTGTTGGCTGCGGAAGACCAATCACCTCTGTTCAATGCCGTGTTGCTGCCGGAGAAAACGTGGCGGTTGACAGTACCAGAGGGGTAGCCTTCCAAACCCGTTTGGTTAGCCAAGGCGCTGCCGAACTGCGTGGTGTACGTGTTGGCGGCATATCCACCCTCGTGGATGTTGATCAGGCTCACTCTGTCGGGATGGGCGGCCTTGATCTGGTTGGCACGCTTGTGGCCGTCAGGACAGAACTGGCAGTTGATGCCCGTGTATTCTTCCAGCACCACATTGCGGTTGGAGGGAGTCAAGGACACAATCGTGTCAGTGACTTGCGCAGATGCGAACATCGTGGTCAGCATCGCAGCAATCAAAACAAGTAAAGTTTTCTTCATACTTTTGAATAATTTTTATGTGAATAATTATTTCAATTTTTAACCGCGCAAAGATACACTTTTGTTTTAAAAAAGTCAAATGTAAACGTAATTTTTTTTTGCAACTGTTATTTCAATACGACTTGGATGGTGTGCCGGTTGCTCTGGCGTATCAAAACCTCCTCGTCGCGGAACATTTCCAACACCACGTTCTCGGAATCTTTGTCGTAATGGCGGATGGTCACCAGACGGATGCCGTCGTTGAACTTGACGATGAATTCTTTCTGCAACTCCTCGATGCAAGGTTGCAGGCGCAACGGCACGTTGTCGGTGCAGACCGAAAAGGTGAGCGCGGAGTTCTGGATCATGTTGATTTTGACGCGATATTTCGCCAAGATGTCCAGAATGATGGACAAATTCTCGACCCCGATGATGGAAAAATCGCGCGGGGAGACCGAAATCAGCAGTTGGTTGTCCTTCACGATGTAGGAAGGAATTTCCACTTGTTCGGCGTCTTGGGTGATCATGCTGCCCTCGTTTTCCGGATGGAAGAACGACTTTACAAGCAACGGTATCTGTTTGTTATGCAGGGGTTTAAGGGTTTTCGGATGGATGACGCTCGCCCCGTAGTAGGCCAGCTCGACGGTCTCGTGGTAGGTCAGCTTGTCGATTTTGACGGCGTCGGGAAAGCGTTTCGGGTCGGCGTTGAGGATTCCGGGAACATCTTTCCAAACGGTAACGCATTCGGCATCAAGGGTATAGGCCAATATGGCGGCGGAATAGTCGGAACCTTCGCGCCCGAGGGTGGTCGTCTGGTTCTCGGCTGTGCCCGCGATGAAGCCTTGCGTAAGCACAATGCCGTGGGTGCGGTTCTGGAAATAGGGGTTGATGGTGTTGCAGATCAACTTCTGCGTCACCGTCCAATCCACGTGCCCTTCGCGGTAGGTGTTGTCGGTACGCACCAGCTGTCTTGCGTCAAGCCATTGTGTTTCAATGTTTTGCGTGTTTAGATAGGTGGCGATCAACGTGGTGGAAAGCAGCTCGCCGAAACTCACAATGCGGTCGTAGTCGTAGTCGAAATTGTCGGAGGTGGGCCGCTGCAGCTGTTCGCTCAGCAGGGTGAAAAGGCGTTCGGAGTGCGGCAGGAAGGGATTGTTCGCGCCCATCAGCTGTTCCGCTACGGTCTCGTGATTCGTCCGGAGTTCCGCAAGGAGCGCGGGTACGTTCTCGGGCGCATGATAGTAAGCATCCAGAAGTTTCTCCATGAAATTGGTGGTCTTGCCCATGGCGGAGATCACTACCACAAGTTGCTCGTTTTCATAACGTTGCAAGATGTTTTTCAAGTTCTCAATGGCAGGGGCGTCCTTCACGGAGGCGCCGCCGAATTTGAATACTTTCATCGTTTAAGCTATTCGTTTTTAATGACTTGCAATAAAGTTGTGCCCACCACGCCAAGCGTGTTTTTGTCGATGTGTTGGATGTTGTCGCTCACGGTGTGCCACACGGGGTCGAATCCGGTGCCGGAAGCCGCGTCATAGTGGATGATGTCGATCATCTTGAAGGAGGCGTATTTGTTGACGTAATAGTGGTCGTCGGTGATCACGCCGCCGGGCTTGTTTTGGAAATATTGTCCGTGGCCGAGTTCGTAGGCCGTGGACCATACTTTGCGCACCACATCGCCCGCGTCGCGCAGGGAGAACTGCTCTTGCATGAATTGTGCATTCGGGCTGCCGACCATATCCAACAGTATGCCGTAGTTGGCCGTATATCCTTGGATATGAGGATTTTTCGCCCAGTGTTGCGCGCCTAAGCCCCACCATTCACCTTGGATGTCCTCGTTCTCCTTCGGGCCATAGTCCTCGGCATCGAAAAAGATGATGTCAACACCTATATTGGGCTGGTTTGCACGCAGTTGACGTGCGATCTCGAGCAGCACGCCCACGCCGCTGGCACCGTCGTTCGCGCCGTCAATGGGCGTTTCGCGGTTGGCGGGGTTGGGGTCGTGGTCGGCGAAAGGACGGGCGTCCCAATGCGCGGCCAGCACGATGCGTTTGGCCTTTTCGGGCGCGAAACTGCCGATGAGGTTCGCGCAAGGCCACGATTTCCCATCGTAGGTTTTCGCCGTAAACGACTGGTTATAAACGGTATCGCAATATTCCTGGAGTTTGTTGAGCAGCCATACACGACAGTTCTCGTGCGCCTCCGTGCCCAACACGCGCGGACCGAAGTCGGTTTGGGCCTTTACGAAAGCGTATGCGGAATCATGGTCGAACGCCGGCAGGGTGACGCTGGCTTGAGGGGTGTCTTTTGGCTTTTTCTTGGTACGGTCGCAAGCCGAAAAGAGCAGGGCCGCACCCATGAGAATTATCAATACTTTCTTCATTTTCAACATATTATGATAGACAGTTGTTTGTATTCGATGTTTAAAAAATGACGTGCGAAGATACAAAAAAAGATGGCTGCAAAAACAGTCATCTTTTTTGTGGCGGGATCGAGAGTTGAACTCGAGACCTCCGGGTTATGAATCCGACGCTCTAACCAACTGAGCTACCCCGCCTTTTTTTGAGGCTGCAAAAATACACTTTTTTTCGATTGTGCAAGGGTGTTTTGGAAATTTTTTATAAAATTCTATCAGTAAGTGTGTTAGGTACTTCTTGTGCCTCTTTTTTCTGCTAGGAACAGGGTTTTATAAAACAGGGTGCGGCAATATGTCGCACCCTGTTCGCTATTTTTTGTTCATTTCAGCCTTTCGGGACTATTATTTTTTGTGTCTTTTTTTCCGAGCCAGTCCGTTCGGCTCCAGTGCCATCTGTTCGCCGTGGAGCAGGGAGGCCACACCTTCGACGTGCTTCTTGTCGGGCAGCGGGCTGCAGGTGTTCTCCTGGTAGTCCTCGGGTTCGGTGTAGGTGGTGATGACGCCTTCGTAGTTGCGGAGGATCACCTTGTGCGGGCTCTGGGAGATGACGTATTGGGGCATCACGGGAATCTTGCCGCCGCCGCCGGGCGCGTCCACCACGAAGGTCGGGACGCAGTAGCCGGAGGTGTGTCCGCGCAGGTTCTCGATGATTTCGATGCCCTTGGAAACGGGCGTGCGGAAATGTTCCAGACCCATGGAAAGGTCGCATTGGTAGATGTAGTACGGACGCACGCGCATGCGCACGAGGTCGTGCACGAGCTGCTTCATGATCTCGGTGTCGTCGTTCACGCCGCGCAACAGCACGGTCTGGTTGCCGAGCGGCACACCGGCGTCAGCCAATTTGGCGCAAGCAGCCATGGCCTCTTCGGTCACCTCGTTGGGGTGGTTGAAATGGGTGTTGAGCCAAATCGGGTGGTATTTCTTGAGCATGTTGACGAGATCGTCGGTGATGCGCTGCGGGCAGACCACGGGGGTGCGGCTACCCAAGCGGATGATCTCCACGTGCGGGATGGCGCGCAGGCGTTGGATGATGGATTCGAGCATCTTGTCGCCCACCATCAAAGCATCGCCGCCGGAGAGCAGCACGTCGCGCACTTGCGGGGTGCGGGCGATGTAGTCGATGGCGGCCTGGATGCGGTCCTGCGTGGACTCGCAGTCGTGCTGGCCGGCGAAACGTCTGCGGGTGCAGTGACGGCAGTACATGGAGCACATGTCCGTGATGAGGAACAGCACTCTGTCGGGATAGCGGTGGGTGAGGCCGGGAACCGGGGAGTCCTCATCCTCGTGCAGCGGGTCGAGCAGGTCGGCCGGCGACTGGTGCACCTCGGCGGCCGTCGGGATGGCCTGGCGGCGGATCGGGCAGTGCGGG
>Ga0247611_10003078_pt1 | contig 25379 bp, 24 predicted proteins | sample 177DNAGHGhighgp2_FD_192422 | JGI IMG/M metagenome (GOLD analysis project Ga0247611, IMG submission 192422) | Sheep rumen microbial communities from Palmerston North, Manawatu-Wanganui, New Zealand - 1770 DNA GHGhigh gp2 | ecosystem: Host-associated > Mammals > Digestive system > Stomach > Rumen... | reverse complement strand
TGGTGACTACATTATACCACTTTTCGAGGCTATATGCTATTTTTACGTTCATTTTCAAGCGGTTTTTGCTTTCAAAGCAGAAATCTCTATAACATTTTTGGCAGTGTCACATGTGGGAAGTTTTAGTCTTTTACAATATTCCATCCTCCAAGCTTGTTCTTATACGAGTAGATTGGCAGATCAGTCACCTTGTTTATGCACATAACCATAAACAGATACTGTTCTCGTGACAGCGTTCGCTTGTCAAACTTCCAGTCTATGGCGTAGGCGTCAGATAAAACTGTGAAGTCAGAGGATTGATAATACGCCCGGTAAACATCACTGTTTTGCGGAATTGTGATGACGGATTTCAATACAGTGGCGCCTTGCTGAGGTGCAAAATAGTTTAGACCTTGATTCTTAAAACTTGAGGTCAAACAAGGCAATGTGTAGTTTCCTGTTGCCTCCGTAGGCAGTTCTTTAGCCTTGTAGGGGAGCTTTTTCGTTTTTACTTTCTCGAAAAGATCTCCCATTCTATACTTGCCCCATGTGACGTTATTAAGATCAACAAGAGCTTTCATCTCTTGTTCCGACAATTCATAATTGTCGAGTCCGCTTACAGTTAGGTAAGCGGACAGCTCCGCTACACGCCCCGCTTCCAGCTCCGCTACACGCTCCGCTTCCAGCTCCGCTATAAAGGATTCCATAAAAGTAAAATCGATACTGCCCATATTTGTTATCGGAATTTTAACCTTTATGTTCTTGAAAGTTCTATCGACGTCACGGACAAGAACAGACAGTAAAATTGGCTTCTGTCGGTTCAATATTGTTGTGAGAAATAATACTGCCCCATTTGGTACTCTTATTTTGGGTGTTATTTTCCGCATAAACTGACCTGCATACCAAGGCTTTTTTCGATAGAAAAAATCCATCTGCAACAAGCCTAAACTCCAGGTTCCAGCAGGATTAATGTTCTCGGAATTTACAAAGCCTGTTGATTGAAGAACCCCTTGATTAAAAGACGTTCTGGTTACATAATCATATTCATTTCCATCAACCAACACATCTGTGTTAAAACTAGTTGTGTTGTCAATATCAAATAGATCGCCGAGTTTATATTCGCCCCACTTAACAGTCCTCAGCTTTTCGTTAAGTGAGGCTGTCATTTTCCCAGGCGGTCATCCTCCTTTTGCTGTTTTTTAAGGAGATTGGACACTTCATAAGCAAGATAATCGTTAACCGTCTTTTTAAAATCTTCTAATGTCGGCCTTGTATCAATTGGAGCCGTTTGATTCCAGTCTGCACCGCTTTCAGGATCAATGCTGCCTTCATAATACTCTTTCTCAGTTAATAGGTTTAGCTTTGATTTTCCGAAACGTACAAGATCAACTACTTCCTGATACCGTTCTTTAGCGTGGTCAGTATCTTTCAGATTGCTACTCGCCTTTTTGCGATCTGATCTCGTATATCCATCGTTAGAAAAGTCAATAAACTTAACAGCATCATCTTTTTGATGTGCTTCTCCCACTCTGAAGACATACACATTGGTCTGAACACTGGATTTGCCGATAAACAAATCAATTGGCATTTTGATACTTGCAAGCAACGTGCTGTGCTGCAGGATTCTTTTGTTATACTCTGCCGCTTTACCGTTTCCGGCAGAGTTCTGGATAATGATTGCAGCATAGCCCTTGCTCATCATAGAAAGAGCTCTTTCGACAAAAACCATTCCGTTTCCAGGCGCAGAATACGGCGGATTCAGAACGAATGCATTTGCGGGGAATTCCTTTTCAACCTCTATCTCTATGTCGCCTTTATATTCTTTTACAAAGTATTTCCCGTTGTATTCCTTCAACGAGTCCATATTCAAAATGTGAGAGCTGCCGTCACCCATCAAGATCATATTAAGTACGGCAAGCATATAAACATCAGGAAGAATCTCCAACCCCAATAATTGATTTGCCTTGATCTCTACGGTTTTTCCTGCTAATTGATCTGGTGACTTTATCTCTTTCTTTGCGTCGTTTAGCATCTCGTTCATGGAGGCAACAAGCAAACCGGCTGATCCAGTTGCAAAATCCCATACAAAGGAATCCTTATTGACACGTGCCAAGCGAGCTAAAAGGGTAGCAACATAGAACGGGGTCAACACAACATCATTCAGCTTGTCCTGTGAGAAGCCAAGCCAATTATACATTTCATTGAACAGTTTGCCGGTAAAATCTGTGCTTAGACCAATTTTATAATAGATTCCGAGATCATCAATGATCTTGGTGAATACACGCTTGAGCTGGCTTTCTCCGTTTTCTACCTTATTGATTTTTTCAGTAGTGAGCGTATTTTGAAGGGTTCTGACGATCAGGTCCCGTTTTTCCTGTGGCAATTTCTTTTCATTCAAGAACGCAACGATCTTTCTGTGAATGATATCGCCATCACGATTACCGACCTCGGTAGATGACTTCAAATCAGACTTTTCAAGAGCCGCAACTTTACCCGGTACGCCAAGCGTGGCAATAATCGAAGCTGCAACGAGATAAACACGATCTCGTTCGCTGATCCCTTTTTCATTTTGGTAAATGTCGTTGTTGAGCTTGACGAGGCTGGCGTTAATCTCTTGTTCACGGCGCTCTCTAAGTTTCTCGATTTCCTCAGGCGTCAGCTGCAACTGTTTGACCTTTTCAATGAACTGATCAAAATTACCCTTCTTGAGAAACGAGAAATCCGTATAGTCGTCAACCTTCTGGCCAACGCCAAAGTTGCTCTTTGAGACATAGTAAACGCCAATTTCATGATGAAGTGTTCCCGCATCATCCTTGTATCCGGTCATGCCGATCGCAATGATATCGGTAAAGCTCGTATAGTGAAGGATTGCATTGGCATAGTGTACAGCGCCGTTGACGGCATAAGAATTAATCGTCTTATAATCCGGCTGATTCTTGGCGTTCTTATTGGCTACTTTCCCGTCAGCATCAAGCTTGACCAGCTTATCCTTATATCCTTTATACTCAATCAAGATGGGATAGTCTTTCAAGCTTTTATCCCGCAACAGCAGCTTGGCATCTGGTCGGTTTCCGCCTGATCCGCCGCTCTTGGATGCGTAGTCATTTAAAGCCTGATCTATTTCTGTATTAAGGGATTCCTGTTCAAGTTTGTAATCCAGCTTATAGGATTTCAACCATCCATTCGCCAAATTGGCAATATTGGGTTCTACAGATTGAACTTTCTTCGCCATCATTACTCCTCCATATTTCTATATCAAATAGTCTAACAGATTATGAATTACCTAAGAACATCACATCATAAATCGGCAGATACGTGGTCTTTCCGTTCGTTGTAATCTCGCGGGTGTTGGACAGAACATAGGCTTTCTTCACATGATAGTCCTCATTCTTCACAAAAGCGCTCAGCGCGCTGTGGATGGTGTAATCCTTGCCAGACTTGACCTCGATGGGGACGGCGGACAGGCTGTCGTAATCGTCGATCAAATAATCAACTTCGCCCTTGTTGCGATTATCGTAATAGAATAGCTTGCAGCCGTGAGCGGCCAGCTCCTGAGCTACCACACTTTCATACACAGAACCGAGATTGATCCCCGTCTCATCGTCCAGCACCGCACGAATATTGCTGCCATATAAAACGTCTGTCAACAGCCCCACGTCGTTCAGATAGAGCTTGAGCAGGTTTTTGCCGACAGACTGCGTAAGCGGGAACACCGGCGTGGAGATTGCGTTGACATCGAGGACGATACCTGCGGAGATCAGGTATTCAAACTCATCCTGATAGTCGGAAAAGCGCTTACCTCGTTTGTCTTCGATATCTTGAAAGACAACACGTTTTTTCTTGTTCTCCAGGTTGGAGGGAATCATTTCATAAATTCTGCGGATCTTCAGCTTTCTGTTGTTGTCTGCCTCATACTTTGAGGCATCATCGGCATAGAACGCACGGATATCATGATGGATCGTCCTCACCTTCATGATATTTGTATCTGCAACAAAGGAGTTTACTGCGTCGGGCAGCCCACCGATCAGCAGATATTTTTTAAAGAGATCCATCACCTTTTCATGGGCGGCAGCATCCAGACTCTCGCCGCAAAGGAACTTCTCGTGCATCATGTCGATTGCGAACCGGTTAAACCCGTTTGCCATCAGGAACTCTTCAAAATCCAACGGGAACATACGCTTGATCTCGATGCTGCCGATAGGAATCGAACTTGTCTTCTTCAAGGTCACGCCAAGCAGCGAGCCGCTTGCAATGTAGGTAAACCTGTCATCCTGCTTCAGAAATTTGAGCATGGTCAACAGATGGGGATAGGCCTGAATTTCATCAAGGAAGATCAACGTGTTGTGCTTCTCTCCCATTTTTTCTCCGGCAATCGTGCTGACTTGAAAATAAAAATCCTTGACTGTGCGGACTTGCTCAAACAGTCTGGGACCGTTTTGATCCTCTGCGAAGTTCAGCTCGATGTAGTTTTCAAAGAGCTGCTGTCCGACGTGGCGGATGATAAATGTCTTTCCGATCTGCCTGGCTCCGTCAATGATCAGCACTTTGTTCGAGTCAGACTTCAGATAGCTTTCGATAAATGGTTGGATCTTTCGGTATAACATGGCGCACCTCCGCACTTTTCAACAGGACTGACGATCAATGTAAAGCACAATTCAATCTGATGGGTTCCAATTGATTTACACATTTCAAAATCTATTATACTCAGAAAATCGCACAAATCAATAACCCATGTGAAAAATCTGATCTCCTGTCAACTCCGTCAAGCGATCTTTGATCGCGCAGCTTTCAGATGAAATCTGAAATTCTGATTGGGGTTTGGGGCAGAGCCTCAACAAGTTTTTGCGAGAGGCAAGAGGCAAGGGAATGCACTTTTTCAAAGTGTCATGACATTTGCCCTGCTTGCTGACGCTTTGCGGGAGGAAGCATTTTTGCAAAGTGTGTCCACACCTGCCCTGCTTGCCAAAGCAGGTAAAACGATTCTTTGAATCTCTCCTTGATGTGTAGGCTCATTACTCACACATCAGGGAGATTTTTTTAATGCTTTCAATACCGCAGTCTGTCCATCGTGACTTCATGCAGATATTCACGTTTCGCTGACTCATGAACGCACCAATCGCTGAATCGCTCCAGGCCGAACACCGTGATCTCTGTTTCAAAAAGTGAAACTGTTCCTTTAACGGCTCTCAAAATCGCTTGCATTTCAGCTTTTGTATAGCGCATCGTCAAGGACTGCGGCAAAACGTAGACCTCGTAACCGCCATATTCATGTTCACGAAAGTCCAGAATAACGCTGCTACCGTCCTGCATTTTTACGGGAAGCAAACGGCGGGTTACATGCGAGCTTTCTGGCCAAATGCGATCAGGGTTGGAGCTTATTTCAATATTTATAAATCGTCGACAGGCGTTTTGAAATAACGGAAGCGCGAGCGCTTCGTCCAAATCAGAGAGGACAAAATGCAAATGTTCATCCGGACGCATGATCTGTTCGCTTTTTTGCTGCCAGACATAACGACACCAAGCTGCGTAATAGCTGTTTGCCAGATAATACTTTGCATAGCTTCCTTTGTCATGCTCTGCAATGACGAAGCCTGCGTCTATCAAAGCTTCAAGATACTTCCCGCATTTGTTGTTGGGAAAGCCCGCGTCCTTTGCAATTTCACTCAGGCGATTGTGTCCGATCGCAATGCTCTTGAGCAGTGGGTAATAGCTCTCTGGTGTGCGGAAGAAAAGGCGCATCCTTTCCGGCAGGTACGTGGAGAAAACAGAATCAAAAGCAAGCAGCTGGCGCACGTTTTCTTCAAAGCTCCGCTGTGTCTCCAGTTCCTTAGCAACTGCCGGGATGCCGCCTGTCAAAGCATGAAGACGCATGACATCTGCCCGCGTATACACGGATAGGTTTTCGCAGTAATCTGCAATGGATAAAAAGGGAATTGGAACACAATGATTTTCTTTCGGGGAGATTTCGTGCGTGATCTCACAGATACGGAAGAGGCCTTTACGACGCGTATACGGTGCAAAAGCCTCTTTGCATTCTCTCTGAAGTTCCTCGGCCTCGTCTTCAAAAATCAAAAGTGTTCGGCGATGATACCGCAGCTCGGCAAATGCTTTGGCCGCGTCTGCCCAACTTGAGACGACAGCGTCCTCGGGAAGATAGAGCCTTGCAAACTTCTGCAGCGCTTCTTCCCTGGTTATCCCTTCAAAGCTCATGTAATAGTTGCCGCGTTGCGTGCGAGCAAGTTCCTGCGCAAAGAAGGTTTTTCCGCTGCCGCGCGGGCCATAGAGTTTGATGGAGTTGAGACTGCCTGCCGGTGCGGAACTGCGTATAATTATTTCCCATGCAGACTCCATATTTTTCTGCTCTCGGATCCGACTGAACTTCATAGCAATCATCCTATCACGATATGATCTTTTTTCAAAATCATATCATAATCGCTTGGAAAACTCAATCTGGCAGAATAAGTTTGAAAAAACTTTTCGTTGAAATTACTTGCTTCTTGAGTCATTCACAAAAAAGTTTACAAGAAAAAAGGCTAAAAAAACAACGTATTCCAGGTAGCTAGATGAAGGAGGAAAAATGAATCAAGAAGAGATCTTCTTCAAAAAGTGAATCGCTGCCGTCAGATTCTTTCAACGGGGACAGTAGATAACTGTTGTAAGAAGGAAACATAAAATTGTAAAAAAAGGAGCCGCTATGAAAACTACTACCAACACCATCACATCTTTCGATCAGCTTTCCCTTACCTTGAACGCCACTCAGGTTGCCGCCGTACTCGGCATCTCCCGTTCCAACGCTTATGAACTCATGCGCAGTGAAGGCTTCCCCACGCTACACATCGGCAAGCGGATGCTTGTGCCGAAGGATCGCCTGATCCGCTGGATCGAAGCCAATGCCTCTTGAGGATATGCCCATGAGAGAAAAAGCAAGACAGCATCTGCGCCCGCTGTTGCGGCAGTATCTGGAGGCTGAAGATATTGAGACCAAGGAGCTTACTACACAATGCCCCTGCTGTGGAAATCGCGCGATGCTCAATGCAGATAATACATGGCGCTGCTTCAACTGTGAAGCAAACGGCGACGTGCTGGACTACGATATGCGTTTGAATCCTGAACTGAGCGAGCTGGAATCGGCAAAGCATATCCGGCAGCTTCTGGGCCTGAAAGTTCTGGAATTGAATACAGTTGAAGGCAACGCGCTGATGGATATGGAGTTTAAGCCAGCAGGTTTTCTGATCGAGAAGCTGATCGGCAAGGGTGTTTACATCCTTGCCGGGGCTTCCAAGATCGGCAAGAGTTGGCTGGTGCTTTGGCTGGCGGACTGCGTGAGCAAGGGGGTTCCGGTGTGGGGTCTGAAAACCTCGCGCTGCGAAGTGCTGTATGTCAGTCTCGAAGATACACAACAGAGAATTCAACAGCGGCTCAATGATGTGACCGGCGGCGAGACCGGACCACTCTACATTGCCACGGATTCCGCACTCCTGGGCAGCGGTTTTGAAGATCAGCTCACCGGTTTTCTGGATGAGCATCCGCATGTGGGCTTCGTGATCATCGACACCCTGCAGCGCATCCGCCCGGCAAAAGCAGAGAAGTACAGCTACGCCGGAGACTATGAGATCATGACCACGCTGAAGAACATCGCAGACGAATTCAACATCACGATCCTGCTGGTTCATCACACGCGCAAGGAAGAATCCAGCGACGCCTTCAACATGATCTCCGGTACAACCGGCTTGCTCGGCTGCGCGGACGGCGCGCTGGTTCTGCAAAAACCGTCCCGCCTTTCTCCGGAGGCCACGCTTGATGTGACCGGGCGCGAGATGGCGGATGTCCAGCTCAAGCTTCGCTTCAACGACCAGACCCGGCATTGGGATTTCATCGAGTACGGACGCGACGAGCCGAGCCAGCGGGACAAGGTGCTGGAAGCGGTGCGGATGTTCATATCTGATTGTCACGAATGGCACGGCACCGCAACGGAGCTTCTGGAAATCCTGCGCGACAGTCTGGAGCCGGATACCAAGCCGAACACCCTCTCGCGCCGCCTGAACGCTTCGGCCTCGAAGCTGGAGCAGGACTATGGCGTGGATTACCGGACAAGCCGCGGACACAAGGACAAAATCATTCACCTAGCCGACCTCACCTGCGTCGATGCGTCCGATAGCGTCGATATTCTGGAGGCGGCATCAGGTCCCTGAAATACCGACGCAATCGACGCAACCGACGCAAAAAGCCCTCCCGTCAAAGAACGGCGGGAGGGTATCATAAAAAACTTGATTTAAAGTGTTAAAGTGATATAATCAGAGTGGAATCTGTTTTAACAGGTACAGATCCAACGCTGAGGAAAGCGAGGTATTATTGGGCAACAAGAAATCAACCAAGAACGCAAAAGGCGGCGGTACGATCCGCAAACGCTCTGACGGACGGTGGGAGGGCCGCTACTCTGTGGGCTTCGATACCCGGACGGGAAAGCAGATCCAACGCTCCATTTACGGCACATCGCAGAAGGAAGTGCGCGAAAAGCTGACGAAAGTCACGGCGGAGATCGACGACGGCAGTTATCTCGAACCGCTCAAGGAATCCGTAGGCGAATGGCTGCAAGTGTGGCTCGAAACCTATGTTGCCGTGTCGGTCAAGCCCTACACGCGAAACTCCTATGAGAGTGTATGCAGGCGCTTTCTGATCCCAAGTCTGGGCCGCATTCGTCTGACTGAGCTGGCCGCGCCGCAGATCCAGCGCATGTACAACCGCCTGCTCATGGAACGGGGTCTGTCCCCCAAGACGATCAAGAACATCCATGGGATTCTGCACAGGGCCTTGACTCAGGCAGTAAAGCTGGGCATGATCCGCAGCAACCCGGCAGATATGTGTGACCTTCCGCGGGCGCGCCGTAAAGAGATCAAGCCCATGGAGCAGGAAGACATTGCGGTTTTACTCAAGGCCATACAGGGTGATCCCTATGAGCATCTGTTTCTGGTGACGCTTTCAGGGCGAGATCCTCGGCCGCACCTGGGACTGCGTGGACTTCAAGCGCCACACGCTCTACATCAACAAGCAGCTTCAGAAAACAAACAAGGTCGGCGGCGAGTATGCCCTCGTGCCGACCAAGAACAGTCGAAGCCGTGTTGTGACCGTTGCGGATTCCGTCATGCGGTTTCTGGAAAAGGAAAAGCGGTTGCAGAAGCATCGGCAGGAGATTGCGGATGTGGCGTGGGACAACCGGTGGAACCTGGTATTCACCAACGAGTTCGGCGCACACCTCTGCCACTTCACTGTCTACCACCACTTCAAGGATATTGTCCGTGAGATCGGGCTGGACTGGCTGCGCTTTCACGATCTGCGGCACAGCTACGCCGTAATCGCCATTGAAAGCGGCGACGACATCAAGACCGTACAGGCAAACCTCGGTCACGCGACGGCGAGCTTCACGCTGGATGTTTACGGACACGTTTCCCAGAAGATGCGGCAGACGTCAGCAGACCATGTGGAGCAGTTTTACCGGCAAATTACCGCCACTTCAATTCCATAAAGTGCCGTCAAAGCCTTATGTGTCCAGGGTTTCACGGCTCGTAAAGGGTCAAAATAAGGGTCAAAGGGCAGCAAAAAGCCCTGTAATCGTTGAGATTACAGGGTTTTCGCTGGCGCAGAAGGAGGGATTTGAACCCTCGCGCCGGGTCTAAACCGGCCTACTCCCTTAGCAGGGGAGCCCCTTCGGCCTCTTGGGTACTTCTGCACACGATGCCGCTTGAGTATGATAGCATAGCGCCGGGCAGTTGTCAACACAAAATTTCGCTCTTAGCCCTTTGATGATCCTGCTTTCCTGTTGAAAAATCCCTTTCGCTGTCCTATAATGCTTACATATATGTACGTGTATTGTACGCTGCAAAAAGAGCGAAGGAGGACACGGCTATGGCAATCGTGGGCTTTATCGGTACGGGAAATATGGGGTCGGCTCTGGCGCGGGCCGCGGCGAAAAGCAGTCAGGTCGACCGTCTGCTGCTGGCCAACCGCAGCCCGGAAAAGGCGGAAAAGCTGGCCCGGGAGCTCGGCGGTGAGGCAGTGGACAACCGGGACGCCGCCGCACAGGCGGAGTTTTTATTCCTTGCGGTCAAGCCGCAGTATTTGCTTGAGATGTTCGCCGGTATCCGGGACGTTCTCACGGCGCGGCAGGACCGCTTTGTTCTGGTTTCCATGGTGGCGGGCTGGAGCCTTGAGCGGCTCAGACGCGAGCTGGGGGACTTTCCCCTTGTGCGCATCATGCCCGACATTCCCGCCCAGGTGGGCGCGGGGATCACGCTTGTCTGCCCCGGTGAGGATATCTCGGCGCAGGAGCTTTCGCTTGTGAAGGCGCTGCTGGACGCTTCCGGACTTGTGTCTGAGCTGGACGAGCGTCAGCTCGACGCGGCCAACGGCGTGACCGGCTGCGGCCCGGCCTTTGCGGCGATGTTCTGCGAGGCACTGGCGGACGGCGCGGTGGCCTGTGGCCTGCCGCGGGACAAGGCGCTGAGGTTTGCGGCCCAGATGATGAAGGGCTCGGCGGAGCTTCTGCTGGAGGAGAACATGCACCCCGCGGTGCTCAAAGACCGGGTCTGCTCCCCCGGCGGCAGCACCATTCAGGGCGTGCGGCGTCTGGAGGAGAGCGGCTTTCGCGCCGCCGTCATGGACGCGGTCATCGCCACGTTTGAAAAGAAGTTTTGATGCTTGAGGGAACGCATATGACCATCGCACAGATCATGGAAAAGATGATCACCTTCTCAGAAGGGAACATTCACGACATCGATCATCTGATCCGCGTCTGGTCCTACGCCAGAACGATCGGCGAGCTGGAGGGCCTGGACCGGGAAACACAGTACATCCTGGAGGTCGCGTCAATCACCCACGATATTGCCTGCCCGCTCTGCCGTGAGAAGTACGGGAACACCAACGGGAAGTACCAGGAGGCGGAGGGCGTGCCCATGGTCGAGGCCTTCTTAAACGGCACGGGAATGAGCGCCGCGCAGATCGAACGGATCAAGTATCTCGTCGGGCACCACCATACGTTTTCCAATATCGAGGGTGCAGACTATCAGATCCTCGTGGAGGCAGATTATATTGCCAACGCCTCGGAAAACGGGTATGACGAAAAAAATATTGAGAACTTTCTAAACAAGATTGTGAAAACAAGTGCCGGGAAGAAGCTGATTGAATCCATCTTTCTCCGGCGCTGAGCTCCGGCAGAGACCGGATGATACCGTAACAAACAAAAGAGGTGCTCTTCTATATGGCAGAGAAAAGCTATATTGCCCGCACCAGCGGCTTAAAAGCGAAGGACTATATCGGCTACGCTATGGTGGATGCGGCGGGCTGCCTGGTGTTCAGTCTGGTGACCACGCTGCTGCAAAAATACTACACGGACATTTTTCATTTAAGCCCGCTGTTCATCATGCTCATGTTCATCTTTGCGCGCGTGTGGGACGCGGTAAACGACCCCATCATGGGCCGCATCTGCGACACGGTGCAGCCCGGCCGCTGCGGGCGCTACCGGCCGTGGCTCCTGTATGTGGCGGCGCCGCTGGCCGTCTCGGCGATCCTCATGTTTGTCAAGTGGTCCGGCATGGGCGAGGAGGGGCATGAGACCGCGACCCGCGTCTACGCCACGGTGACCTACATCCTCTTTGGCATGATCTACACCGTTTTGCAGATCCCCTACGGGTCTTTGGCCTCGGTGGTCACTACCGACGCCTCTGAGCGCAACAAGCTCTCGGTCTTCCGCTCCATCGGAGCGGCGCTGGGCTCCATCCCGGTACTGCTGATTGCGAGCTTTGCCTACGCCAAACGCCTGGACGAGGCGGGGAACGTGGTAATGGGCGAGAACGGCAAGGCCATCACCGACATGCAGTATGCCCCCGTCATCAAGGGCGTGATCGTCATGGCGATCGTCTCCATGCTGATGCTGCTGGTGTCCTTCAAGCTCAACAAGGAGCGCGTCAAGACCAAACCCCAGCCGAAGGAAAAGGGCGCTGCGCTCAAGGTCGTCAAACAGCTTTTCGCAAACCGCGCCTTTCTCTCCATCAGTCTTACCGCTCTGCTGCTCCTGGCCGGGCAGATGTTCACCCAGAGCTTTTACACCTACCTCTTTGACGATTACTTCCACGCAAACTGGATGAACCTCGCCTCCCAGGCCTGCACCTATTCGCCGATGCTGGTGATGATGTTCCTGCTGCCCTCGATGGCAAGGCGCATCGGCAAGAAGGAGGTCTGCGCCTGGGGCGTCGCGGCAGCCGCGGTGGCCAACCTGATCCTCTTCTTCCTGCGCGGGATGGACCCGTCGGTTCTGATGTGGATCTTCCTGGCGCTCTGCTTTGTCAGCGGCTGCGGCCTTACGACTGTTGTCATGCAGCTCTGGGCCATGGCGACCGACGCCATCGACGATATCGAAGTCAAAACCGGCAGCCGGGACGACGGCACCGCTTACTCGGTGTTCAATTTCTTCCGCAAGCTCGGCCAGGTGCTTGCCGCTATCTGCGTCAACGGTGCCTTGCTCGGCATGCATTACCGCTACGAAAAGGGCGCGGTGCAGACACTGGATAACCTTAAGAAGATGTACGATCTGGCAACGCTCATCCCCGCTGTGATGTTTGCTCTCATGGCCTTGATCCTCTTTGTGTATTATCCGCTCAGCCGCAGCAAAGTGGAAGAGCTGCAGGTTCTCAAGGAGAAGCGGCTGAAAGAATCCTACGAGAAGAAAATCATTGATATCTGAAAAAAGTGTAAAAACACCGTGTCATCCTTTGCTTGGGATGACACGGTGTTTTATGCCTTCGGGTCAGGCCTTCTTATAAAATTCCGCGTGAGCTTCCAATAGTTCACATGCCCCATTTTCGTGCCGCCCGGGGCGATGCGCAGAACGCCCTTTTCCGCCTTGTTCCAACGGGGCAGGCCCGGACCGTTGGGATCGCCGGAGCGCGCGAAGTCTGCAAGATAAGACGCAAGCTCCACCGCCGCCTCATGGTCGCGTGTCCCGTAGGGCCGCCAGCTCCCGTCCAGGGTCTCAAAGGCATAGCGCAGGTCGCACGAGTGGAAGGCGCGGTTATCGTCCCCTGGCGCGTCCAGATCGAAATAGTAGAGGTATGCCCTGTTTTGCTTTCCGAAGCGCCTGCCGATATAGGCCAGGAAGGGGGCATACATGTCGGCGTTTGTAAAGCCCAGCATGTAATCAATCGGAAGCGGGTTTTTCATAAGCTTGTCCAGCGTGTCCGGGATCAGCAGCCCGTCTACCACCGGCATGGTGTTGTAGAGGTTGTCCTTCCGGGTTTTCTTGATCTCCTCCACCGCGTCAAACAGGCGTTCGAGCGGCGCTGAGCACAGCTCGTCAAAGCTTTTGCACCCGGTGAGGGACTGGAACTGCTGCCAGTACGCGTGGGTATCCTCCGCCCTTTTCGGCTGGGCAAAGCGCGGGAACAGCCCGCCGCCGGACATCATGGCAGCCCGCTGAAAGAGACCTTTATGGTCAGGGTTGAGGCACAGATCCTGGATGGAGATGGCCCCGGCGCTCTGGCCCAGGAGCGTGATGTTCTCGCCGTCGCCGCCGAAGTCCGCGATGTGTGCCTTGACCCAGCGCACAGCCGTGAGCTGGTCATCCAGGCCGAAGTTCCCGTCCCGCCCGGTGCGGCGGCGGATCTCCTCATGGGTCAGGTAGCCCAGCACGCCCAGGCGGTAATTGGCAAATACCGTCACGATCCCGCGCCCGGCAAGCATTGATCCGTCAAAGGGCCCCTCGCTGTTCATGCCGGAGTCGAAGCCGCCGCCGTGGAAAAAGAGCACCACCGGGCAGCCCTGCGCCCCCTTCGGCGCGTAGATGTTCAGGTTCAGGCAGTCCTCATCATAGCGAAAAGACTGACCCTCCCGAAACTCCTTTTTGTAAAAACGGCGGGTGGGGTTTTCAAGATGCTCGTGCACCGCCCGGTTCTGCGGGCAGGCCGGGCCAAAGGCTGTCGCGTCCAGCTCCCCGTCCCAGTGTTCCACCGGTGCCGCATAATCAAAGCGCGAAGCGCGCGCATAGGGTACGCCCAGAAACTGCACACAGTGCTCGGTTTCGATCCCCCGGACCGCGCCGAGAGAGGTATTGTATACGATCGTCTTCTCCTGCATGATAAAGTCCCCTTCCCTGCGATGAAAGTATCCTGACAGCATATTACGGGAATCCGGCTTCAAATGCAAGTGGGCAAATGGCATATTCTGCATAAGGAGCGCCGTTTTTTATGGTGGAAAAATCCGCCGATATGAGGTATAATAAACTACTTAATCTTTCGGGTGTGACGGGAGATTACAGCGATTCGAGGTTTAGGGAGAGAAACGCATATGAAAAATGGAAAAAGACCTGACCCGAATAAGGTCCACCCGATCATGGGATATGACAAAGAAATCTATGTAAAGCCAACGATCACGAATCCCAACATTCTAGTTGGAGATTTCACCTATATCGCAGACTCGGAATTTGAGAGTCATGTAACACACTTTTATCCGTGGAGCAGAGACAAACTCATCATCGGAAAGTTTTGTCAGATTGCGGCCGGTGTTGAATTCGTAATGAACGACGCAAATCACCAGATGAACGCCGTATCTACATTCCCGTTCTACACGCTTGAAGGATGGGATATGGAGCCGCCTGCTCCATCGGATATGCCGTTCAAAGGCGATACTGTGATCGGTAACGATGTATGGATAGGTCAGAATACTGTGATCCTTCCCGGCGTTCAGATCGGTGACGGAGCGATTATTGGTGCCAACAGCGTTGTTGGCAGTGATGTTGATCCCTATACTATTGCGGTCGGGAACCCAGCTAAAGTCTTACGGAAGCGCTTTGATGATGAACTGATTGACCTAATGCTGCGATTCAAATGGTGGGATAGAAGTATTGATGAAATCAACGATCTCATTCCACTGCTGACATGCAGCAACCTGGAAAAGGTCAGGCGAGGGTTGAGAGCAAGGGTATGATCATCATAATTACAGGCGCATCCCATACTGGAAAAACGCTTCTGGCACAAAGGATGCTTGAGAAATACAACTACCCATATCTGTCCATAGATCATTTGAAAATGGGCTTAATCCGCAGCGGCAATACCAATTTGACGCCGGAAGACGATGATGCGCTGACTGGATATCTATGGCCGATTGTCCGGGAAATCGTAAAGACCGCAATTGAGAATCGACAAAATCTTATTGTAGAAGGTTGTTATATTCCTTTCTGCTGGAGAAGGGATTTTGACGAGCAGTATTTACCATCTATCAGATTTATCTGCCTTGCAATGACTGAAGAATATATAGAGGATCATTTCGAGGAGATTATAAAACATGAGTCGGAGATAGAATCGAGATTGGTTGTGGCAGACTGTACAGTTTCTGATTTGAAAAAGGATAACTGCAACATGATTGTTGGTTTTCAACGTGCTGGTGAGCAGGTCTTTTTAATCGACTCTGACTATAAGAAAGTGTTCTCAGAACTATTAACATGAACATTTCCACTTCACCAACCGCAGAGTCCCAAACCTGACGGTAGTAAGAACCCCCGATTTTTACTACCATTTGACTACCATTTGACTACCATTGACGGCCTCATCTTGCCGCATTCCCCAAAAGTGTTCAAGGCGGTCTGAAAACAGCATCAAACAGCAAGGCGCTCTGCAAACTGCGGAGCGCCGATTTTTTATAGTGGAAAAATCCGTGGTGATGGTGTATAATAAACTACTTTGAATTTGATCTGTCAGCCTCGGCTGTAGTCGGGACATTGGAAAGGCAAACATCTGACGATTTTCATTGATATGAACATGGACAGTCTGAAATATTGGAATCATAATGCCGCATATTATCCTTGGATACGGAAGCGTTTAGCAAACTGCAGTTCTGTCTTGGATGTTGGCTGCGGTGATGGGTCTCTTGCCTTCTACCTTGATGATGGTTCAAAAGAGATCGTTGGAATAGATGTTGACAAGGATTGTATCAGCAAAGCAATCTTGACAAAAAGCGGAGATAAAACAAGTTTTATCTGCTGCGGCTTTGAAGAGTTTAATCCCGAAAGACGATTTGATGCTGTTGTTTTTGTTGCTTCAATCCATCACATGAACATGCCGGGTGCTCTGGATAAGGCAAAATCGCTTCTGAATCCAGGCGGCAAGCTGCTAATCGTTGGGCTCGCTAAACCATCTACCGCGGCAGATTTTGTTCTGGAAGCGGTAAGAGTGTTGCCTTCCAAAGCAATCTCCATCCTTCATCATATGAAATCATCTGAAGAACTGAAGATTGCCACTTCCTATGATTATCCGCAAATGCAGATGGTTCGTAGTACTGTGAGGGAAAAGCTGCCGAATGCAAGGATTACTTACGGTCTTCATTATCGATATTTACTGGAATGGTCCGACTGACAGGTTTGGGTTTCGTTTCTTTCGACGGTAGTAAACCACCCCGGTTTTTACTACCATTTGACTACCATTGACGGCATTGACTTGCCGCATTTTGCCGTATTTTGCTTTTTCCGTGACTTAAGTCACAGTTTATTAACAACTTTTTCTGCCCGGCAAATCGCGGCAAAACAGGGCAGAAACCGGCTTTTCAGGAGGCTGATCGCATTTGACCAAGATACTTTTTGTGTGCCACGGCAATATCTGCCGCAGCCCGATGGGCGAATTCATACTCAAGGACATGGTTTCTCGCGCCGGGATGTCGGAGGATTACGAGATCGCCTCCGCCGCCACGAGCTCCGAGGAGCTGGGCAACCCCGTCTATCCGCCTGCCCGTCGCAAGCTCAACGCGCACGGGATCGACTGCTCGGGCAAGACCGCGCGGCGCATCCGGGCGGAGGACTACGGCAGCTGGGACCTGCTCATCGGCTTTGACGGCGCCAATATCCGCAACATGGAGCGCTGCTTCCGCGGCGATCCCGACCATAAGCTCCATCTGCTCAGCGAGTACGCGGGCCGCCCGGACGCCATCATTGACGATCCCTGGTACACCCGCGACTTTGACACCGCCTGGGATGACATTTACGAGGGCTGCCTGGGCCTTCTCAACGCACTGACGCCGGAGCTGACGCTGGACCTCTCCGCCTGCCGGGAACGTCCGGAGCTTTACGACGTGCTGTCGGCGCGCATGCTCTGGGGCGAGGACTACGGGCGGAACCTTGACGCCCTGTATGATATTCTCACGGGTCTGCCCCACCTGGGGCGGCGCTTCAAGATCCTGCTGCCGGCGGAGGACGCGCCCTGCCGGGGCTATGCGGAGATCATGGCCCAGGTGTTTGAGGACGCCGGGGCCGAGGTCACGGTTTGCTGATCGACTGATATTCAAAGGGACGACCGCTTCTTTTGGAAGTGATCGTCCCTTATACGTTTATTCTACCGGTTTCAGGACCATGGCCGTTCTCGGCGGCAGACCCAGCTTTAAAGCCGGGGTGTTCATGCCGGGGATGAAGGCCGAGCGCAGCTCGTGACCGATATTGTCAAAGCCGCCGTAGCAGCCGTCGTCGGTGGTGAAGACCACCTCGTGGTCGCGCCCGACGCTCACGGGGATGATATAATCCATGTGGCTGCGGACGGGATCAAAGTTGAAGACGAAGACGAGGCCGCCGCGCTCAAAGGCGATGATGTGGTCGTCCTGGCGGATGAACTTGAGGTGGGCCGTGCCGTCGCCCAGGAGGTCGACCTTGCGGAAGGTCCGGATCATGTCATGGTCAAAGAGGTTTAACTGCCCGTATTTCAGGTAGCCGTTTTCCGGCAGGCTCCACTGGCGGCGGCAGTACTTGTAGTCCCAGCCGTTGCCCTCACGGGGGAAGTCGATCCACTCGGGATGGCCGAACTCGTTGCCCATGAAGTTGAGGTAGCCGTTGCCGCCCGCCGCCGCGGTGATGAGGCGCAGCATCTTGTGCAGGGCCATGGCGCGGTCGATGACCTGGTTGTGGCAGATCTTGTCCATGTCGGTGTACATGTGCGCCCCGGCCAGGCGGAACATGACGGTCTGATCGCCCACCAAGGCCTGGTCGTGGCTCTCCACATAGGCGATGGTGGCCGCCATGCGGTCGTTGAGCTCGTGCCAGATATAGTCGAGGTTCCAGTCCTCGTCCCGCTTCTCCTTGATGAGGCGTATCCACATGTCGGGCAGGCCCATGGCGAGGCGGTAGTCAAAGCCGATGCCGCCCTCCCCGACCTTCACGGTCATGCCCGGCATGCCGGACATGTCCTCGGCGATGGTGATGCCGTTGGGGTTTATCTCATGGATAAGCTCGTTTGCAAGCTGGAGATAGGTGATGGCCTCGGTGTCGGTGTTGAGGGAGAAGTACATGCGCAGGTTGGAAAACGCCGCGCCCAGGCCGTGATCGTGGTAGAGCATGCTGGTCACGCCGTCGAAGCGGAAGCCGTCGAAATGATATTCGGTCATCCAGAACTTGAGGTTGGAGAGCAGGAAGTGGATGACCTCGGTCTTGCCGTAGTTGAAGCACTTGGTGTCCCAGGCGGGGTGATCGCCCGCTTTCCCCGCGCGGAAGAACTGGGTGTCGGTGCCGTCAAAGCGGTTGATGCCCTCCACGGTGTTCTTCACCGCGTGGGAGTGCACCACATCCAGCAGCACCGCGATGCCCATGCTGTGGGCCGTATCCACCAGGTACTTGAGATCCTCGGGATAGCCGAAGCGGCTGGAGGCGGCGAAGAAGTTCGACACCTGGTAGCCGAAGGAGCCGTAATACGGGTGCTCCATAATGGCCATGAGCTGGATGGTGTTGTACCCGAGGTCCTTCACGCGCGGCAGCACATTGTCCGCAAACTCCCGGTAGGTACCGACGCGGTACTCCTCGGTGGCCATGCCCACATGGGACTCGTAGATAAACAGGTGCGGGTCCGCCTCGAAGTCCCCGTCCGTCCAGGCGTAGGGCTCAATGGGGTCCCAGACCTCGCAGATCCACTCATAGCTCTCGGGGTCCTGGATCACGCGCCGGGCGTAGAGGGGGATGTGCCAGGTGAGCTTATCCCCGTTTCGCACCACGGTCTTGACGCGCATGCCGTCATACAGCGTTCCCTCGGGGAGCTTTACTTCCCAGTTGCCGCCGGGGAGTCTCGTCAGAGGTGTTTCGTCCGCCGACCAGTTGTTGAACTCACCCGACAGATACAGCGCGTCCGCGCCGGGCGCCCACTCACGGTAGACCCAGCCGTCCATGGTGTGGTGGAAGCCGTAATACTCATGCGCGTTTGCAAAGTCGCTGAGTGTCCTGCCGTTTGCCAGCAGCGCGTGCATGCGCCGGTAGTTATCCATGCGCAGATTGATGTCCCTTTCAAACGGGCGCAGGGCCGCGTCCCTCTCAAGGATCGGGTACATGGCAGTTTCTCCTTTAATCTATGTCGTTGCCGGCAGCATACCGGTCAGATTGTCTTTTTGTATTTTAACAAAAAAGCGCCGGGCTGTAAACTGGCATTCTGTCACTTTTGTCTGAATTTCCCTTTTGCCGTCGACGCAAAAATTTACACGGAGCGGTTTTCTTTTTCTCTGCGCCGTGCTACAATATCGATATCTTTTCTTCGGGGGCATGGGCAATGACGAACAGGGACACGGGCTATGACCGGGAGCACCGCGGCCTCATCCGCCGCATCCGCGTGAGTGTGGGGATCATCATTTTGGCAATCGCCGTGTTTTCGCTGTTTCTGGGCTTTGCTCTTGTCCGGGATGACGGCATGCGGCCCACGGTGAAAGGCGGCTCGCTGGTCGCCTACCTGCGTCTGTCGCGGGATTTCAGGCGCGGGGACGCGGTGTGTATCCGGCTCCCGGACGGGAACACCGCCGTGCGGCGCGTGGTGGCTGTCGCCGGTGACAGCGTGGAGCTCCGAAACGGACTCACATACATCAACGGGCTTGCCGAGCGCGGCAGCTACAGCTTCACCCGCACCGACCCGCGCCCCGAGGGCATCACCTACCCGGTGATCCTGCGTCAGGGGGAGCTGTTTCTCCTGGGCGACGCCCGGGAAGAGGCATACGACTCCCGCGACTTCGGGCCTGTGAAAGCCTCCGATCTGCTGGGGAAAGTGATCGGATAGAAGCGTCCTCTCCATACCTTGCCGTAAATCAAAAATGCACCGTCGGTCTGACGGTGCATTTTGTCACTGCTGGGGCTTTTCGCCGCCTCTGGCCTTTGGCTTGCCGTGGTAGTAGCGGCGGCGGTTGGGCTTGGGCTTTGCCGCGCCCTCCTCCCCGGCGGGGGCGGCCTCTTTTTTTGCCTGCTCCGGCTTGGGGGCGGCTGCGTCGTTGGGCCTGGCTTCCGGCCTGGGCTTGCCGTGGTTCTTGCCGCCGCGGCGGCTGTGAGCGCTGCGGACTTCCTTTTCGGCGGGCTTGTCGGCGCTCTTCTGCTCAGGGCGCGGCTCTTTCTTCTGCGCCGCCGGGGCCTCGGTCTTCCCTTCCGGGACAGGCTTTCTGGAGCGGCGGCGGCGATTGCCGCGGCGCGGCTCCTCGGCCGGGGCTGCTTCGGGCTCAAGCAGGGACGGATCGTTGTACTGCGGCTCGACCATCCAGGGATTGGGTTCCGGCTCCTCGGCCTCCGGCTCGGGCTCGGGAACATACTTGAAGGTGGAGACGGGCTGCTCCCCGTCGCGGGGTCTGCCGCCTGGCACGGCGCACAGCTCGTTTGCCTTGTACAGGTGCAGGGAGTCGTCGCTGTCCTCATCCAGGCGCACCTTCACGGTCTGGCGCAGAAGGTTGACCTGCACGGCGGTGCCGAAGCCGTCCTTGGTCTCGACGAAGGCGCCCTGTTTCGGGACCTTCTTGATAAGGTCCTCGTAGGCCTCCTGCTCATAGCGCAGGCAGCACATGAGCCTGCCGCAGCTGCCGGAGATCTTGGCGGGATTCAAAGACAGGGACTGCACCTTGGCCATCTTGGTGGACACGGGCTGGAAGTCATCCAGGAACTGGCTGCAGCAATACGGGCGGCCGCAGATGCCGATGCCGCCGATCATCTTGGCCTCGTCGCGTACGCCGATCTGCCTCAGCTCGATGCGGTTGCGGAAGACGCTCGCCAGGTCCTTGACAAGCTCGCGGAAGTCCACGCGTCCGTCGGAGGTGAAGAAGAACATGGTCTTCGTGCCCTCGAAGTTGCACTCCACGTCCACAAGCTTCATATCGAGGCCGTGCTTTGCGATCTTCTCCTGGCAGATCTCAAAAGCCTCCTTCTCTCGCTGGACGTTGAGCTGGGCGATGCGCAGATCGTCCTTGGTGGCGATGCGCTGCACACAGCGAAGCGGCTGGACCACGGCGGTGTCCATGACGTTGTGGTTGCCGTGGGTGCAGTCGGCGATCTCGAGGCCCTTGGAGGTCTCCACGATCACCTTCTCGCCGGTGTGAACATTCAGGCCGTTTGGGGAAAAGTAATAGCACTTGCCCCGGTTTTTGAATTTGATACTGACTACTTCAATCAATTGCGTTTCCTCTGTTTCCGTCGGGCAGGGCGTCCGCCGCCAGCAGCCCGAATAATTGCTTTACGTTTGTATTGACCTTCAGATATTGGGTACACCGCTCGCTGAGCCTGTACAGGCCCAGAAGCTCCGCGCGGGAAAGCCGCCCGCTTTTAAGGCGCAGGCACAGCATGTCCGACAGCCGCAGACGCACCGCCTCCAGAAAGGCCGCCATGGCCTGGGCGTCGATGTTTTCATTCTGCACGCACCAGCGGAGGATCTGCGCGTCGTCCCGGCTGTTCACCGCCTTGAGGTAGCCCGCCGCGAGCTCCTGTGCCGCCTCATCGGGCCCCTCCGGGTCCTCCGCGCCCTGGAGCTTTACCAGTGCGCAGCGGGAGCGCACCGTCTCCAGAAGCTGCATGGGCCGCACCGTGCACAGCAGGAACACCACCGCGGCGGGCGGCTCCTCCAGAAGCTTGAGGGCGGCGTTCTGGGCGGCGGGGTTCATGGTCTCAGCCCCGTCGATGATGTAGACCTTGCGCTTTGCCTCGTTCGGCAGCACGATGGCGTCCGCCGAGAGTGCGCGGATCTGGTCGACGGTGATGTTCTGCTTCTGCCTGCCCTTGTCGTCGGCCGCGCGGGTGAGGGTGATCACGTCCGGGTGTATCCCCGCCGCGACCTTGCGGCAGTCCCGGCACGCCCCGCAGGGTTTCAATAAACCCGTCCCGGAGCAGACGGCCCTGGAAGCAAGCTCTCTGGCCTTGTCCAGCGCCGCCTCCGCGCTGGAGGCACAGATCAGGCAGGCATGCGGGATGCGTTCGCTGTCCTTTGCCGTACTCTGCGCCATACCCGCCCCGCCTTTCGTATATCATATACTGAATCAATATATTTTACCCTAAAAGGATGGTGAAGTCAATCCGGTGACGTGAATTTGGTACAACCCCAGTTTTAATTTGTAGGGGCCGACGCCCCCGGCGGCCCGGGCCGAGGAAATGGTGAAAACAGCATCCCGCCCCGGCGAATACGAACGGTGAACGTATTCGCCGGGGCGGGATGCTGAATATGAGCTTGTGCCGCCGGGCTGCCGAGGGCGTCAGCCCCTACGGTGGGAGGGTGTGGTTTGCGCTCGTGTTGCAGCGCCGCTACGAACTGGATTGGTGTAAAGGCAGCACCCTTCAACCCACGAACCCGCGCGTGTTGCAGCGGCCGGCGGCGCTGCCCCGGCCAATGGGCAAGAGACCTTCAACCCGCGTACCCGCGCGTGTTGCAGCTGCAAAAACGCGCAAAGTGCGCGGCTCATGCACGGATTACTATGTGCATCTTAACCTTCTCGAGTGTATTACCTGCTCTGCAAAGCAGAGTCTGACGGTCACTTTCTCGATTTCGGGACGGGAAGTCGCCCCAAAAGCAGTGCGAACCTGTATGGAAATCCGCGATCACTTCGTGTTCGCACCGCGTTCTTTTTTGATGATTTTGTCGATTTCCGGGATGGACAGATTCTGCGAGGCGTTGAAGTCCGCATTTGCTCGGAAACCGCATTTTGTGCAGCAGAACACAGCCTGTGACGGCCTGTTGTCGCTGTCTATATTGCCACATTTGCTGCACCGCTGGGAGGTATAAGAGGGATCGACCTTGATGAAGTTTATTCCGTTTTCTTTCGCCTTTGCCTCGATCTTCTGCTGCAGATCATAATAGGTCCAGTGTTGGAGAAACTTCGGAAAGCCGGTGTCCTGCTTGATGCCCGAGAGGTCTTCCATCTGGATGGTGCCGTACCGGTTCTGGATGGCATATTCGATCAGTTTCTTGCTGTAGCGGTGGTTGACCGTGTTTCGGAAATTGGCGATCTTGTCCTCCGCTTTGTACACATCCGAGACCCGCGCCCTCGTCCCGTGCCCGACGCGGCCCTCGCCGCAGTGCGCCGCCTGCTTTTGCAGGGAGCGCTTGCGTGCCTCCAATTGCTTTGCAAACGCCGTGACCTCGCCGCCCTCGATACGGAGGAAACCATATTCGCCGAGGGAGCTTGCGTAAAGCGCGATGCTCTCCCCCAGGTCTACGCCGAGAATCTTGTCCGGGTCCAGCCCGTGCTGCTCCGGTGAAAAGTTGTAGGTGAGGTACAGAAACCACTTTGGGCGTTTATAGACGATCTGGCTTTGACCCAGACCGTATTCCCCGGACAGGACATTTTTGAAAATCGCCCGCTGTGTCGCGTCGTGGAGCCGGAAAGCAAAGCGGACATTGGAATAATCGCAGGCCTTCTTGTGGGCATTGGAAAACAGCGTTACCTGCAAAACGGGCCCGTCTTTGTCCTCGGACAGCTTGATGCTCTGCGCATGCAGAACAAGGGGCTGGTCGCTCTTGTAGGAGGGAAGGGACATGTCGCCGCGCAGCACGTCGGTCTTGGAGGATTTGTACTTGGCCCATGCCTTCTGGATCGTGGCGTTTACATTTACCGACGCAAAATTCTGTACAGTCTCTTTCAGCTCGTCATAGATATATCCGTCCAGTCGCTTGTACCCTGTCTCGGACTTCACATCCAAATGCTGCCCGGTTTTTTTGAAGTGCTCCCGGTCGGTGTAGTCCCAGTGATAGGCGATCTGTATGGTGCGGTTCAGGATTTCCCGCGTCTGCCGCTGCAAGGTCCAGAGCTCTTTCTGCATGTTCTGGAAATCGCCGCAGCCGTCCAGGTAGCTCAGCTCATATTTCATGACCTTGGACAATGCGCCCTTTGCCACATTTACCACCGCCCTTTCGTTCTTAATATATCATACTGAAAAGAAAATTACAAAGGTTTCGTGTACGAAATACTCTGGAATCTGATTTGCAGGATTTCTTGCTCTTTTTCTCAAAAAATCCTTGACAATCCCGCGAAAAAGGATATAATTATTAAGCCTGTCCGGAAGGACGGCTATCCTTGCTCCCGACACTGAGCGGGGGCCAAATGACCAGAAGGAGGTGCAACCATGGCAAAAGCAAGCGAAAAGTACGAAGTGATGTACATCGTCAACCCCAATTTCACGGAGGAAGAGTACGCCGCGGTCGTCGAAAAGTTCAAGGGTCTTGTGGAAGCAAATGGTACGCTCGAGGAACTGGAGGAGATGGGTAAGCAGAAGCTGGCTTACGAAATCAACTACCTTTCCGAGGGTTACCGCGTGCTGATGAAGTTCACCAGCGGCCCCGAGCTGCCCGCAGAGCTTGACCGTATCCTCGGCATTACCGACGGCATCCTGCGTCGTCTCATCGTCACCCGTCCCGAGTAAGAGGTACAGGAATGCTCAACCACATCACCATCATGGGCCGTCTGACTCGTGATCCCGAGCTGCGTACCACGCAGGCCGGCGTCAGTGTGACAAGCTTTACCGTTGCGGTGGACCGCGATTACAGCGGCCGCGACGGCGGCGAACGGCAGACTGATTTCATCGACTGCGTCGCCTGGCGTTCCACCGGCGAGTTCGTGTCCAAGTACTTCCACAAAGGCAGCATGATCGTTGTTTCCGGCCGCCTCCAGTCCAGAAAATGGCAGGACCGCGACGGCAACAACCGCACCAGCTGGGAAGTCAACGCGGACAACGTCTACTTTGGAGAGAGCCGCCGCGACAGCGATTCCAACCGCTCCTACGGCGACAACCGTGCCGACAGCTACTCGAACAACTACTCTTCCAATTCCTCGAATTACGGCGGATACGACTCCGGCCGCGCCGCGGCCCCTGCCCCGTCGAATACCTTCGTGGATCTGGACGACGGTGACGGCGAGCTGCCGTTCTGAAATTGAAATAAGGAGGATACAGCTTTGGCTTTCGATAAGAACAACCCCAAGAACCGCAAGCGCAGAAAAGTTTGCCAGTTCTGCGTTGACAAGGCGACCTACATCGACTACAAGGACGCCGCCAAGCTTCGCCGCTTCATGTCCGAGCGCAGCAAGATCCTGCCTCGCCGCACGACCGGCGTTTGCGCCATGCATCAGCGTGAGCTCACCGAGGCCATCAAGAGAGCCCGTCAGATCGCTCT
>Ga0247611_10003077_pt1 | contig 25382 bp, 20 predicted proteins | sample 177DNAGHGhighgp2_FD_192422 | JGI IMG/M metagenome (GOLD analysis project Ga0247611, IMG submission 192422) | Sheep rumen microbial communities from Palmerston North, Manawatu-Wanganui, New Zealand - 1770 DNA GHGhigh gp2 | ecosystem: Host-associated > Mammals > Digestive system > Stomach > Rumen... | reverse complement strand
TACCGGACGCGGACTTTATCTGCCTCATCAAGCCCCAGTTTGAGGCCGGGCGCGAGGAGGTCGGGAAGAAGGGCGTCGTGCGTGACAGCGCGGTGCATGAGCGCGTGATCCGGGAGATCCTGGACTTCGTGCCCGAGGCGGGACTCACGGTCGAGGGGCTGGACTTCTCGCCCATCAAGGGGCCGGAGGGAAACATCGAGTATCTGTGCCATCTGAAAAATCATGCAGGAGAAATGAAAAAATTTGACATTTCCGCCCTGGTTGCCTCTTCCCATGAGGCGTTATAATTGATATAATAGTATTGTATACAATATATGCCGATATGCTTTCCCATACCGGCATGCGTTCGGCGGTGCCGCCGGGAGGTTTTTATGATCGCGATCTGTCCCAACCCCTTTCGCGACAAGGGCTGTGAGCTCTCAAGACGCATAGCGCTGCTTCTCAACGAACACGGTTATGAGACCTGCTATTGTCCCATCTTTGCCGACGAGGGGGATACGATCCTGCCGCCTGATCTGCATTTCGATCAGCTCAAGGACATGGCGCCCTCGTGCTCACTCGCTGTCGTCATCGGCGGGGACGGGACGATCCTGCACGCTGCCCGGGAGATCCATCCCCTTTCGGTGCCCATGCTGGGCGTGAACCTCGGCACCAAGGGCTTCATGGCAAACCTGGAGCCGGAGGAGTACGAGTATGTCCTGCGCGCAGCCCAGGGCGATTACAAGCTCAGCCGCCGCATGAAGCTGGACGTGAGCCTTTACCGCGGCGAGGAGGAGATCCTGTGTGACCAAGCCCTGAACGACGTGGTCATGCACGGCTACGGCGACTGTATCAAGATCGCCGCCCTCTGCAACGGCAACCGCATCACCGCCTTTTCCGGCGACGGCATCATTCTCTCCACGCCCACCGGCTCCACCGGCTACTCCATGTCGGCTGGCGGTCCCATCGTGGAGCCGAACGCGGAGGCCATCATCATCAGCCCCATCTGCGCCCACATGATGAGCTCCCGCAGCTTTGTTCTCAGCCCCGAGAACATCATCACGGTGGAGATGGAAAAGCAGCATGACCGGCGCGCTTACCTGTCGGTGGACGGGTGCTCGGTCACGGACCTCTGCGGCGGGGACAGGATCGTGGTCCGCCGCTCGGAAAGCTATACGCACATGGCAGACCTCGGACTTCGCAACTTCTACGACATAGCATTTGAAAAATTAAGGTAAAAACAGGAGGACACATGATGAAACTCGGCAGACAGAGCGTTATCATGGAAATCATCAGCGAGAGAGACATCGAGACCCAGAATCAGCTTATGGAAGCCCTGGCGGAGCGCGGTGTGAAGAGCACCCAGGCGACCCTTTCCAGAGACATCCGCGACATGCGGCTTGTCAAGGAGCTCGGCCCGAAGGGCAACTACAGATATGTCGCAGCGGCAAAGCAGGAAGCCCCCGATCTTGATCAACGGCTCAAGAAAATTTTCAAGGAGAGCGTGACCTCCTACGACGTGGCGCAGAACATCCTTGTCATCAAGACCCTTCCGGGCCTGGCAAACGGTGCGTGTTCGGCCTTGGACGGCATGGACATCGACGGCCTTGTCGGCACCATCGCGGGCGACGACACCGCCTTCATCGCCATGAAGGACAACATGGCCGCCATGAATCTTTATAAGGAAATCGACCAGCTTTTCTAAGTGTTTTAAAACGCACGGTACTTTCACAGGGGGCAGGGTATGCTCAACGAACTGCATATTGAAAATATTGCCGTCATCGAGCGCGCGGATCTGAGCTTCGGACGGGGCCTGAACATCCTGACCGGCGAGACCGGCGCGGGCAAGTCCATCGTCATTGACTCCATCGGCGCGGTGCTGGGCGAACGGGTGAGCCGGGAGCTGGTGCGCCGCGGGGCGGAGAAGGGCAGCGTGACCGCAAGCTTCGACCTCGACGGCTGCGAGGACTGGCTTCGGGAAAACGAGATCGACGCGGAGGATGAGCTCATCATCCAGCGCCGCATCAGCGCCGACGGAAAAAGCAGCTGCCGCGTCTGCGGCCTGCCCGTCACCGCCGCCCAGCTCAAGGAGCTTGCGGCCCTGCTGGTGGACATCCACGGCCAGAACGACGGGCGCCAGCTCATGGACGAGCGGCGGCACCGGGAATATCTGGACCGCTTCGGGACCGATCCCGCTGCCCTCGAGGCTTACCGCGCCTGCTTCCGGGAGTACAGCGCCATCAAAAAAGAGCTCAACGCCCTGCAGATGGACGAGATCGAAAAGGAGCGCCTGAGCGACAGTCTGCGCTACCAGATCGAGGAGCTGGAGCGGGCGGCGCTCAAAGCGGGGGAGTATGACACGATCTGTCAGCGGCGCGACCTGCTGCGCAACGCCGAGAAGCTCAGCGAGGCCCTGGACAGCGCCATCGCCATGCTCTCCGGCGACGAGGACAACGCCCTCACGCTCACCCAGAACGCGGCCTATTATGTCGGCAAGGCCGCGGCCTACGCCCCGGAGCTGGAAAGCGCGGGCGAGTCGTTAAACAACGCCGCCTTCAGCATCTCCGATGCGGCCGAGAGCCTGCGGGATTTCCGCGAGAACCTGGACTTTTCCCCCGGCGAATACGACAACCTCGAGACGCGCATCTCGCTTTTATCGAAGCTCCAGCGCAAATATAACCGGGACGAGGACGCGCTCATTGATTATCTCTCGGAGTGCAAGGAGAAGCTTGACAACATCCAGTACGCCGACGAGCGCAGCGAGAAGCTCAGAAAGCAGCTCAAGGAAGCCGCCGAACGCTGCAGCTTAGAGGCCGGACGCCTGAGCAAGACGCGGCAAGAGGCGGCAAAGCTTTTGGAGGCGCGCATCACGGAGGAGCTTAAACAGCTCAATATGCCCTCGGTCCGCTTCGCGGTGGAGTTTACCCCGCTGGAGGCCGAGCCGGGCTTTGATGCAAACGGCTGTGACGAGATCCGCTTCGTCATGTCCGCAAACGCGGGCGAGGCCCTGGGCCGTATCAGCCGCATTGCCTCCGGCGGTGAACTCAGCCGTATCATGCTGGCCATGAAGAACGTCTTTGCCGAGAAGGACCCGGTCGCCACCATGATTTTTGACGAGATCGACACCGGTGTTTCCGGCATTGCAGCCCAGCGGGTAGGGGAAAAGCTTTACAGCGTCTCCCTCGGCAAGCAGGTCATGTGCGTGACCCACCTGCCGCAGATCGCCGCCATGGCCGACCAGCACTATCTCATCCGCAAGGAAGAGCGCGACGGCAGGACCTACACCAATGTCTTCCCCCTCGACCGCGAGGGAAGACGACAGGAGCTTGCCCGCCTGCACGGCGGCGACAACATCACCGAGACGACGCTTCTCAGCGCCGAGGAACAGCTGGAAGCCTGCGAACGCTTCAAGGCGCAGCATGTGAGGTAAAGCCCGTCTTTTCCGAGCGAAAACAATACGCATATTTCATATAATCAATATAAGCATCTCTCGTAGCAAGAACGGGGCAGCGTCATCATACGGCGCTGCCCCGTTGTGCTTCCTCCGTAACATGTGATACTATCCCCTGATAGGAATCTGACAGTCCTTCCGGCAGGAATTGTGCCATACTGTGTTGGCTTTCTTGACCATATATCTCCATTATGCTCTGCGAAAGCCGCCTTGTCTGGCGCAATTCCTGCTCGAAATGCCAAGTCAGCTTTCTATCAGGGAATAGTATGAAAACTTCAGCATCATTTCACAAAAGTATAATCCGACAGCAAGTGAGGAATGATAAGATTTCCAGCACTATCTGAAAGGAGACTTATCATGCTCAGTATAAACACCACGTCGCTGGACGCCTTTATAAAACATCTTAGGGAGCGGGAGTACAGCCCCGCTACGATTGCGAAATACACCCATGACGCAGAAGCGCTGCTCCGATACGCGCCGGAGGGGATCAGGGACAAGGAGCACTTGAACGGCTTTCGCGCCTGGTTGGAGGACATGGGCTATTCCGGCGCGAGCGTTAATTCCATGCTGGGGGCGGTCAACTGCTTTCTCGCCTTTCTTGGCTCGGACTGGCGGCTCAAATATGTCCGCGTACAGCGCAGGGCCTTTTTACCGGCAGACCGAGAGCTGAACCGGAAGGAATACGAAAGTCTGGTTTCCGCCGCCTTAGAGCAGGGCGACAGACGCCTGGCCCTGATCGTCCAGACGCTGTGCGCCCTCGGCCTGCGCATCAGCGAGTTGAAGGCCGTCACCGTGGAGAGCCTCGCCGCCGGGGAGGCAAGCATACAAAACAAGGGCAAGCTCCGCACGATCCTGATCCCCGACGCGCTGTGCAGGAAGCTCCGCGCCTGGTGCGGGGAGCGCGGCATCCGCGCTGGCTGCGTCTTTGTTACCCGGACGGGCCGGGCGCTTGACCGCTCCAACGTCTGGAAGATGCTGAAACGGCTGGCAGAGGCGGCAAGGGTGCTCAAAAAGAAGGTCTTTCCCCACAATCTGCGCCACCTCTTCGCCCGGACGCACTATGAGCGTTTTAAGGACATTGTGCGCCTCGCAGACATCCTCGGCCACAGCAGCATCGACACCACCCGGATTTATACGATGCGCAGCGGAAAAGAAGAGAGGCGGCAGCTTGGGCAGCTCCGCCTCATCCTGTAAAAGCCTGTCGGGCAGGACAGGCAGTAATTGACAAAACACGGCGCAATGTGTAGAATGAAATTAACCTCGCAAGAGGCCACCGGAGCAATCCGGCGAAAGGTGCGCTGTTGAAACTATGGCGGTTGGCCACTTTCCCGATGAGGGGAGGTGGGGCTTATGGATAAGCGGAGAATCCTTCGCTTTGTGCTGTGCCTCATCGTGATCGTTATGATCATGTTGTACATAGCGCCAAAGGCTTACTAAGCTTTTAAAAGCTTGTTGACCGCCCGGCTTGCCCCCGTGCGGTCAACGAAAGTTGAATCTCGTATCGGGCCAACCGTCAAATCAACAGCGCCCTTTTGTATCTTCATTATACCACGCGCCCGGGCTTTGTCAAGAGAAAGCGCCCCGCGTTTTGCTTTTTGCGGTGATAGAGGAATACCACATACTGTGCATTATGTGGTATTAAAAACTACAGCTTGTAGTTTAACCTCTTTCACAGCTAAAGTCAATCGTAAATATACATAAGATTATCCTGATTTTGGACATACATAAGCAGCCGGAGACGATTTGTAATGCGTTTCCGGCTATTGGTGCTGCCTGTCTTGCTATTTTGGATAGGGATTTCAGGTTTATTTGGTTGTGATCAGCCTCCCCGCCGTCATTGCGAACCAGTGACCGACGTCACTGGTGTGGCAATCCGTCTTTCCCGGTGGCCAGGGGAGGGTATCTGAGCGGTTAATGGCCTCCGGCGGGCGGATTGCCACGACAGTGTGCGCACTGTCTCGCAATGACAGGCGTTCGGCTGGGCGGCTTTTACCACATAATGCACAGTATGTGGTAAAAGCAAAAGCCGATATAAATCGGCAAAAGTATGGAGGAAAGAGAATGAAACACAGAGGAACAAAAATCCTGTCCCTGCTGCTCAGCTTCGTGCTGCTGCTCTCGCTGCTGCCGGGGATGAGTTTGACGGCGTATGCGGCTGGCGAAGACATCACTTCCAATATCATAATTAGAGTGGGTACTTCTTGCAAAGATGATGGGCATACAGTATCCTCTTACGTCAAGGATGAATACACCGTAAAGGAGGGCGTGGTTGTCACTTTCGAGTGTAAGAAATATTTTAACGATGCCGTTACGATTTACCTCAATGGTACTGCGGTTGCAACATGGTCAGGATATGACTACGACAGCAAATATGTATGGACTGCGAAAAAGGACGCCAAGATCAACTGGGCAGGGTACAGTCAATCTAGTGCGAACATCTATCTCACAGAAACTTCTACCGTCGATGTCACCGGCATAACCCTCGACCCCGATGCAGCCTCTATGACCGTGGGAGGCACGCAGACGCTGACGGCCACCGTCAGCCCCGACAACGCCACGGACAAGACTGTGAAGTGGAGCGTTGGCGGAACCGACGCGGGCGCTGTGACGCTGTACTCCGACACGGCTTGCACCGCCCCTCTTGCGTTAAATACAGCCATCGATACCCTGACCGTCTACGCCAAGGGCACGGCGGCGGGCAGCGCCACCGTTACCGTCACCAGCAACGCGGACGCAACCAAGAGCGCGTCCTGCGCCGTAACCGTGAGTGCGGTCACGTACACCGTGACCTATGATGCCAACGGCGGCAGCGGGGAAATGAAGCCCACAAAGGTTTCCAAAAACGACGAGGGGAAGTACATATACAAGGTCGAGAGCTGCGGCTTTACCGCCCCCGAGGGAAAGACGTTTGACTTTTGGCAAGGCAGCGACGGCAGAGAATACAGAGTCGGCGGTGAGTACGAGCTGACCGGCGACATCACCCTCAAGGCCCAGTGGAAGGAAGAGAAAAAGCCCGACGGCGGCGAGAAAAAGACCTCCGGCGGCGGCTCCGGCTTCGATCTCGTCTTCAACATCCCCGGCGCGGATAACTCCTGGGAGTATGTCGGCGGCTACGTTGCCCCGCAGCAGGCGTATCGCGTGAGCCTCGCCCCCATGCAGGGCGGCAGCGCGGCCCTCGGTCTCACCACCGGCGAGAGCGGTGTACAGATGAACGTCTACCCAACCACGACGGTCTACGTATTCCCGAACGCCGCACAGGGCTACGTGCTGGACAAGATCGTCTGGAGCCTCATCGACGGCTCTGCATCCTACGACATCACCGAGGCGAAGAACTTCGTCATGCCCGCCATGAATGTTGTGGTGTACGTGACCTTCCAGCCGCTTGCTTCCTGATACACGCACTTACTTCTCGGATCTGACGATCCCCTTCGGCGGGGAAAGCATGCCCGCCGATGCGTATAGATCCGCCCCCATGGTGATGCCCTGTGCGGCGTTCTGAGCCAGTGGGCGCAATCATCCCTTGACTTTAAGGCAAATATACAGTAAAATGCCCTCTGTCCCCTCGGATAGAGGGCTTTCCTTAACAAATTCATATTTACGATACAGGAGAATCAACATGGGAATCTATGAAGAACTGGTAGCGCGCGGCCTCATCGCCCAGGTTACGAACGAGGACGAGATCCGCGAGATGGTCAATAACGGCAAGGCCACCTTCTACATCGGCTTTGACTGCACCGCCGACTCCCTGCACGTCGGCCACTTCATGGCGCTGTGCCTCATGAAGCGTCTGCAGATGGCGGGCAACAAGCCCATCGCCCTCATCGGCGACGGCACCACCCTCATCGGTGACCCCTCCGGCCGCACCGACATGCGCAAGATGCTCACCCGCGAGGACATCCGCCACAATGCCGAGTGCTTCAAGCGCCAGATGGAGAAGTTCATCGACTTTTCCGACGGCAAGGCCATGATGCTCTATAACTCCGAGTGGCTCGTCCCCCTCAACTACATCGAACTGCTGCGCGAGGTTGGCGCGTGCTTCTCCGTCAACAACATGCTGCGCGCCGAGTGCTACAAGCAGCGCATGGAGCGCGGCCTGAGCTTTCTGGAATTCAACTACATGATCATGCAGTCCTACGACTTCTACTACATGTTCCAGCACTACGGCTGCAACATGCAGTTCGGCGGCAACGACCAGTGGAGCAATATGCTCGGCGGCACGGAGCTGATCCGCAAAAAGCTCGGCAAGGACGCCCACGCCATGACCATCACCCTGCTTCTCAACTCCGAGGGCAAGAAGATGGGCAAGACCGCCTCCGGCGCGGTGTGGCTCGACCCCAACAAGACCAGCCCCTACGAGTTTTACCAGTACTGGCGCAACGTCGGCGACGCGGACGTGCTCAAGTGCATCCGCATGCTGACCTTCCTGCCGCTCGAGCAGATCGACGAGATGGACAAGTGGGAAGGCAGCCAGCTCAATAAGGCCAAGGAGATCCTGGCCTACGAGCTGACGAGCCTTGTCCACGGCGAGGAAGAGGCAAAGAAAGCCGAGGCCTCCGCCAAGGCCCTGTTCGCGGGCGGCGGCGAGGGCGGCGACGTGCCCACCACCGAGCTTACCGACGCGGACCTCGCCGACGGCAGCCTCGATATCCTGAGCCTGCTTGTGAAGTCCGGTCTCTGCGCCTCCAAGTCCGAGGCTCGCCGCAACGTCCAGCAGGGCGGCGTCACGGTCGAGGACCAGAAAGTCACCGACATCGCGGCCCTCTACGATGCCGATACCCTCCGCAAGGGCCTCATGGTCCGCCGCGGCAAGAAGAATTTCAACAAGGTCATTTTGAAGTAAACAACGTGTGATCCCCGGCGAAACCGCCGGGGATCTTCCATTACCGGTCGAAGGCCGGGTTGATCGCGTAAAAGTTCTTTTCATCCAGCTTCTCGGCTGCCAGGCGCAGGGCCTCGCCGAAGCGCTGGTAGTGGACGATCTCGCGCTCGCGCAGATAGCGCATGACGTTGTTGACGTCAGGGTCATCTGAAAGGCGAAGGATGTTGTCGTAGGTGACGCGGGCCTTCTGCTCGGCGGCCAGGTCCTCGCTCAGGTCGGCGATCACGTCGCCCTTGACCTGCATCGACCCGGCGCTCCACGGGAAGCCCGAGGCCGCCGTGGGGTAGACCCCTGTGGTGTGGTCCACAAAGTAGGCGTCAAAGCCCGCCTTCTTTACCTCGTCGATGCTCAGGTCGCGCGTCAGCTGGTGCACCACCGCGCCGATCATCTCGAGGTGCCCCAGCTCCTCGGTGCCGATATCCGTCAGCAGGCCCTTGAGCTCGGGGTAGGGCATGGAGTAGCGCTGGCTCAGATAGCGCAGCGAAGCGCCCAATTCCCCGTCGGGGCCTCCATATTGGCTTATGATGAACTTTGCCAGGGCCGGGTTGGTGTTACGGATCTTGACCGGATATTGCAGCTTCTTTTCATAGACAAACATCAGCGTGCCCTCCCGTTCTGAAACTCCCAAGGCCAGGGATCGCGCAGCCAGGTATAGCTCTCCCGGCCGAGCTGGTCACACTGGGTGATCACGCCGTAGCGCTCCACATAGCGCTCCCGCGCCTCCTTGCGCAGAGCGAGGATGCTCTGGTACAGGGCAAAGGCCTCCCGGTCGTCGGCGTGGGTGTCCAGGTACAGCTCAAGCTCGTCGGTCACAAAGTCGATGGCCATCAGCTCCGCCATCGGGGTGTCCGGCGCTTTGTCGTTGACGATATTCATAAACGGCAGATCCAGGCCGGGAAACAGCGTGCCGCGGGCCAGCGCCTCGGGGGCCTCGTAATTCGGCGCGGCGGCGTCCTGCATGGGCACATAGGACAGGGCGAGCGGCGCAAACGCGCCGGGCAGTGACCCGTCCCGAAAGGACGGATCGGGTTTGTTGCAGCTCAATGATATTCCTCCTCAAAGCGATTTTCGCTTCGTTCCATCCTATGCACTCAGCGACAAAGCGTGCAGAGCGGAGAAAAAGATTGACACCATGTCAGAACACTGGTATACTAAGTTTTGACATAGTGTCAACATTTTATGTACAGATGACCGACCGGCCATAATACGATTATTTGGGAGATATAAAATGCCGAAGGGATCACCGGAACTGACTAACGCTCGCAAGGAGGAAATCATTGCCGCGTGCCGCAAGCTCTATGAGACCATGAGCTTCAAGGACATCACGCTCAAGGAGATCGGGCAGCAGACCTCCTTTACCCGCACCTCGATATATAATTACTTCGAGACGAAGGAAGAGATCTTCCTGGCCCTGTTTGCCCGGGAGTATGAGCTGTTTACCAAAGACCTCGACGGGATCTGCGCGGGCAGTGAGACACTTTCACGCGAAGAGCTGGCCTCGGCGCTGGCCCATGCGCTGGAGCGCCGCCCGCTGATGCTCAAGCTTCTGAGCATGAACCTCTATGACATGGAGGAAAATTCCCGCATGGAGCGGCTGGTGGCGTTCAAGTCGGCCTATGGGGAATCGAAGGATGCCCTGGACCGCTGCCTGAAGAAGTTTTGCCCCCGGCTCGACGAGAAGGGGAGGCAGACCTTCCTGTATGCCTTCCTGCCCTTTGTGTACGGCCTCTATCCCTACACCGTCGTGACAGAGAAGCAGCGCCTGGCCATGCAGGAGGCGGGGATTTCCTATGTGTACATGAGCACATACGAAATGGCTTATGACTTTATTCGGACGCTTTTGAGAGGACTGCAATGATTACGGTAAATCTTTATTACACCGGCACAAACGGCTCCGCGCGTCGCTTTGCCGAGGAGATGGTTTCAAGCGGCACTGTCGACGCTATCCGGGCCGAGGACGGAAATCTGCGCTATGCGTACTTTTTCCCGATGGACGACCCCGAAACTGTCCTGCTCATCGACCAGTGGCGGGACCAGGCGGCCATCGACCTGCACCATGCCTCGCCCATGATGGCGCAGATCGCGGCGCTGCGGGAGAAATACGATCTGCACATGAAGGCGGAGCGATTTGTCTCCGACGAATCCGGCCTGCCGGAAAAGGACATGCAGTTCATCAAACGATAGATTATTGACAGAAGCTTAATAACAGAAAGGATGTATCCCCATGAGTAAAAAACTTGTAGCTTATTTTTCCGCCAGCGGCAGTACCGCAAAGCTTGCACAGACCCTTGCCGCCGCGACCGATGCCGCGCTCTACGAAATCAAGCCCGAAGTGCCCTATGAGCGTCGGGATCTGAACTGGATGGACAAAAAGGCGCGCAGCACCGTGGAGATGCAGGACCCCGGCTGCCGCCCCGCACTTGCGGACGCCGCCGCGCCCGTCGCGGACGCGGATGTGGTCTTCCTCGGTTTCCCGATCTGGTGGTACCGCGAGCCGAGTATCATCGACAGCTTTCTGGATGCATACGATTTCGGCGGGAAGACGATCGCACCCTTTTTCACCTCCGGCGGCAGCCAGCTCGGCGAGGGGCAGGCGCGCATCGAAGCGCTGGCAAAGGACGCGAAGGTCCTGAGCGGCAAGCGCTTCTCCGCGCGTGCCTCCGAAAAAGAGCTCAGAGACTGGATCGCCGGCCTGAACCTGTAATACTATCCCCTGATAGGAATCTGACAGTCCTTCCGGCAGGAATTGTGCCATACTGTGTTGGCTTTCTTGACCATATATCTCCATTATGCTCTGCGAAAGCCGCCTTGTCTGGCGCAATTCCTGCTCGAAATGCCAAGTCAGCTTTCTATCAGGGAATAGTATAACACAAAAACGGGAGAGCGGATTTGTTCCGCTTTCCCGTTTTCTCATTGTAAGGCTGTTTTATTATGACTTTCCAGTCGTTGGTGCCTTGGGGTCATTTCTTCCTCAGTGAAAGAATACACCGGACGTCTCCCAACTCGTCGTCGACATAGTCGGCATCGACGATCACATCCAGCACGTTTCCGCTTTCACCCCGGATGCACATCTCGGCGCTCGTGCTGCGCCGGGTCTCGGCACATTTCTGCGCGGCGTTCCACAGCAGGTTTTCACTTGTGGGCACGATACGCCTGTAAAACTCATTATTGTTCAATTCCTCAAGCATCTGCTGTCTGGAGAGCCCGAGATCCTTTTCCAGACCGTGCGCCACGATGTCAAAGGAATAGATCCCGTGGTTATACAGCAGGAACAGGACCGTGCGGGACGTAAAGCGGGACAGGAGCTCCATGTGCCGATGGAGGTTGGTGATTTCCGTGACATCCCTGGCCGAGCCGTAGTAGCGGATATTGCCGCCGTCGTTGTTGAGGTAATAAAACTGGATCAGGAAGCGGGCTGCCGTGCCGTCGATCTTTTTAAAGGTGAATACACCGCTTGCGCCGTTGAGCCTGTCGTCAAAGGCTTTTTTCAGCGTGGCGAACAGCTCCGGAACCTCACGCTCCGGCATGACGCGCTGAATGCTCAGAAGCCTGGCGCTGAAATCCGGGACGTTGACCGCGCGGTAGAACATCTCGTTAAAGCGCACGATGTCGATGTCCTCCCCGTGCAGACAGTAGATCGCCGCCGGACCGATGATGTGGTTGAGCATGGAATCGGTGTAGACCGTATCGTTCAAAAATTCCCGGATGCGAAATTCCTCGTTCGCCTTGAAGACGAAGCCGTCGGGATCGATGTTTTCCCGCTTTGCGATCAGCTTCTCAAAATCCGCAGCGGGCATCGGCTTGTAGAAGTAGTAGCCCTGGATGTAGCGTATGCCGAGCCCCATCAGGTAATCACACTGCTCTTTTGTCTCCACGCCTTCCACAATGACCGGCATGGCCATGGTCTTTGCCATGTTTACGACGGACTCGATGATGTGCATGCCCTTTCGCTCGTTGCTCTTTTCCATGCGCAGGAAGTAGGCGTCAAGCTTGATGATGTCCACGTTCAGCTCCCGCAGCATGTTGAGGGAGGAAAATCCGCTGCCGAAATCGTCCATCAGCACGACGTACCCCATATCGCGAAAGGCCTGGACCGTGGAGCGGATCTTCTCCGAGTCCTCGCTGTAAGCAGACTCTGTGATCTCGATCTTGACAGCCTCGCGGGGGATGCCGTATCTCGCGACCAGGTCCTCAAAGATGGCGGGCACGTCCAGGGTAAAGATATCCACAGGGCTGATGTTCACGGACACGGGGATCAGGGGCTTTCCTTCGTCCAGGACCTTCCGGCTCCAAGAGCACACCTGCTCCCAGATGTACCGGTCCAGATCCGGTACAAAGCCGTAGCGTTCGAGTGTGGGAATGAAGGAGGGCGGCGGGACCATTTTCCCATCTGGCCTTATCCAGCGGGCCAGGGCCTCCGCGCCGACGATCTGCCCGGTCATGGACCGGCACTGGGGCTGGAGATAGAAGCTGATCTCGTTGTTGGCAAGGGCGTTTTGGAACTCCGACAGGACCCTGTGGTCCTCCTCGGCCTTGCTGACCATGGCCTGGGAGAAGAATTTCACGCGGGCCTTGGGGTCGCCCTTGGCCTCGTTGCCCGCAAGCGACGCCTGGTCATAGAGTGTATAGGCGGACATGATCCCCTGGGAGTAGCTGGCGCCGATGGCTGGCTGGAAGCCGACGGAGGCCCCGTGGCGGATGACGGCACTGTGGATACGGGCAAAGAGCGCGTCCGCGTCAAAATGCGCGGCCGGGACCAGAAGCGCGAAATCGTCGCTCCCGAAATAGCCGGCGACACCGCCGTGCTCCCTGGCAATCAGACCGAGCTCATGGCCGACGGCAGAGAGCACATTGTCCCCGGCCTCGCGCCCGTACCATTCGTTGAAGAGCTTGAAGTGCTGCAGGTCGATGGCAAAGAGAAGCCAGTTGACCTTGACATCGGCAAGGTTCTGCTCACAGGCGGCATAGAAGGACTTTTCAAACATAAGCCCCGTCAGGGCGTTTCGCTTTTCCGACTTCCGGTAGCCGACCCTTGCCTCCCAGTCGGCCTGGTTCATCCTGCGGTACTCCGCCTCCTCCACGACCTCAGCGAAGACGTAAAAGAACGCAGAGCCGTCATGGTCATAGACCAGGTGCCCGAAGTCCTCCACATAGCGGATCTCGCCCTGCTTCGTCTGAATGCGGTAGTGGACATAGTCGTGCCGCTCTCCGCAGGCGAAGGTCTGGGCGTAGATCTCGCTCTCAACGCGGTCGAGGTCCTCGGGGTATACCATGCCGCGAAAGCTGTTGTGCGTAAAAGCGCGGAACTCCTCTTCCGTACGACAGCCGTACAGATCCAGTACGTTTCTGTCGGCAAAGCACAGCTCCTCTGCGCCGGTCGCCCTGTATATGAAAAAGCCCCCTGGCAGATCTGCGGGGAGACAGTCAAAATGAAACGTACCCATGATTTCCCTCCCGATGCCTGAACCTTGATATGAGCATTATGAGAATCAAAATGATTTCACCTTTGTAATTATACCACACCGTTTTGTAAATTTCTACCCATAATATAGGAGAGAACACTCTTTTTTTTATGTGCTTGCCTGGTGGGAAAAAACGCACATAAAACCCGCGCCCGGCGTAAAATTTTTCTTGAAATGGGATAGCACTACAGCGGAAGATATGATATACTATTAAAACAATCAGCCCGGGGAGACTGTTGCGCCATGAGAAAAAAACAACTGCTGTACGGCGTTTTGCCGTTTTTGCTATGCGCGATCCTTCTGCTGCCATGCGCTGTTATACCGGCCTTCGCCGCGCCCGGGGGAGAGACCCTGACGGTCGGGGTGCCGGCGGAGCGCTGTCCTATTTTTTATCTTGATCCCGACAACGGGGAAATAACCGGCATCGGTGTGGATCTGATGCTGTCTGCGGCGGAGGCGGCAGGCTATGAAGCGAACTTTCGGATGATAGAGGAGAAGTCGCTCAAGGATGCGCTGGATAACCCCGCCTATGACCTGCTCATGCCCTTCGGCAGCGCCATCGGCAGCACCGCCGGGAAGGCGAGCATCGTGTCGGACAATCTCATCCAGACGCCCTTCACCCTTGTGACCGAGGGCAGACGGAATCTTCCGCCGATGGACGAGCTGCGTGTGGGAATGCTCAAATCTCTCGCAGCGGGTGCAGAGACGGTCAAGCAGATGTTCCCTGGCTTGGAGATCGTGTTCTATGATACCATGCCTGAGTGCGTGAGCGAACTTCGCTCCGGCAAGCTTGACGCGCTTTTGCACAACTCCTATGTATGGAGCTACATTCTGCAAAAGCCCTCCTACAAGGATCTGGAGATGCAGCCGACGGCCATGTTCACCATGGATTTTCGCGCGGGCACACAGGACACCCCCGAGGGCCGGGCGATCATCGAGCGTTTGAACGGCGGCATTGCCGCGCTGAAGGACACCAGGCGCCAGGCCATCATTCTCGACCACACGTCCCGAAGACTCTATCGGTATGATTTCTCCGATTATCTCTACCAGTACGGTCAGATCGTCCTCCTGGCGCTGCTGCTGATTGCGGCGCTTGTCATCATTGCCGTCCAGAAAATACGCGCCATCCGCGCAGAGCATGAAAAGAAGCTCCGGCAGATGATGGATCAGGACGCGCTGACCGGCGCGCTGAGCATGAACGGCTTTCGCAAGCGGGCGGAAGAGCTCCTGCGCCTACACCCGGACGCCCCTTATTATCTGTCCTACAACAATATCAGGGATTTCAAATTCATCAATGACAGCCTCGGCAGAGAGGCCGGGGACGCACTTTTGCGTTTCTGGGCCGCAAAGTCGATGGAAAATCTGTCAGATGAAGAGGCGATCGGCCGCATTGACGCCGACCATTTTGCCATCCTGCGCCACATCACGACAGAGGACCGCATGCGCGAGGATGAGATCAACATCTTCCAACCGGTCGAAAACTTCTTTGTCGACCAGGGCAAGGAATACCGCGTACAGATCTGTACAGGCATCTATGTACTGACGGCGAAGGATTTCCGCAAGATCGACGTGGATCACATGCTGGACCTGGCCCGCGTGGCGGAAAAGCGGATCCGCGATAAGCGCAGGGAAAACCTCGGGTTTTATAACCCCGAGCAGTGGCAGAACGGAAAACGCATCGCGGAGATCGTAAACTACCTCCCTGCGGCCATTAAAGCCGGGGACATTCAGGTCTGGTATCAGCCCCAGGTGGACTACGAGCGGGGAGAAATCACCGGCGCGGAAGCCCTCTGCCGCTGGGATCACACAAAGCTCGGCTGGCTGTATCCCTTCGATTTCATCTCAACCCTGGAGGAAGCGGGCCTCATCTTCGACCTGGACAGCTTCGTCTGGGACAGGGCCTGCCGGGACCTGCAGCGCTGGAACGCGGAAGGGGAGCACAGAGCGGTTTCCGTGAATGTCTCCCGCGACGATATCCGGGAGGACAGGGATATCCCCGGTCACTTCAAAAAGCTCATTAAGACCTACAGCCTCACGCCCGATCAGCTTCACATCGAGATCACCGAGACGGCCTTTGCCGAGAGCCCCGAGCTGCTTATCCGGACCACACAGGAGCTCCGCGCCATGGGCTTCCAGGTGGAGATGGATGACTTCGGCAGCGGCTACTCCTCGCTGCACATGCTCAAGGAGGTGCCGGTGGACCGCGTTAAGCTGGACCTCCACTTCCTCACCGCTTCCGGCGACCCGGAAAAGAGCCGCATCATTGTCAGCTGCATCATTCAGATGATCAATCAGCTGGGCATGAAAATGATCGCGGAGGGCGTGGAAACCGTCGAGCAGGCAGACTTTCTGAAAAGCAAGGGCTGTTCGGAAATGCAGGGCTATTATTTCCACAAGCCCATGCCGGTGCAGGACTATGAGAAAATACTGCGGGAAACCGTAAAGACAGCAGGCAGAATGCCTCAAACGGAGGGAACACAATGCTGACACTGGCCAGAGCAAAAGAGCTGAACGGAACCATGGTGACGCAGGAGCATTTGATCCTGCACGCGAAGAACGTCTGCTATGCCATGGGGGCCATGGCCCGGCATTTCGGTGAGGACGAGGAGCACTGGCAGGCGGTAGGGATGCTGCACGACTATGACTATGAGCAGTACCCGGAGGAGCATCTGGACCATACGGCCGAGCCCCTGCGCGAAGCCGGGGTGGACGAGGCGGACATCCGGGCGATCCTCTCCCACGGCTACGGGATCCGCAACGACGTGAAGCCCCGGACCAACATGGAAAAGAGCCTCTATACCGTCGACGAGCTGACCGGCATTATCCAGGCCTGCGCCCGCATGCGCCCCAACGGCATTCAGGACCTGGAGGTCAAGAGCTTCATGAAGAAGTTCAAGGATAAGAAATTCGCCGCAAAATGCAACCGGGAGCTGATCCTCAAGGGCTGTGAGATGCTGGGCATGGAGCTTAAGGACGTGGCGGAAATCTGCATCGAGGGCATGAAGGAGCACGCGGCCGAGCTCGGGCTTGCGGGCAGCGCGGGAGAATAACAATCGACAATTGTTTTGCATATTTGTAATATGGTTATTATAGAAGTACAGAAGACGGAAGGGAGACCTCACAGATGAATCTGAAAGAATTGCGTGAAAAAAACAAGCTTACCCAGGCGGCGTTCGGCAGCTCGCTCGGCGTGAGCGGCAAGGCCATTTATCTGATCGAATCCGGCAACATGAACCTCAGCAGAAAGCTCTCCGATAAGATCGCGGAGGTTTACGGCGAGTTCATCGAGCCGACGGGGAGAAGGGCAAAAGCGGCGGCTGCCAGGGCTGAGAAAAAAGCGGACGCGATCGCGGCCGACGCGGCCCAGGCTGTGCTGGATGCCGAGAAGAAGGTCGACAAGAGAAAGCGGAAGGCAAAGGCAAAGGTCCAGGCGGACAAGCCCGCGGTCGAGGCCGTGGCCGAGGCGGTCACGGCACCGGTGGAAGCAGTTGCCGAAGCAGTCGCGGCGCCGGTGGAGGTGGCCGTGGAGAAAAAGGCGCGCAAGCGCGCCGCAAAGCCTGCCATGTCCGTCGTGATCCAGTCCCCCATGGGCGGGGAGATCACGCCGGAGGAAATCTGCGCCCGGATCGGCCAGGCAGACGCAGTGTACATCCGCGTGGACCAGAACAAGGCTTATTGGGTCAGAGGCGAGGAGCACGGAGAAATCGACCTCTGGTAATACCATATTATGACAGCGGCGGGAGTGTCGGAATCTCCCGCCGCTGTCTGTTCAATTTATGATTGTCACCGCTTAAGCAGCGGCTCCCGCGCAAGCTTGAGCAGGAGGCCCCAGGTATCATCCGCGCCCCAGGCCTCGGAACGCTCGGCAAGCTGCCCGATCACCAGCCACAGCTCTTTTGCGGCCGCATCCGCGTCTTCGCCATCGGTGAGATAATGGGTCAGCCGTCCGCCGGGTGTATAGCCCTCCTTAGTTACGCCGAGGAAGGCCGCGGCGAGTCTCGCGTCATAGCGCCCGGCCGCCATGCGCAGGCCCGTGAGGTCCGCCGTCAGCTCGTCCCACAGCGGCAGCTTCTGCTCCGGCAGGCAGCGGCGGCAGACCACATGGGCGCATTCGTGAAAGCGCCGGATGTCGAGCGAGACGTGCAGCCACTCGTCTTCGCTCCATGCCGTCCGCTGCCAGGGAATGGCGCTGTACGGCCCCTGGGAGAGGAGAATCAACGTGTCCCGGCTCTTTTCCCTGTCGGCGTCAAAGCGCACCAGCTCCGAATCCCAGTCGGTCCCGCCGCCTGCAAGGTATTCCTTTTCGTGTGCGCGGATCTTCTGCCAGTTTCGCAGATTGAAAAAAGTCTGTGCGCCCACGCTCGCCGGGATCTCCGCCGGGCGGCAGCGATAGCCGATGCAGCGCAGGAAGGTCACAAAGTCCGCCCGTTCCCGGAGAAACAGCATTTCCACCGGCCCCGCGGGCGTCTCAACAGTCCGAAGCCAGTCTTCCGGACTGCCGATAAAGTGGGATAGATCGCTGCCCGTCCGCTCACCGGCGGTCACCGCCGCGAGATAGGCTTCCTCCGCGGCCTCGGCGGGGCAGATACATAGCTGGGGATAACGCTCGGCCAGACGTTCCATCAGTTCATTCATAATCATGACCTCCATCCTTAAGCTGCTGCTTGAAGTGTTTGTTCTATTTTAGCCGATTCAGCCGTGTTTGGCAAGCTGACACTGCGCGCCTTCAGCTTCGTTTATGGATTAAAAAACCGACAGTTGAAATTCGGCGGGCCATCCTGTATAATAACTTGTCAAGGTGTTTGACATCCGGGAGGGAGAACAATGGATACCTCAAAGAAAAAACAAAGAAGTCTGGGCGATTCGATCATTCGTTTCTTCGGCTTTTACCGCAATCCCGTCTATATAGAAGATCAGCTCAAGGAGGCGGACGTGCGCAGTGCGGTCTACCTCACAGCCATCGTGTCGATGGTCGAGATCTATATGCTGCTGCGCTATGTGAAAAATTGGGTCCTTCCCGGCAAGGTTGCTTCGGTGGGGGAGTTTTTCCACTACACCAGTACCTACTGGTGGTTCCTTGCGGCGTCCCTGCTGCTGCTTGTCTACTGCTCGCTGTTTCTGAAAAAGAAGCTGAGGTATCTCGGCAAATACAGCAGGGAGATCATCTTCGCTTATTTCCTGCTGGCCATGTATTTCGGCGTGACCCTGTCCATGCATGACTTCTCGCGCGGGCGCATGATCCTGTGCTTTTTGACCATGCTCATGTATGTGACGATCATATGCGTCTGGCGGCCCTATACCTCCATCCTGCTGATCGTGGTCTTCGGCGGGGGCTTTATCTGGCTGCTGAACCATTTCAGCTTCGACAAGGCGGGCAATCCTCTGAAGCTTTCGGAGGGGGACTACATCAACTTCGTCACGACCCTTGTGACCATGTTCATCCTGGTCGTCGCCGTCTATCACCAGCGCTACCGCGACGCGACGAAGTCCTGGGAGCTCGGGCGGATCACGGTCACCGATGATCTGACCGGCATCTCGAACATGCACAATTTTGAGCAGGTCTCCCGGACCTACCTGGCCGAGAGTCTGGCTCAGGGGAAGAATCCGGTTTATCTGACCTTCAATCTGGAAAACTTCCAGACCTTCAATGACCGTTTCGGCTATGCCGGCGGCGACGAGCTGCTGATCCAAACGGCGCAGATCATTTCCAACACCTTCCCGGGCGAGCCTGTCGCGCGTGAGTCCGGGGACAATTTCGCGGTGCTGACCACGGCGGAGGACTATTTGAAGCGCGTGGCCGAAATACGCGTCCGCCTCCGGGCCGCCTACCCGAACGAGACCTACCTGGACGTGAGGGCGGGCGCCTACAAGCCCCATGATACAGAACGCACCGCCCGCCATGCCATCGACCGCGCCCGCTGTGCCATGCGCCATGTCACGAACTGGCAGAACAGCTTTGTCCCCGAGTATGACGAACGGGTGAGCAAGGAGTACCGGCTCAGGCAGTACATCCTGAATAATGTCGAGAAGGCTGTGCGCGAGGGCTATATCCAGGTCTTCTATCAGCCGGTCGTCTGGGCGGAGGACGGCACGATCGCGGGCTGCGAGGCGCTGGCAAGATGGATCGACCCCGAGATGGGCTTCCTCTCGCCCGGCGCGTTTATCCCCGCGCTGGAGGAAGGCCGCCAGATCCACAAGCTGGACCTGTGCATTTACGAACAGGTGTGCAAACGCATCCGCGACAGCATCGACCAGGGCCTGCCGGTGCTGGCAACCTCGCTCAACTTCTCCCGCCTGGACTTTGAGCTGATGGACGCTGTCGGCGAGCTGGAGGCGCTGGTGGAAAAGTACCGGGTGCCGAAGGAATACCTGCATGTGGAGATCACGGAAAGCGCCGTGACGGAGGATGTGGAGGGACTAAAGCGCGCCATGAAGCGCCTGCACGACGGAGGCTTTGCCATCTGGCTGGACGACTTCGGCTCCGGCTACTCGTCCATGAACGTGCTCAAGGACTTCGACTTTGACCTTCTAAAAATCGACATGGAGTTTCTGAAAAATTTCCACAACAACCAAAATTCCCGCAAGATCATCTCCAGCATCATAAATCTTGCAAATTCGCTGAACATGATGACCCTCAGCGAGGGCGTGGAGACCGAGGAAGCGGTGGACTTCCTGCGCGAGGCCGGCTGCGGCCGCCTCCAGGGCTATTTCTACGGCAAGCCCATGCGCTATGAGGAGCTGCTGGAAAAGATCAACGACGGCACGCTCAAGCTCAGCGCGAGGCAGATATAATAAGCATTCAAAACAAAACGACAGCCCTTTGCCTGATTCACGGCAAGGGGCTGTCGTTTTCAATGTCCGTATTCATTTTCGCATATCAAGCAGGCCTTCGGCCAGCGTCAGGATCAGGTCGCGCTGCTTTGCGTCGAGCATACGCAGAGCCTCATCCAGGCGGCGCTGCTTGTAAGGATCCGTGTTCTGCTCGTCAAAAAATTCCGCAGGCGTCACGCCGAGGTATTCGCAGATATAGAAAAAACCCTGCATGGAAGGATAGGCCCATCCGTTTTCAATTCGGTTGATATAACTTGGATTTTGCCCAAGCGCGAGACTCATCTCCCTTGCTGAAACATTTTTGAACATTCTCAATGCTGTGAGACGTTGTGAAAAACGCTGTTCATCCATTTGCATCACCATGGATATTATATGTCCTATACAAGAGAAAGCGCTGATTTGATGTAAATATAATGCTTGACATAGGATAATTAATATCCTAAAATACAGATAATAGGACTTTTTATATCAGATTAGATTGAATGGAGGAAAAGAGACGATGAAAATTGTTCGAAAACTATTGGCACTGGCGTTATGCCTTGTAATGTGTCTGAGCTTCATACCGGAGGCAAGGGCAAGCGGAAACTATAACGCGGAAACTACCTATAATCGAGAGAAGGCTGTAAAGTACGCAAAGGCTAATTATAAAACTGCAAAGCTTTGCACTGATCTTGTAACTGGAAGTCTGCAAGCTGGCGGGATACCTATTCCAAATGGAAGAAATATTTACACGTGGCTTCCGCAAAATGGATATGCGACAGCGCATATTCTTAATAGAGAGGCAGATGGAAAAGCAAAACAATCTAAAAACCAGGGATATGTTGAGCCTGGAGATGCAATGAGTATTTATTGCAGTACGTGTAATAGTTATTTGCATGTTCAAATGATTTCGGACATAAAAAATGACTATATTTATATTGCATCATCAAATGGCGCTTATTATGGTGCATTTGATGACTACACTGGACATAATAGTTCTCATAAATTGACTTACTATATTCTTCATGTCATTGACGATCCCACACCGGATTCCCCCAATGTTACCGTCACAGCGAACGATGCTGTCGCTACCGCATACAACAACGCGACTATTACCGGCTTTATCCATTATGGCAACTATCAGCCGACCGAGTGGGGAATTGACGTAACAACGAACTCGAGCAATTGGGACAATGCAAATGTGAGCCTGAGCAAGTCAAACACCATCAGCAGCTGGAACGATTCCGGGAGAAATATCAGCGTGAACTTTGGGACGGATGTTGCCGCCGCAAACAATCCTCTGAAAGCCAACACAAGGTATTATTATCGTTTTTGGGTGAAATACGGAAACAATCAATTTGCTCATTCCGACGTAAAGGAATTTACAACGCCCAAAAATGAACCGCGCTTCTCAACTCCTTCGGTCACAAAAGGAAGCGGTACGAATAACATCGTGCTCTCATCCACCATCACATGGCCGTCTACAGCAATTCCGGTGGAATGGGGTGTCGACATTGCAACGGAATATAATGATTCGAGTTTTCAGAATGTCGACACAAAGTTCTCCCGCGATATTACGGCAAGTCTCCGCTCCCAGTATGCAAACGGGCTTCCTGTGAGCCTGAATTTCGCATCTGATACCGCGCAGACAAACATGCTGCAGCCTGGAACAAAATACTGGTATCGTTTCTGGGTACGTTATCAGGCAGGGAATGATGACAGACTTTTTGCGCATTCCGACGGAGAGACCAGCTTTACCACAGCGGGAAGCTCCGACACAGCTGTCAACTACACGATCAAATATAATGCCAACGGCGGCACAGGTGCGCCTGCAAATCAGACAAAGACCCACGGAACAATCCTGACGCTTTCTGGAACCAAGCCCACACGCGCAAACAGCAGCGCAGGGAAATATACGGTTACGCTGAACGCAAACGGCGGCAGCGTCAGCCCTGCGTCACTGGATGCGGCGCGCACCACAAGCTATACCTTCAAAAACTGGAACACCAAGTCGGATGGCAAAGGAACCAGCTACAACGCGGGCGCAAGCTATACCGCAAACGAGGCTGCTACACTTTATGCCCAGTGGAACAGCAGCACATCAACCGCGGCGGTCACACTTCCCACGCCAACACGCACGGGTTACACCTTCAAGGGCTGGAGCACAAGCAGCACTGCTACTAGCGGCAGCACCGGAAAATATACGCCGAACGGAAATGTGACGCTCTATGCCGTTTGGGAGGCTAATAAATACACTGTCAGCTACAATGCAAATGGCGGCACGGGTGCGCCTGCAAATCAGACAAAGACCCACGGTACAAATCTGACACTTTCCAGTACCAAACCCACACGCGCAAACGCAAGTGCGGGGAAATATACGGTCACGCTCAACGCAAACGGAGGAAGCGTCAGTCTAGCGTCCATGGATGCGGCACGCACCACCAGCTACACCTTCAAAAACTGGAACACCAAGCAGGACGGCAGCGGCCCCAGCTACAACGCGGGCGCAAGCTATACCGCAAACGAGGCTGCTACACTTTATGCCCAGTGGAACAGCAGCACATCAACCGCGGCGGTCACACTTCCCACGCCTACACGCACAGGGTACACTTTCAAAGGCTGGGGCACAAGCAGCACCGCAAGCAGTGGCGCTACCGGAAAGTATACCCCGAGCGGAAACGTGACCCTATACGCTGCCTGGATACCCAACACCTACACCATCACCTATAACCCCAACGGTGGCACGGGAGCGCCGGAGGCACAGACGAAAAAATATGATGAGACTATGAAGCTGTCAACTCTTATCCCCACCCGTGCGGGCTATACCTTCCTCGGCTGGGCTGAGAGTGCGAACGCGACCACAGCGGCGTATCAGCCCGGCGGCGATTTCGCGAAAAATGCTGACACGACACTCTATGCTGTGTGGCAAAAGAAGGCCCCCGACTTCATACTCCCCACCGCGCTCAAGGAGATCGACGAGGAAGCCTTTGCCAACTGCGCGTTCGGCTATGTTCACATCCCGGACGGCGTGACCCGCATCGAGCGCCGGGCCTTTGCCGATTGCCCGAACCTTCATGACGTGGATATTCCCGAATCCGCGACGAGCGTTGACCCGACGGCCTTCGCAGGCACAAGCGGCCTGACGATCCACGGCACGGAAGGCAGCTATGCCGAGTTCTATGCAAGCAAATACGGCTTTGCCTTCATCCCAGTCGCGTGACGCACAACACAAAACGCCCTGCCGCATATCCGGCAGGGCGTAAGCCAAAAAACATCCCGGATTCAAAACGAATCCGGGATAACTCTTTATTCGGGCAGCTTGCAGACGTCGACCCAGCCGAGGGCTTTGGAGTAGCGGTACAGCTCGTCGAGGTTCAATTCAATGGCGCTGTTGGCGCTGCCGACGGCGGGGAACACGGTCTCGAAGCGCTTGAGGCTTTCGTCGAGATACACCGGCACACCCTCGTTACAGCCGAAGGGGCACACCCCGCCGACCGGGTGGCCGACAAGCTCCAGTACCTCATCGGCAGTGAGCATCTTGGCCTTCACATGGAAAGTATCCTTAAACTTGTGGTTGTCGATGCGCGCGTCGCCCGCCGCAAGGACCAGCAGGCAGCCGTCGGGCGCCTTGAAGGAGAGCGTCTTCGCGATCCTCGCCCCCTCCACGCCGAGCGCTTTTGCCGCAAGCTCCACGGTCGCGGAAGAGACATCGAACTCCAGCACACGGTCTTCTATGCCGAGGGTGCGGAAATACGCGCGGCCTTTTTCTATGGACACTGGGCTGCCTCGCTTTTATCCGCGCATGGACAGGAGCTTCTGCTTGAGCTCGCCCTCGATCTGGGCAAGCTCCTGCTCGGCCTGACGGCGCTTGGCACGGCCCTCGTCCTGGATCTGGCGTACCTCGTCGAGCGTCTGGATGAGCTCGATATTGGTCTTCTTGAGCGTCTCGATGTCCACGATGCCGCGCTCGGCTTCCTTGGCAATGTTGACGCTGCCCTGGTGCAGGGCCTCGGCATTCTTCATGAGCAGGGAATTGGTCACGTCGGTCACCTCTCGCTGGGCCTTCATCGCCTGATCGGAGTGATACTGGGACAGGGCCAGCACCATCTGGCTCTTCCACAGAGGGATGGTGTTCATGATGGAGGAGCGGATCTTCTCGGCCATGAGGCTGTCGTTATTCTGGATCATGCGGATCTGCGGGGCCATCTGTACGGAGATCGTGCGCGTCAGCTCCAGATCGTGGATCTTCTTTTCAAAGCGGCCGATCATGTTGGCAAAGTCGTTGGCCGCCTGCGCGTCCTCGGGAAGCCCGGTCTCCTGGGCCTTGGCCTGGTACTTGGGCAGCTCCTCGTTGCGCAGCTGCTCGAGCCGGAGCTTGCCGGCCAGGATATACATGGTCAGCTCTTTGAGGTACTCCTGGTTCTTTTCGTACATCTTGTCCATCATGCTGATGTCCTTCATCAGCGTGATCTCGTGCTTTTCCAGGGAGTTTACAATGTTGTCGACATTGGTCTCGGCCTTGTCGTAGGAGGCCTTGAGCTCCGCGACGCTCTGGGTGGACTTTTTGAACAGCCCCCTGAGGCCCTTTTTCTGCTCCGTGTCAAAGTTGAGGCCCTTGAGCTCCACCACGAGGTCGCCCAGCATGTTGCCGACCTCGCCCAGGTCCTTGGTGCGCACGGTGCCGAGGGCGGCGCCGGAGAAATCGGAGATGTTCTTCTGGGCGTTGGAGCCGTAGTGCATGACCTGCTCGGTATTCATGATGTCGATTTTTTCCGCAAAGCTGCGGACTGCCGCCTGTTCG